>Ga0307991_1002038_pt1 | contig 13850 bp, 11 predicted proteins | sample EllFjometagen131_FD_203146 | JGI IMG/M metagenome (GOLD analysis project Ga0307991, IMG submission 203146) | Marine microbial communities from Ellis Fjord, Antarctic Ocean - #131 | ecosystem: Environmental > Aquatic > Marine > Unclassified | place: Southern Ocean | collected 2014-10-08
CAAAATCAAACAGAAATAATCTTTGAGAAAGACTTATTTTCTGGATAATTTCAATTTTATAACGTAAATACTGGGATAGAACTATGTTTTCTTTAATTTAGCAAAAACTTTCGGATGCTAGTGAAAATTTATTAGTAAAAATATATAATTCAACAATAATAATGTATAAAATAAATAAACATCCAATCTTAAATGTACCCGAAAATCCTAAAACGGAATTTAAGTATAATGGAGAAAAAATAATAGGAGAAAAAGGCTTTACTATTGCGGCTGCTTTGCATCAGGCTGGATATCCTGTACATAGTCACAGTATTAAAGGTAGAAATCGTACCTTAGAATGCGGTATTGGTAAATGTGGAGCATGCGAAATGCTTGTTGATGGAAAAGTCAAAAGAATTTGTATTACTCTTGTTGACGGAGTGAAAGAAGTAAGAGAAATTCCCGAAGATTACTATCCTGAATCTTCCGGCAGTAAAATAGACAAAGCCAGCAAAGTATATAAAACTGCTGTTGTCATTATTGGAGCTGGTCCTGCAGGATTAGCAGCTCGCGAAGTTTTAAACAAACATAATGTTGACAATATTGTTATTGATAATAACGATAAAATTGGAGGTCAGTTTTTAATGCAGACACACCAGTTTTTCTTCTTCGAAAAAGAGAAAAGATTTGGTGGACAGAGAGGTTTCGAAATTGCCAATCAACTGGCAGGAGATAATCATGAAGGTATCTTTCTAAATTCTACTGTTTGGGATATTTTAGAAGGAAAACGATTAGCAGTAAAAAACATTAAAACAGAAGAAGTTTATTACGTTGATGCAGATAATCTTATTGTCGCTACCGGTGCAGTACCATTTATGCCATCTTTCGAAAATGATGACACTCCGGGTGTTTACACGGCAGCAGTTGTGCAAAAGATGATGAATACAGAATTTACTCTTCTTGGAAAAAACATTCTTACTATTGGAGCCGGAAATATTGGTTATTTAACCTCTTATCAGTTAATGCAAGCAGGAGCAAAAGTAAAAGTGATTCTCGAAGCATTACCAAAAGAAGGTGGATTCCCTGTTCAGGCAAACCGTATAAGACGTTTGGGGATTCCAATTATGACTTCACACATTCTCTTAAAAGCTATTCCTAACAAAGACAATACTGGAATTACTGCTGCTTTGATTGCAAAATGCGAAAACTTTAAACCAATTCCCGGAACAGAAAAAATTATCGATGGCATTGATGCTATAAATATTTGTACCGGACTTACTCCTGATGATGAAATTCTTATTAAAGGAAAAGAAATTTTTGGTCAATATTGCGAAGGAGCAGGAGATGCTGTTCGTATTGGTGAAGGAACTAGTGCTGTTCTTCGCGGACAACAGGCAGCCTACGAAATATTACAAAAACGAAATGTTCGTATTAACTATAAAGAATTTTTAAATATCTCGAAACAATATATTGAATCGCAACAAGAACCTGAAAGAATTATTCAGCAAGCTGTTCTTCCAACACAAGATAGAATGGAAGAAAAACCTTTTGTTGTGATTGATTGTTTATATGGATTTGCTTGTAATCCTTGTGTGTTTGCTTGTCCTCATGGAGCTATTATAAAAAATTCTACCGATAGTATTCCTACTGTGGATTTTGATAAATGTATTGGTTGTATGAAATGTGTTTACCAGTGTCCGGGATTAGCAATATTTGGTTATAATCCAAAGAAGAATTGGTTATTCTTACCAATAGAATATGAAATTGAAGAGCAAGCAGAAGTTTATTTAGTAGATAATAATGGTGAAATTCTTGGCGAAGGTATTGTTGAGAAAATCATGAAAAAACCCAATAAAACAAATATTGCCAGAGTTAAATCTATTGATTTAAAAGGAATAGATATTACTGCTGCAAGGGGATTTATTCTAAAATCAAATTACCCTGAAGCTGTTGAATTAAAGGATAAAGAAACTGAAGAAGGCGAATCATTCATTTGTCATTGCGAAGATGTTACAATGGATGACGTAATGAAAGTTATTGGAAACAGAAAAGTTATTTCCGTTGATGAAATAAAACATATCACGCGATTGGGAATGGGTGCTTGTAGAGGAAAGAGATGTATCAAGCGTCTTAGTTTAGAGCTAAATGCAAAAGGCATTAAACTAACAGGAAGTTCTACGCCTCGGGCTCCACTTTCAAATCAAATCGAAATGGGGGAGATGTATCCTAAAAATGAACATGAGAAAATTATTATTAACAAAAAAATCAGAGTAGAAGAAGTCGATGTTCTTGTTGCAGGTGGCGGTATTGGTGGTAGTGCCTTATTCCGATATCTTGCTGAAGCAGGACGTAAACCTGTCTTACTAAATTCTGACCATGGTAGCTCATGGAGAAATATTGCCGGTGGACGACCTAATTTCAGTTTACCTGAATTATCGAATATTGCCGAAAACAACCAGCAAATTTTTAGAGAGTTGCAAACTATAAGCAATATTAACTATCACGATATTAACTATGTTACTTTTGCTCATGATAATGAAATGTATAAAGCATTAGAAAAATCTATTGAATGGTCGGATGCTTATATGATTGAACCAAAAGAATTCAGAAAAGAAATTTCTCCTTTTTTTAATCCTAATATCGACAAATATCAAGCTGCACTTATTTCACGAAATTGCTGGCAAGCCACTCCGGGAATGGTAATTGACTTGATTCGTAATCTCGGTATCAAAAAAGGTGGTGTTTCATTAGAAGGACATAAACTTATTGATTTAGATAGAAAAGATGATAAATATATTGCTATTGTTAAAAACGATGATGGAGAATATATAGAATTTCATGCTAATGATTTTGTTAATGCTCTTGGAGAATCAGGAAGTAAATTTGCTAAAAAAATTGGTTTAGATATAGGTTTATATCCAGTAAAACATCAAGCTTTTATAACTCGTAGATTACCTATGATGGGTGTTAATAATAATCCACTTCCTATGATAATTGACAGAAGAGTTTATAAAGGATTTTCTGCTGTTTATGGACAACAATTAGCTGAAACCGGACAAGTAATTGGATGTGCTTCTCCGGAGATAGAACCTAAAGAAGCATGTAAAAATTTGGATATTAATTCACAAGAATTCTTAGAAATAGTTTCTGAAATATTTGTTGACTGGTTTCCAACTCTTGAAGCAACAGGATTTCAGGCTGCTTGGGCAGGTTATTATGTTGAACCAAAAATGATTATTGATCCTGATAAAGGATTATTTGTTGGTTTACGTGGACATGGTTTTATGCTGGGGCAATATCTTGCTAAAATGTATGTTGACAAGATGATGGGAAAAGATGTTCCTGATTACTTCAAAAGATTAAGTGCTGAAGGTGATGGGCTTTTGGAAAAAGCTTTTAAATAGAAAAATATCACAAATGTCTTACAATTAAATAAAAATTATTTTTTTGTTAAAAAAATTACATAAAGTATTGATTCTGTGTTTTTAAAGCTGTTTTGCTATAAGTTTATATAATGGATATAAACGTAATTGCGTTTTACGCTAATGTTGTGGGCAATTAAAAAAAAGCACACAGATTGAAATACTAATTTGAAACTAAGGAATAACAATGAAACAAAATGATTTATTTCACCCTCGTATTTTTAATGACCAAGAATGGGCAGATGGTTATTATAAGCGAAATAAAGGGAGCATTAAAAAAGTTGGAAAACGTTTTGCAAAACTTTTAAAAACAATCGGTTTTACTCATGGTACTATTTTGGATGTAGGATGTGGATTTGCATCTGTTCCTATTGAAATAGCTAAAACTTTCCCTGATGCAAAAATCACAGGAATTGACTTAGCTGAGCCTTTACTTGATATTGGAAGAACTCTCATCAGCAAAGAAGGATTAGAAAAACAAATTACTATTTTGAAAGGAGATGCTCAGAATTTGCAATATGAAAACGATACATTTGATGTTGTTATAAATACATTCCTACTTCATATTGTCGAAAATCCAATTTCAATGTTAAATGAGATTGATAGAGTTACAAAACCTGGAGCAAAGATTTTAATAACAGACTTACGTCGTGGATTTTTAGCATATTTTATAAAGAAATTTAGAACAGCATATACACTAAAAGAAGCAAATGATATTATAAAGAATTCAAAAATTAGGAAAGGAAGATTATCGTCAGGTTTATTTTGGTGGGATTACATTTATACAAATAGCACTGATAGATAAAAATAAAAAGCCCATAACAATGTATAAAAATGATGGAGTAATTAGACCTTAGCTTAGTAATTTTTTTAATAAATATTGATTGGAAAACAGGAGATTTGTGATGGAAATGTCAAAGCATGAAACTTTATGGTTGCAAAGTGAAGGAGCAAAAATGCTCATGGATTTAGGAGTAAAACCTCGAGATTATGTAATCGATTTCGGATGTGGTGAAGGTCGATATACAATACCTTTATCTAAGATTGTTGGAAAGAAGGGATATGTTTATGCGGTTGACCGTGACGATAATGCAATGGCTATTCTTCAAGAAAGACTTCCCCTGTTTTCAACTACTGATGCTATTAAGTTTCTGAAAGTTGGCGATTTAGAAATAATAACTACTATATCTGACAAAACCATTGATTCAATTTTTGTTTTCGATGTTTTACAATATGTACAAGATTGGGATTTGCTTTTCTCATATTTCTTTCGTGTATTAAAACCAAATGGAATCATTTACATTTATCCGGCTGCAATTCCTCATCCTGGTGAAGTTGACATAGAGCTTGTTCTCTCAAAAATTGAGAAAGCCGGGTTTCAGTATGTGAGATCAACTAAATTTCGGATGATGCATAATGTAGATATGGTTAATGATATGGTTTATAGTTTCTGTTTAAAATGAAAAATATTGCATAATGATAATGCTAGCTCATAACAATAAATATAGATCATTTGGCGGATTGTGCTAAATTTTATAAAGAGTACATTTAATAAAATATATAGCGGTTTGATAGGTAGGTCTTTCAAGATGCCCAACGCACTATATTCGAACCGTTATATGAAATGAAAAAAATAAGAAAATGAAAAAAATAATTAGTGTTTTAATATTTTGTGCTGTCACTAATTTGACATTTGCTCAAAAATTAGATGAATCAGGTAATATTATTAGTTCGCGTTACGAGAATTTAAAGCAAATAACATCTATATCACTCAAATCTACAAAAGCAGTTGCTCCCAACATAATAAGTGTAATTCCAAGTCCAACTTCTACTCCTTGTGATATTGCATTTGATGGGAAATATTTATGGATCGAAGGATTCAACGAACTTCAAATTTACCAAATATCTCCCATCAATGGTTCAATAATTAAAACAATACCTTCAAATGTTCATAGGCCATATGGTTTAACATTTGACGGGACCTATTTGTGGTTAGCTGATACTGATAATAAAATCATTCAACAAATTGATACATCAAATGGAAATGTAATACAATTCTTTCCAACTCCTGCCATATCAAGTTCTAGCTACCCTGGCGGACTTGCATGGGATGGACAGAACTTATGGCACAATGATGCGATGGAACTTAATTTCAATCCCAATGATTCTACTTATAAGGTTAACACTTCTGGACAAATTATTCAATCATATCATGCCTTTGGAAAATCGGCAATAGGTTTAACTTGGGATGGGCAATATTTATGGTCATCTAATAATAAAACCAATGAAATATATAAAATAGACGTCGCTGCATTTTCAGTAATTGATACAATTGATGCACCAGGTGGTCAATATCCAAATGGCTTAGCATTTGATGGACAATATTTATGGGTAGCAAACAGTGATGCAGATTCAATTTATCAACTTGATATCGACTTTGTACCATCACGTGTTAGTAATTTAACTTCAACATTGAATCAACTATCCATCTATCCAAACCCTTCAACAGGTATATTTGTTTTAAAATGGAATCATAACAGTGTAGCGGAAGATTTATCCATAATAGTTTCTGATCCAATGGGAAAGGCTATCATAAGAGAAAGGTTTACAAGTATAAGCCCTATTATAGTTGATTTAGATAAATATAAATCTGGTGTATTTTTCTATACAATATTCAATAAGAAAGGTACGGTTGAATCTGGTAAATTGATTAAAGAATAACGAGCACTTCATATAACAAAAAATAAAAATCATTAAAACGCATTATGTTGGGGCAATATCTTGCCAAAATGTATGTTGATAAGATGCTGGGAAAAGATGTTCCTGACTACTTCAAAAGATTAAGTGCAGAAAGTGATGGACTTTTAGAAAAAGCTTTTAAATAAAAAAAAGGCTAAATATTATTTTGAGGTGCTGGAAATAAAATAAAAGCTAACAGCTTGTAATAAAAACATGAGTTTTCCGAAAAACTACAAATGTTTATTCAACATTATAAACAAAACTTAGAAAAAAATAAGGTAATAAGGTTGCAGACTGTGTTTGTATTTTTTACTAAGGTTAATAGCTTAAATCCAGACGGATTCCTTTTAGTCATAAGGTATTTTCTAATGTGATAATATGTCATTATATGATTTCTGTATAATTCTAAAACCTTATTTTGTAAAAATAAACCTTAGTAAAAAAAAATGACGACCATCTCACAAACCTTATTAAAACAAACTTTACTAAAAGTTAATATGTACAAATTTATGTTCTCCAGCACCTCAAAATAATATTTAGTCTATAAACTAAATATTTTGTAATTCCTTAAAATTATTATTATAATTTTGCAATTATAATATTCCCCAAATATAAACCATAAAAATAATTATTTAATAATGAAAAAAAGTATAGTTACTTTCAGTTTTGCAATAGTCTTCATGTTGCCAGTCGTTAGTTTTGCAACAACAGCTCAGGTTATTGCTACCAATTCACCCACTACGGTATTTTTCAATTTTAGTGCACCCTCAGGTCAATATATAAATAAAATTAGCGGATTCTGGAGTTCGGGTATTGGATATATTATTGCATATGCCAATGGAGGGTCTTTCGATACCATTATGATTTCACAGGATCCCAATATATATTTTAGTACCGCAACAGCTACATCGGGCAATCATATTATTAAATTAGGTCCTGACGGCGCAAGTTATTTTCATGCATGGTCTGGATCAGGTTCACTTGGAGATATAATTTATAATTTTAATAGTACTTATACGTGGACTTTCACTACTTTCATTGCACCTGCATGTGAAGTCATCACCGGTTTTACATCATCATCAGGCAGTTGGGACTATCTCACTGCTGTTAGTTCACAATTAATTGTTATAGTTAGCGGAGGAGGAACTTATTGCAATAGTACAACTCTCACAGCTAGCGGTGGTTTAGGAGGAATTATTTATTGGCAGGGAACAACATCAGGCGGAACATCTACTGCAACAGCATCCACATCGCAAACAGTAACATCATCAGGAATCTATTACTTTAGAGAATATAATACTTGTGGCTGGGGACCACAGGGAAGTGCAACAGTAATTATTGATACTACCATAACCATTCCAACAGCGGTAACGGTAAGCGGTGGAGGAACTTTTTGCAATAGTGCAACACTCATAGCCAGCGGAGGAACAGGAGGAATAATATACTGGCAAGACACCACATCTGGCGGGACATCCGCAGCAATAGCTTCATCATCGCAAACGGTTAATTCATCAGGAACTTACTACTTCAGGGCAAACAACAACTGTGGCTGGGGACTTCAGGGAAGTGCAACAGTAATTATTGATACTACTGTAAGCATACCGACAGCGGTAACGGTGAGCGGTGCAGGAACTTTTTGCAATAGTGCAACACTCATAGCCAGCGGAGGAACAGGAGGAATAATTTATTGGCAGGACACCACATCTGGAGGGACATCCACTGCAATAGCTTCATCATCACAAACAGTTAATTCATCAGGAACTTACTACTTCAGGGCAAACAACAACTGTGGTTGGAGTACAGATGGAAGCGCAGTGGTAACTATCGATACTATCGCACCAACCGCGGTAACAGCATCAACATTTCAAACCAGTTTATGTAAGGGAGATACAATAACATTAACAGGAAGTGCAATTGGAGCAACTTCATGGAGTTGGTCCGGCCCCGGAGGATATAGTTCGATATTACAAAATCCTGCAACTACCGCAATCTCAACAGGAATTTTTACATTGACAGCCAGCAATATCTGTGGCTCATCAACAGCACAAACCCAAAGTGTAATTGTACACATTGTTGATACTACTGTTTCTCAATCGGGTGTAACACTTACTGCTATTGCTACAGGAGTTACTTATCAATGGATAAATTGCAATGGCAATTTAGCCATTGTGGGACAAACCAACCAAATTTTTAATGCAACTGCAAATGGTAGTTATGCTGTCGAAATAAATAACAATGGTTGTGTTGATACATCGTCATGCTATTTGGTTACAAGTGTTGGAATTACCGAAAATGATTTTGGCCTGTCTTTAAATATCTACCCAAATCCTACATCAGGTAAAGTTACTTTAGGCTTAGGTGAAACTTATAATGATGTTGATGTCACCGTTAAAAATACGCTTGGACAAACCATATTAACTAAAAATTACAGCTCAACAAATAAGCTAAATTTTGAAATTAATGAAGCTCCGGGTGTTTATATTATAGAAATACATACACACGATGGTAAATCAGCAATATTAAAGGTATTAAAAGATTAAAAATTTACCGACATTCGTTAGAATCATTATTCCGAATTTTATAACTGAAACAAATAAATTATCCCAATTGTATTTCAAAATGCCGCGTAGCAAATTCTGAAATTTACAATAGCCTGTCCCGATTTTTGTCGGGAGTAAATACCGATAGACCAACAAAGGAGCAGAATGAACGAAGTGAAATTATGCGACATTTTGGTGGCTAATCGGTATTATTATTTGTATTGGGAACATTATAATTTCAAAAGTGAGTATGATTACTTCGTAATTTATCCCCAACTGGCGCATTCTATGACTTAACCAAATAAAAATACAACTTTTTTTCACATAGCATATTTAGCAGTTATAATATTTAGCCCCTAATTAAAAAAGTTATCAACAACTTAAACATTTGAAATATTAGCTTTTAGCTATTTTTACAATCATAGAACTAAAAATAATTTAGTACTGTGTATTGCATAGTACTAAAATTGTTGTATGTTTGCAAAATGAATTTAGAAAAAACAAAAGCTCAAATGCGAAAAGGTGTACTCGAATTGTGCATACTTTCAATAATTTCCAAGAAATCAGCTTATGCTTCCGACATAATTAAAAAGCTGAAGGAATCAGAACTTCTGATTGTTGAGGGGACTTTGTATCCTCTCTTAACCCGATTAAAAAACGATGGATTTTTATCGTATCACTGGGAGGAATCCAAATCCGGTCCGCCAAGAAAATATTATAAGCTTAGCCCATTAGGAGCAAAATTTCTGTCGGAGCTTGACCAAAGTTGGAAAAATCTTTATGAAGCAGTTAACAATATTATTGAATCAAATAAAACAAAAATATAATGAAATGCCCACCGAAGAAGAAAGTTAAAAGAAATACAGATATTATGGGCATTCCATGTTTAGTAAAGGTAAAGTCAAATAACTTACCTAATTTACAAGAAAGATTTACAATCAATTAATAAAAAAAAAGTCACATGAAAAAGAATTTCACTGTAAATATTAGTAGTATAATCTTCAACATTGATGAAGATGCTTTTGAAAAGCTAAATAATTATTTAGATAGTATTAAAAGTCATTTCGACAATTCTGAAGGAAAGGATGAAATAATTTCCGATATAGAAGCAAGAATTGCAGAAATACTCAAAGAGAAAACTAATGAATCAAAAAATGTTGTTACTATTGATGACATTAATCAAGTTATCGAAATAATGGGGCAGCCTTTTGAATTTGATAGCGAAAATGAAGAGCCACCAAAACAAGAAAAAGAAACTTTTCGTAGGAATAAAACCAAAAGATTATTTCGCGACCCTGATAATAAAATGATAGGTGGTGTTGCCAGTGGAATAGGGGAGTATTTTAATGTTGACCCACTTTGGTTTCGATTGGCGTTTCTTATTTCAACTTTTATTGGTGGTGCAGGTTTCTTTATTTATATGATTCTTTGGATTGCAGTTCCTGAAGCAAGAACAACTGCCGAAAAGCTCGAAATGAAAGGCGAAAAAGTAAATATCAATAATATTGAGAAATCAATAAAAGATGAAGTAGAACATTTAAAAGATAAAATCAAAGACCTGAAAAACGAGGCGAAAGATATTTATTACAAAAAAAAAAACGATATAAATAGAAATGGTTTTGAGCGTATTTTGCAATTTTTTCTTCAGTTACTTCATTACTTCGTCAAAGCAATTATAATAGTAGTTTCACTTGTATTAATTATCACCGGCATAGCATTGATAATTGCATTTTTTGTAAGCTTCTTCGGCGATACTAACTCAATATTCGCAAATTCTCATGGTGCTCTAAGCATATCAGTTCCCGATATGTTTAATGTTATCTTCACTTCAAGCACCGATAGTACTATGGCAATTGTTGGGATTCTACTGCTTATTGGAATTCCTTTAATAATGCTGGTTTATAACGGAATTAAACTATTGTTCAGATTTAGATACAGAACAAAATATATTGGTCTTACTGCATTTTCATTGTGGCTCGTTGGTTTGATATTATGCGGTATTGTTGCTGTTAAATCAATTAAGGATTTTTCATTTAGACTTGAAAATCCCGTAAATGTAAATCTTAAAATTTCGAATGCCGAAACTTTGTATTTAGATGTAATAGATGATGATTTTACTTATGATTACGACAATTATCATCGTGGTCATCATAGACAGGATTTCCCTAATATTAAATTAATTTCAAGTGATAATAAATTGTGTTTTGTTAAAAATCCAAGATTAATATTTCAAAAAAGCAGAGATGATGATTTTCATTTAATTCTTAGAAAATCATCAAGAGGGAGTTCAAATAATGATGCATTCCATCGTAGTAATGAGATAGTTTATAAAATCGAACAAAACGATTCTACATTATTTTTCCCACAATATTTTAAACTTACCAAAAAATCGAAATGGAGAAATCAGGACTTAAGATTGATTCTGAAAATTCCTGTTGGCAAAGTAATTATTTTGAATGATGAAATTGCTAAACTTACCGATAGATGGAGATATGATTTCCCATGGGAGATGGATGAAACAAAATATATTATGACTAAAAGCGGACTTGAAGAATTTGAAGTTCAATCAGAAGAAAACACTGACGAATCTGGAGATGAAATTTAAAATAAGATTTATCTGTAAAAAAGAAAAAATACTTTTCTTTCTAAGAGCAATTTCTGAAATCTCCCCGAAATGTGTCAAATGAAATATAAACGATAATTTCTTTTGTATGATAAACCGCCAGTTTGGTGGTGTGAAATGTACATCAGTGAGTATTATTGTTAACTGACAATCCACTTGATTGTTACTATTTTATATTTGCAAATCAATCAATTGTCCTTTTTTATTCAAGTACTTTATGAAGCCATTCTCTAATATTAAATCTCTCAAATCTTTAGGTACATTAATAATCGAAATCTCCTTATTTATAAATTTTGAATCCTTAAATCCATTTATTTTATAACAAAATAACTCCTTACCAACTTTTGCAATAAAGAACTTTTTATCATGATTCAATATCTTTCCTGCAATAATTTTATCAGGTTTATCAAATTGAAAATTTTCACAGGAATTCGCTTTTGAATAGTCATCTAAATACATAAGGTCAATAAATACACCTTTCCCTTCTCTTTTATCAGTATGTATAAAGTTTTTATAAAGTATAACGCTCATTCCAAATTTTAAAGATGATTCAGCAAGTATTTTGAATTTTTCTGGGTCATTTGAATCTAGTTGCATATCCATTGCATAACCAGTTGTATGAGGATCAAAATAATCATCTTCTTTTGAAAGTTTCACTAAATGACCAGGGGCAAATCCTTCAATAATTCGCGTCACACTATCATTTTTATCAATCTGAAAAATAGTGATGGAAGGTGATTGTCGATAGTGAGGAAAGGTTTGTAAAAACACTTCGATAATACCATCATTATCTATATCAATTATTTGCCAATCAATTGGTCTAAATTGTAATGTTTGGTCTCCAAATAACTCTGGGTAATCTTTCTTTAACAAATAGTCAAAAACAAGATTAATCTCCTTTGGAAAATTATTATCCTGTCCTTTTGCGAAAAATGATGTTAAAATCAACAATCCAATCAGAATTTTTCTCATATGCAGAGTATTTAAAATACGGTGTCTAACGCTCAATTACACGAAATTTCGTTTATCAAACCATTATAAACGAATGTTATTATAATATAAAGTATAATAATACAACAAATAATAATAATTATTTTCAAAAAACAAATAATTGATTATTCGGAAATTAAAAAATTTGGTTCAAGTTTGCATGCAAACCAATAGACATCATAAATGGCTGGTATGTAAAATTAAGATTTTCGGTATCCATAGGAAAAGAAAGTCCTATCTGTCCTACTATTTTAATAAATTTTAATCCAACTTTTACTGTAAGAACAGGTTCAACAAACATTCCTGTTTCATTATATGAGCCTTGGTAAACGTTAACCATTACAACTCTTGCGGCAAAGCTACCATCAAAAATTTTCGTTGTAATTCCTAATGTAGGTTGAAAGAAAATACGGTTATTATAAACGTCTGCTTCTGATACCCATAAATTATTATCACATAATGCTCTTAGTTTTCCAAAACCATAGCCTCCAAATGTTTCAAATCTTCCAATAGTTCCAATTTTTGTATAATAGCCAACTCCCATTTCATAGAATTGATGTTTGTGATAACTATCAGTAGAGTCGTCGGTTCTATCAGCAAAACTTCCATTCGCCATTACTCCAAGATGATCTGTGATTGCAAAAGCAAGTTGTGGGTCAACACCCGAGGAACCTGTATATACTGCAAGCTGGACTTCTCCCTGATTGCTTAACAATGGAGTGTTGGCTACGTTGGGAACATAGGAAGGGGCACATCCGTTAATAATTATAATAATTATTATTGCAAAAAATGTAATTAATGAATTTCGTATCATTTTGTTTTTATTAATGAATAAGTTGTAATAATTATCTTCAAATATAAAATAATATTTTTAATAGAAGGCAAGAAAATTCTTTATAGGAAGAAAATTACTCCTTTTTTTCAGGAAAGAGATTATATTCAATTTTTTTCTTAGGTTTTGCGTCAGTATCATCAGGGATTTCGGGATTTCTGGCGTCAACATCTTCGTAGAATCTCCATTTATTGTTTTTAAAAACAAATGCATCAAAGACGTTGGTTTCAGGTACGTAGAAATTATACATTCCTACACATTTTGGGTCTAAAGGTGATAAATGGTCAAAGATTATCATAACGGATTTTTCCTTTTTCTTTTTCCCTTTTTTGTATTTTACATTATCCTTTTTTATTGACCTGAAATTTTTAGTATTACTGGATTTTAGTTTTTTTACTTTTCTTCTTGGAGATTTTTTGACTATGTCGTAGGATTGTTCTTCATATTTCAAAGACATTGAAACATCTGCCGAATATTCGAAGAAATAACGTTTAATCCCACGTCTATCACATTTAAACAAAGAGTAGCCGAATTTGGGTTCGCCTTTAGAATCAAAGCTTAATATTTCAATTATTTTTTTTGTGCTTATTAAATTATTTCCATCCCATCCCAAAATTGTGTAATATTTTTTGCTTTTTACTTTTGTTAAAATAATTTTATAATAATGTGCTCCGTACCAATTGTCGCAGGAAAGAGTTTTTAGTTCCGGGTTTTCAATTTCGTCA
>Ga0307991_1002039_pt1 | contig 13842 bp, 9 predicted proteins | sample EllFjometagen131_FD_203146 | JGI IMG/M metagenome (GOLD analysis project Ga0307991, IMG submission 203146) | Marine microbial communities from Ellis Fjord, Antarctic Ocean - #131 | ecosystem: Environmental > Aquatic > Marine > Unclassified | place: Southern Ocean | collected 2014-10-08
GGCTTTATATAAACTTTTAGGTTGGAGTGAAGCAATAAATAGAACTTTCCCTCATATTTCTGCAAAAATTCCTCCCTTTGACAATGTTAAAGAAAGTCTGGAATTAATGTCACAGCGCGCAGATATACTAATTGTTTCAAAAACTCCTTATGCTGATTTAGCAAATTACTGGGAAACTCAGGGGATTGATCAATATGTCCAGATGATCGCCGGTCAGGAAATGGGCTCAAAGGGGCATCACATTGAAATAGCTAAAAAAGCAGGCAAGTATGAAAATGACCAGGTAATGATGATTGGTGATGGTGGAGGAGATTTAAAAGCAGTAAAAGAAAATAACGGACTTTTTTACCCTACTCCACCGGGACAGGAAAAAGAAGCCTGGAAAAACTTTCCGAATTCATTTCAAAAATTTATTAATAAAGAATACAAGGGTGAATTTGAAGGAAAACTTTTGGCTATGTTTGATAGTGCTCTTCTTACCTCTCCATCGTGGAAGCAAGCAGATTATAATCATATTAATTCTTATAAAAAAAAGCAGGAATTAAGAAAAGGCTTATATAAAAAATTTAATCCCCACGGTAGGCTTCTTAAATTATAAGGTATAAATTGTTTTTAAAATAATTTATTTTTTAATTATTTTGAAAAAAAGAAGGGAGGCTGATATAAAAGGTAGTATATATTCTATAAAGGACATAGATATTTTTATCTGGCAGTAAAAAAAATAAAAAATTAGGAGGTTTTTTATGAAAAAGTTAACTTTAACATTATTAATGGTCGCGATTTTACTATGCAGTGTGTTTGTAACAGGCCTGGCAGCAGGCAAGGTACTTCATATGTATACAGCATTTGATACCGAAGAAGCAAAATATTATATCGAAGCTTTTGAAAAAGAAACCGGAATAGATGTAGAATGGGTTAGAATGTCATCAGGTGAAGTATTAGCCCGCATAGAAGCAGAGGCCGCAAATCCTCAAGCAAGCATGTGGCATGCAGGTTCAAACACTTCCCATATCAATGCAGCATCTAAAGGATTACTTGAGCCATATAAACCAAATACCGATTTTGAATTAATAGGCATTTTGCATGCAGAGGATTGGGCATGGACCGGATTTTACACGGGTGCAATCGGATTTGTTTCTAATGTAAATTTCTTAAAAGAACATAACGTAAAAGCTCCGACGACCTGGTCTCAACTTTTAGACCCGGCTTTTGAAGATAATATCGCAATGGCATATCCTTATACTTCAGGAACCGCATATACCACTTATGCAACTCTTATACAGATGATTGGTATGGAAAAAACGCTTAATTGGTGGGAAGAATTTGATAAACATAGTATTCACCAATACACTAAATCAGGAACCGCTTGCATAGCCATGGTTGGAATAGGTGAAGTGGCAGTAGGAATTGCATTTTCTCATGATATTATGGCTAAGGGCATAAATAAAGGGTATCCTGTGGTGATGACTTTCCCTGAAGAAGGAACCGGTTATGAAGTTGGAGGACTTTCCTTAATAAAAGGCGGACCCGAACCGGAATTAGCAAAACAATTTATTGACTGGTGCTATACAAAGAATGCTCAGGACCTTTTTCAGAAATACAATCGTTTACCTGTTAATCCTAAGGCAACAGTGAAAGAAGGTTCGGTTACTCTCGATCAGGTCAAACTAATTGATTATGATCATATTCTTGCCGGCCAGAGCAAAGATGAATGGGTTACCGCTTGGAGAGATAGAATAGGAAAATAATAAAATTTGCTAGCATGATATTATTTAATTTGTAATATAACATAATATCCCTGCTGCTATTTAAATAATTTAGTGGTAGGGATTATTCAATTGTTATGGAAATACTTGAGGTTTAATATGGGTAAAACAAAAAGAAAAGTAAATGAAATAATAGGAAATCTAAGGCTGATATGGAAAGAACCGTTACTTTTTATCTCTATAATTGCTATTTTCTATTTCTTACTAGTTTTTGTGGCATTTCCTATATTTCAGGTCTTTAAAAATAGTTTAATAGTTAATGAACGGTTAGATTTTTCTAATTACCTGGCCGTTTTTTCTAAAGCGTATTATTTTCAACCTTTTTTTAACAGTATGATTTTGGGCATAAGTACTGCCACCATTGGAACTACTGTTGGTTTTATTTTTGCCTATGCTTTGACCAGAACTCCCTTGCCCTTTAAAAATTTTTTTCGCTTAACAGCAACATTTCCCATTATCTCTCCACCTTTTGTTGTTGCGTTAGCAGCTATTCTTCTTTTTGGAAGAACAGGAGTTCTTGCACCGTTTTTATCTACAATTATCGGTAAATATTCAATATATGGATTGGGAGGATTAATAGTTGTAGAAACCATTGCTTACAGCCCTACGGCTTTCCTTATTTTATTTGGCATTCTTCAAGCTGTTGATCCTGCACTGGAAGAAGCATCTATGGATTTGGGCGCATCCCGTGCAAAAGTTTTTTCTACCGTAACTTTACCTTTGACTACTCCGGGTATAGCCAGTGCCTGGTTATTAGTATTTATTCAATCTATGGCTGATTTTGGAAATCCTATGGTTATTTCGGGAAATTTCCGGGTCCTATCTGTTCAAGCTTTTTTACAAATTACCGGAATGTATGATCTCCCTCGAGGTTCAACCTTGGCAATACTTCTTCTAGTGCCAACATTAATTGCTTTTTTTGTCCAGAAATATTGGGTTTCCAGAAAATCATATGTTACAGTAACAGGAAAACCGACAGGTGCTACCATTAAAAAATTGGAATGGTATATTAAAGCACCAGTGTATTCCTGCTGTATTATTTTTACTGTAATGGTTTTTCTTTTTTATGGTATGATAATTTACGGTTCTTTCCAGACTCTCTGGGGTGTAAACTCTACACTCACTTTACGGAATTATATTGAAACATTTCAAGTTGGAAAAGATTATTTAATAGATTCTTTAACTCTTTCCACTATAGCTACTCCGATAACCGGAATTTTAGGCATGTTCCTTGCCTTTTTGATTATCAGAAAGAAGTTTATTGGTCGAGGATTAATGGAATTTGTGTCCATGTTAACTTTTGCTGTTCCGGGAACTGTAGTAGGGATAGGTTATATATTAGCTTTTAACGTTAAGTCAAGCTTATTTCCTTTTGTGCTTACAGGAACTGCCTGGATTATCATCACACTTTTAATCTTTAGAAATATGCCGGTCGGAATCCGTTCAGGAATTGCTGCTCTTCAACAGATTGATCCTTCTATTGAAGAAGCTTCAACTGATTTAGGAGCAGATAGTGCTACTACTTTTCGTAAAATTACACTGCCGATGATAGCGCCGGCTTTTTTTTCAGGATTAGCTTATAGTTTTGTAAAAGCCATGACTGCTATTAGTGCAGTAATTTTTGTTGTTTCCGGTAAATGGAACTTAATTACAATTGCAGTCCTGGGTTTTGTTGACAATGCTCAATATGCTCAGGCAGCTGCTATGAGCCTGATTTTAATATCAATTGTTCTAGTTGCTCTCGGTATTATTCAATTGGTAGTCAATAGAATTGGTAAAGGAACAAGATCTATAAGTCTTGTTGGATAAATATTTGCGCAGAAGAAAGGATAAATTATGAAACAGGATTACCTGGTACTCGAAAAACTTGTTAAGATTTTTGAAAGTGGGAAAAATGCCTTTGCGGCTGTAGATAAAGTTAGTGTTAAAGTAAAAGAAGGCGAATTGGTTACACTATTGGGTCCATCCGGATGTGGAAAAACCACAACGCTTAGAATGATTGCCGGGTTTGAAATTCCAACTTCGGGAAAGATTTTTATTGAGGATAAAGAAATCAGTATGATTCCGCCTAATCAAAGACCGACTACAATGGTATTTCAGAACTATGCTCTTTTTCCTCATATGACCGTATTTGAAAATATTGCTTATGGATTGAAAATACGTAAAGAAAAATCACAGAACATTAAAGAAAAAACAGAAAAAATCATTAATTTAGTTGGATTGGAAGGATTAAACAAGCGTTCACCAGCTCATCTTTCAGGAGGACAACAACAGAGGGTTAGTCTTGCCCGCTCTTTAATAATGGAACCAAAGGTATTGCTTCTCGATGAACCTTTATCCAACCTTGATGCAAAATTACGTATATCTACACGTTTAGAGATTCGTAAGCTGCAACAAAGAATCGGGATAACTTCTGTCTATGTTACTCATGATCAGGAAGAAGCAATGACGCTTTCCGATCGGGTAGTTATTATGAATGCAGGGAAAATTCAACAAATAGGTACACCGCAGGAAATTTACGCTTATCCCAATAATCATTTTGTTGCAGATTTTATAGGTAAAGCAAATTTTTTATCTGGAAAAGTACTTCGGATACTATCTTCTAAAAAAGTTGAAATTGAAGTAAAAGGATGCAAATTTACAATTACCTCATATAATAAAACTTTTAAAGAAGGGGAAAAAATTCTTCTACTTGTTCGACCTGAAGCGGTTGATTTGTATCCAAAAAAAGCTCAATCAATTACCGGAGTCATTCAGCAAATCATTTATCTGGGTTCTTATCTGGTATATGAGATTAAAGTAGATGAAGATATTCTTACCGTCGAAATTACCGATCCGTTGTCACAAAAAAGTTTTTCGACAGGAGAAGAAGTAAGCCTATCTTTTAAGGAAAATAGTCTGCACGTGTTACCTTATGAAGAGATTAAAAAATAAAATAAAGCCATTGGTTTTCAATTTTACTGTAAAAATCAATGGCTATTTGTATTTTTAATAGTACATTTTCCGTTTATGATAATTAAGATTTATATTTTTTTTGAATAAGATGATTTACTTCTTCAATAGTTCGCCTGAAAGGTCCTTCTGCTTCCATCTTTAAACTGGTTACTGCTGCTGCCCAGGTTGTTGCCTTTTGAGGAGAAGCACTTAACCGTTTGGCTGTATAGGATGCAATACAGGTATCTCCCCGTCCGCTTCTTCCGATAATTTCTTTAGGAAAGAATTTTTCTTCGTAAAATTTACCATCTGCAAAGACTAATAAACCTTCGTGGTGAGTGATGATTACTTCTTTAGGTCCCAGCTCGTGCATTTTTTTAGCAGCTGTGCGAAGGTCGCATTTACCAAACAATATTTCTGCTTCCACTGCATCGGTTTTTAAAATATCCAAACAGGCAAATATATCATTTCTTTCCGGCCATTTCCCGGGAACCAATTTACCATGATCATTTTCCCGAATAAAGCTCTGAACATCAGCGGATAAAATAGTATCTTTTTTTGATAATTTTTTAATGATTGGTAGGGTTACTTCTCCACGCATGGATGCACCAACCACAAAAGTACGGGCTTGAATATTTTCTACTTCTTCCGGAGTAAAACTGCCGGCAGTACTTTGCACAAATATAGTGCGTTCATCTACGTTATCGGTCGGGTATTCTAATCGGAGACAGGTAGATTTCGGGGAAATATGAGCAAATACATCTATATCTAATTTTTTAAGTCTATTTACAACTCTGTGGTCTTCCTGTGCCAGACGCGTAATGGCGGCAACTTTTAATCCCATTCTTGCCGCAACATTAGAACCATAATTAAAAGCACCTCCGTCTACTACTCTGGTACCCTTGGAAGATACAATGGTGTCTTTGGTATAATGCCCTAGGAAAGCAATATCATATAACTGAGCGGTATTTTTCATTTCATTATCTCCAATCTAAAATAAATATTTCGAAGTTTTTAATTTCTTTATTCAATTATTATAGCAAAGAATAAAGCGAAAAAGCAATCTCCTAAAATATATCATTTATTTTTTTCTCTTGTCAAATAATTGATAGTAAAAATCAATTATTTATTGTAGAGGATTGAAATTATAGACTTAAAAAATATTTTAATTAGAGATATTTTCAGAATTTTTAAAATAAAGCAGGATTTTAATGATTTATGTAGTATAATATTTTTAGAAGACGGAAATATATATTATTGTTTTTTATTATCAGGGATATTTATTTTAAGAGTATTTTTGTATTTAGAAGTATCGATGCAATCAAATATAAAAAATATTATAGTTCTTGAAATAGAGCAGCAATCAAATTTTGTTAAACACATTCCACCTTGCCTCTATCAAATTAACTCCAAAAATACTTTGAATAAAGAATGATTTCATAATTTATATATTACCTATATTCATTAAAAGTTTAGAGGGAAAAATGGAAGTAAAACTTAAAGATTTAAGCAAAGACTTTGGAAAAGTCAAAGCAGTAAATAATTTTAACCTCGAGATAAATGATGGTGAGTTTGTAGCTTTACTTGGACCTTCAGGATGTGGAAAAACCACCACCCTACTTATGATAGCTGGAATTTATAAACCAACTACCGGAGGTATTTATTTTGGAAACAGGATTGTAAATGAAGTTTCACCCAAAGATAGAAAAATTGGCATGGTCTTTCAAAGCTATGCCCTTTATCCCCATATGACTGTATTTGATAACATAACATTCCCTTTAAAATTACAAAAAATTCCAAAAAATGAAAGAAGAAGAAGAGCTAAGGAAGTAGCCAAATTAGTCCAGATAGAAGAATTACTAGATAGGAAACCAGCTCAACTTTCAGGAGGACAACAGCAAAGAGTTGCTGTGTGTAGAGCTTTAATTAAAAAACCGGATATCCTGCTTTTAGATGAACCTCTCTCCAATTTAGATGCCAAGCTTAGAACCTTGATGCGAGCAGAGCTTAAAAGATTACAGAGAAAATTGGGGATTACCACTATTTTTGTTACCCATGATCAGGTAGAAGCTATGACTATGTCTGATAAAATAGCCTTATTACAGTTAGGGGAACTTCAGCAATATAGTTCATCTGATGAGCTATATAATCGACCGGTGAATTTGTTTGTAGCCGGTTTTATAGGAAGCCCGCCCATGAACTTTATTGATGTTTCTCTGGAACAATCAGAAGAGCAATTTCTTCTGAAGAATGTAGATATTACTATTGAAATTCCCTCTAAGATTGGTAAACTTATTCAATCTCACTCTCAAAATAATGAAATAGTATTAGGTATTAGACCCGAGGATATAAAAATTGACCACAAAAAAGGAGAAGAGGCTGAAATTTACGTGGTTGAACCTATGGGGATGCAGGTATTAGTTACCGTTAAATTAGGGAATCTGCAAATTAAAGTGCTTACTACTTCCCCATTTACAAAAGAGATGGGCGAAAAGGTTAAATTACACTTTAATGTAAACAAGATTCACCTTTTTGATAAAAATACAGAAAGATCACTGTTGTTAAATTAATTATTTTTGCCGTTCGTAAAATGAAAGAAGATTTAGAATGGTAGAGATGTAGGGATTCGATTTATCGAACCCGAAAGAAAAAATTATTAGGAGCAGTAAGAGTATTTAAGCGTAGCGAATTTCTGCGAGTGGTACTTCATGAAATTAAGAGGAGGTGATGGAAAGTAAAATTAGTTCATCTAATGTCTTGAATAAATTTTTAAAATTTTAAAAGGAGGAAATAAAAATGAAAGTTTCAAGAAGTTTATTAAGTATTGTATTAATAGTAGTTCTAGTTATGTCTTTTACGGTTATGGCTTTAGCTCAGGATTTGGAGGTTACTCCTATTAAAATTCGTTGCAGAGCAAAACCCCCCATGGAAAATTGGCGTGGTAATAACTTTTTATTAGCTGAGAATGAGCTTAATGCTGATTTAGAGGCAGCAGGCGATCTCCGTCGTGTTAAAGTAGAAGTTATACAGGATAATTTGGAATGGGGACCATATGTAACTGAGTTTGTGCTTGGTTATGGTGCTGGTGAAGCGCCTGATATTTGGCTAACCGGTCATGAATATATAGGCGTTCAGGCCGAGGCGGGTCGGATCATCGCTTTGGATGAACTGATTAAGGAGTTCCCAGGATTTCATAACGTCATCGATAGTTTGTGGAATAGTACGAGTTACAAAGGAAAAATATGGGGAATCCCCCAGGACGCTGAGGCCCGACCACTTTATTGGAATAAATCTTTGTTAAAAAAACTCGGTTGGTCAAATGAGGAAGTAGAAGCATTGCCCGGGAAAATCGAAAAAGGCGAGTTTACCCTTTATGACATGTTAGAGACAGCTAAACAAGCTGTGGATAAAGGAGTTGTTGAGGCAGGTCACGGTTTCTGGACCCGTCCAAAGAATGGTCCTGATTTTACCGCTTTCTACTATGCCTTCGGTGGGCAGACGATCGATGCTGTAACCGGAAAGTTAGTTTTCGACAAGAATGCGGGGTTGAAGTACTATAAGTTTTTCTACGATGCCGTACAGAACTACGGTTCGATGAAGTGCCTTGGTATAGGTTGGCCAATCTGGAACGGTTCGATCGGGACTGAAAATAGGTTGTTTTGGGTCGCGGGAACATGGCAATGGGCTGAATGGGCCAATATATACGTTAAAGATCAAGGAGGCGAGGACTATCTGTGGGAGAACTTTGGCTTTGGATTAATTCCAGCTGCAGAGAAGGGCGGAAAACCCAATTCCCTTACACATCCAATGGCTTTTCTTGTTAATTCCCAGTGTAAATATCCGGACTTAGCAGTAGCTCTAATTGCTAAAGTCACTAACTATGGTCCCAATACTCGTCATGCAATTGCAAGCACTCATTTGGGAATCCTTAAAGGTCAGACAGAGTATAAGTTCTACAAGGAATCTCGCTTACTGAGCGAAGCGCTTTATATGTTAGATTACACCACTTTCCTACCTAACAATCCTTACTGGGGGACTTATTCTACTATCACTTACGAAGCCCTGGCTGCGGTGGTAAGCGGTGATTTTACTCCCGAAGAAGCAGTGGATTTTGTAGTAGAAGGACTTGAACGTGAGTTAGGTATAGTCGTTACCACAGGAGAAATATTTATTAAATGATGAAAAATTTCCAACTGGAGAGGGAAAGGAATTCCCTCTCCAGTTTCCTAAACTCAAAATCATTTTTTTCTAAATTAAAGAGCTGGTTATTACCATATGCTTTTCTTTCCCCTACTCTAATAGTAGTAACCCTATTCTTTTTTATTCCCTTAGTTATGGTTTTTATTCTAAGTTTTACCAATCTGGATATGACGAATTTTGGAATACTTAAATGGTGGCAGCCGGCAAACTGGACCTTAAATAACTATGTAAAGATCTTTACTAATAGGTTTTTTCCCAGGATTCTAAATAATACTCTTATGTATGTGAGTATGACCTTAATTTTTTTCAATGTGGGAATGGCTTTGGTTATTGCCTTGATTACTACAAACATCAACAGGCGGGTTGGTTTTGCCTTCCGCTTAATATGGCTTATGTGTCGTCTTACTCCGGTGGTCGTTTATATTATGATGTGGAAAGCTTTAGCCGGGCCTGCTCCTATGGGAGTTATAAACAAGCATATTCTTGGTCCCTTGGGCATAGGTGCAGGGGAATACTTACTTAATGCCAATCCCTGGCTTTTTATTATTTTAGTGAATGGTTTTATCGGAGCTTCCTTTGGAATGATTATTTTTTCTTCCGCTATTGAAGCTATACCTAAAGATTATATGATAGCTTCAAAAGTAGATGGAGCTTCAACCTGGCAAACCATTTGTTATATTACTATTCCCATGATCAGATGGCCCCTGCTTTTTGTTACCACTTATCAGACTCTATCGCTTTTGACTTCCTTTGAACAGATTATGCTGCTTACAGATGGAGGTCCAGGGCTTTATGAGACTGAAGTATGGTCTTTAACTGCCTATCACCGTGCATTTACCAGCTATTTCGGGAATACTCAATGGGGTTATGGTTCAGCCTGGGCAGTTATTCTGGTAATTATTGGTATAGTAATGGCAATTGTATATTTGCGTGTATTCAAGTTTGATGAATTAATTCAAGAACCGAAAATTGACCAGTTATAATGAGATATATAAGTGAAAGGAAAATAAAATGAAATTAAAGATATTCCGACAAGGGTTTAAGGCTACTCTTGCTTATATGGCTTTGATTGTATTTAGCATACCAATTTTCCTGGGTTTTTTGTGGTTAATTATTACCACATTTTCGACCAGGACAGAAGGACTAAAATCATTGGGGTGGACATTGAGCAATTGGAGTTTCTTGTATAAGTCACCTTTTGGCCCGAACTTTCCGAGTATATGGCTGGCGACTCTCAATACATTCCTTCTTGCCACAATAATGACCACTATTGTAGTTTTTGTTTCGTCAATGTCTGCTTACGCTTTATCACGTATGAAGTTTGCAGGAAGGAAGGGGTTTCTCTCTGCAACTCTGATACTGCATGCTTTTCCGAGTGTGACTTTATTGATTCCAATTTATTTTGTATTACGTTGGATAACAAAGATCCCCATTATCGGACATAGTGTCCCTCTTATCGGTGGTTTTGGCTTTAATACCATCGGTGGGGTGGCCTTAGTGATGGTCGCTTTCCAGCTTCCCTTTGGTGTATGGATAATGAAGGGTTTTTTTGATAATATTTCCTGGGATATGGAGCGCTCTGCTTTAATTGATGGTGCTTCCCGTTTCCAGGTTTGGTGGAAAATTTTAATGCCGAATATTAAGCCGGGTATTGCTGCATTATCTATTTTTGCCTTTATTTCTGCTTGGAATGCCTACATTATTCCATTTACTTTCACGGTAGGACGTGCTGGAAAGACCACGGTTTTATCTGTTTACTTACAAAATTTTATAAGTGAATCTGTAATGACTGAGTGGAATATGGTAGCAGCTGTTGGGTTATTTCAACTCATTCCGGTATTAATCTTTTTCTTTTTTACTCAAGAAGCCTTGCTCAATATTTATGGTGGAGGTACAAAGGGTGGAGCATAATAAAGTGAAACTTAACATGAAATTGTCGCAGAATATTTTCTATTATTGTAAATTTTTAATATTATTTTAAAATATTTTTACATTATGGTTGTACATGAATTTTTATCGTGTTAAAATATTTATTAATTAATAAACATTTTTTTATTTAAAATTGGAGTTATGAATATAAAAGGAATTGGAATAAATATAGATTCTTCAACAATAGATGGTGATTTAGATCTATTAGAAAAGGCTTTAGATAATTCTCAGGACCTAGGCTTTGATTACGCAGAAATACCGGTTCATGGAGTTGATGCAATTCTTAAAGGAAAACTAAATTGGTTACAAACCAGAGTAATTGCAGGTATACTGAAAAAATTTAAATTAAAGTATACAGTTCACGGTCCGGATCTATTAAATTTAATGGACCATCGTAATTTTAAATTACAGAAAGAAGTCTTTAAATCCGGAATCGAATTTACCAATGCTATAGGCGCAGAAATTTTCGTATATCATGGCGGAAAGATCCCTTTAAAGGAAAAGGTCAGTAGTGAAAATGTTCCTCAAAGTAAGTTTCTAAAAATTCCTTCCAAAAGAAAAATTGATAAATTAAAAAAAATAGAAATAATAACATTACAAGAATTAGCTTTTTTTGCAAAAGGTTTACAAGTTACAATAGCAGTTGAAAATACTTCCCCGGATGTTGAAGAGGAATACTTATGGGAATTGTCTAAACATTTTAATAATAATATAAATTATCCTTCCTCAATTACTCCTTCTAAAAAGTCCAAATCAATCTTTTTACGAGAAATTAGTAAATATAATTATGGCACGAATATCGAAGAGCTGGTAGAGCAAGTTAAAAAAATTAATCGCGAGAATGTAGGGATTACTTTTGATTTTGGACACGCTTTTTTAGCTTCCAAATATTATCATTTCGATTTTTTAGATTCTGTAAAGCTAGCCCTGCCCCACATAAAACATGTTCATATCCATGATTGTTTTGGAAAACCTAACGTATCAAACGAAGAAACAGATATTAATCTCATTCAATTTGGAATTGGTGATTTGCATATGCCTGTAGGTTGGGGAGAAATTCCCTATGATAAGATTTTTCGTCTCCTAAAGAATTATAATGGAGTGTTATGTTTGGAATTAAAACCTCGTTACAGAAAGTTTTATAAGTATAGTTTGGAAAGAGTTAAAGACCTTATTGAGAGTACCAGGAATAATCATAAATTTAAAAAAATCTCTCCTTTTTCCAAAAATCATTATTAAAATAATCTGATTTTATTTCCCCATCTACCTTCCTGATATTATTTCCAAAACCATGAATATTTTTACTATTTCAAAAGATTATATTAAAATAAAAAGAAAATCAATGTGTAACGGAGAAAAGATATGGAATCATATGTGATAAAAGATGGGGATATTTTTCTTTTAATTGATCAAGCGGGTAATATTATAAAAGATGCAGATGCACAATATGGTTTGTATACAAAAGATACTCGATTTTTAAATAAATATAGTCTGTTCGTCAATAATAAAAAACCTATTGTTTTATCTTTTAAAATAATAGAAAATTATATGAGTGAGATTTGCTTAATTAATCAGAATGTTAGAAAAATTGAAAATGCAAAGATTTTAATCAAACGAAAACAATTAATATCGGATGGCATTGTATATGATAGGATTTCAGTAACAAATAGCCATCTTAGTTCTTTAAAAATAAAAATTACACTAAAAATAGAAGCTGATTATCTAGATATTTTCCAGGTGAGAAATTACGTTAAAGAAAAGAGATTGGGTACGATTCTAAGCCCTCGTAAAGTAAAAAATGGGATTATCTTGGGATATATTGGCAAAGATGGTATAAATCGTGAAACAGAATTGAAAATATTAGGCGGAGAAGGAGAAATCTACAAAGACAGAATAGAATTTTCTTTTAAACTAAAACATAAGCAGGAAAAAGAACTTACTATTGCTATAATTCCCAGGATCGAAAGCCAAAAATTGATCAATAAAAGTATTATTAATTTTGAAAGAGCACGAAAAAGGTTAAAATCGGATCTTAAAAAATGGAAAGAAAATTCTCTTATTATTAATACTGATAATGAAAATTTTAATCGGATTATAGATAGAAGTCTGTTGGATTTAAAATTACTACAGACTAATTTAGGAGAAGGGTTTATGCCAATGGCCGGAATTCCCTGGTTTGCTGTTCCTTTTGGCAGAGATAGTATTATTGCCTCATTGCAGACACTGATGTTAAATACAAAAATAGCGCAAGGGACATTAAAGACTTTAATCCACTTTCAAGGTAAGGAAATTAATAAAGATAAAGAAGAAGAACCAGGTAAAATAATGCATGAAATAAGATTTGGGGAATTAGCCCATCTTAATTTAATACCTCATACTCCTTATTATGGAACAATTGATGCTACACCATTATTTCTAATCTTGGCAGTAGAATATTTTCATTGGACAGGAGATTTAAAATTTATAAAAAAAATTCTACCCCATTTACAAGCAGCTTTAGATTGGATAGACAAATATGGTGATGTAGACCATGATGGGTATGTTGAATACAATCCTCAAAGTAAGAGATGGGCGGTTAATCAAGGATGGAAGGACTCGAGAGACTCCAGTGTTCATCAAGATGGAAGTCTAGCCATTCCGCCAATAGCCCTGGTTGAAGTTCAGGGTTATGTTTATCAGGCAAAAAAGGGGATGGCTGAAATATTTTCTTATTTAGGAGAAAAAGATACAGCCGGGAAGTTAGAAAAGGAAGCACAGGAATTAAAAGTAAAATTTAATAGAGATTTTTGGATGAGGGACAGGAAATATTTTGCTTTCGGGCTTGATTATCAAAAAAAACAGATTGCTTCCATCACCAGTAATCCCGGAAATTGTTTGTATAGTGGGATTATTGAAGAGGATAAGGCTGAAGCAGTAGCGAAAAAGTTATTTAGTGATGAATTGTTTAGCGGATGGGGAATAAGAACTATGGGAACAAAGGAAATTGGCTATGATCCAATGAGCTATCATAATG
>Ga0307991_1002042_pt1 | contig 13835 bp, 10 predicted proteins | sample EllFjometagen131_FD_203146 | JGI IMG/M metagenome (GOLD analysis project Ga0307991, IMG submission 203146) | Marine microbial communities from Ellis Fjord, Antarctic Ocean - #131 | ecosystem: Environmental > Aquatic > Marine > Unclassified | place: Southern Ocean | collected 2014-10-08
GCAAACACAGGCGCGACGCTATGCAGAATTGCTGGTGGCCAAATCAACTAGTGAGGAGATTGTTGCCACTAAAAAGTTTGAGCTAAAGATAGCGGGGACAAGCCTGACTGCAGCGCAGAACGAATTTGCCCGAATGGGCGCTGAACGTGATGCGTTGCTGGCGCAGCGCGTAAACCTGGCTCTGGTATCGTCTGTTGATGGATTGATTACGGCGAGAAATGCTGATCCGGGAACGACCATGGTCGCTGGTCAGTCAGTCGTGGAGATGGTGGACCAAAAAAGTTTCTGGATAAATGTGCGCTTTGCTCAAACGCATGCGCGTGGGTTGAGTTCTGATCTGTCGGCGCAAATAGTTTTACGTTCTCAGGAGAGTGTGCTGACAGGTCGCGTCCTTAGGGTAGAACCAGTGGCTGACGCGGTGACGGAGGAGATGCTTGCTAAGGTAGTGTTTGATGAAATGCCCTCACCTTTGCCAGCAATTGGCGAATTAACCGAGGTCACCGTTATGTTACCTGTGCTTCCGACCGGACCGGTCATCCCTAATGCTGCTATTCAGCATATTGACGGCAAACTGGGAGTTTGGCAGATCAAAGATGATGATCTTCTTTTTACCCCGGTTACCCTAGGTTCTGCCGATCTAGATGGTCATGTACAAGTGCTGGCAGGTATTCAAACTGGTGACAGAATCGTCGTATATAGCTCAAAGGCACTGAAAGCAACTAGTCGTATTCAAATAGTTGATCGTTTGCTGAAGGCGAAGTCATGATCAGCCTTGCCGGTCGTGACATCATGCACGCCTGGGGTAAGTTTGTTTTTACCGGCTTGGGGCTCGGATTGTTGATAGGTGTAACGCTGTCTATGGCTGGCATCTATCGCGGTATGGTGGATGATGGTAAAGCATTGCTGGATAATAGTGGAGCAGACCTGTGGGTGGTGCAGCAGAATACCTTAGGTCCTTACGCCGAAGCCTCAAGTATTTATGATGATACCTGGCGTGGAATACGCAATATGCCCGGAGTCGAACGCGTGGCCAATGTTACCTATTTGACGATGCAGGTTCGTCAAGGCGAGCGCGACGTCCGTGCCATGGTGACTGGTGTTACGGCAGGCAGTCCTGGCACCCCAGGCTGGCCGCCTTATCTCGTGGGTGGGCGGCAGATCACCCGTGACCATTACGAGGCAGTTGCGGATATAGCCACCGGGTTCAAGCTTGGCGATAGTATTCAGATCCGGCGTAACAACTACACCGTGGTCGGCTTGACCAGGCGTATGGTCTCTTCCGGTGGCGATCCTATGGTCTTTATCCCCCTCAAGGATGCCCAAGAGGCTCAGTTTCTTAAGGATAACGACGCTATCTTGCAGCAGCGCCGCCGCACTACTGTAAACCCAGTATTCAATCGCCCGCAGGTCCCAGGGCTGCTTGAGGCTGTTATTGCTTCGCAAAGCACGAATACCTACGTGAATGCGGTACTGGTGCAGATAGGTGCAAGTTATAACGCCGACGACGTGGCGGAATCGATCCGGCGCTGGAAGCGTTATACCGTCTATACCCGCAGCCAGATGGAGGAGATCCTCGTGGGTAAATTGATCGCCACTTCGGCCAAGCAGATTGGCATGTTCCTGGTGATCCTCTCAATTGTTAGCGCGGCTATTGTTGCTTTTATTATCTACACCCTGACTCTCGGAAAGATTCGTGAAATTGCTGTGCTCAAGCTGATTGGCACCCGAAACCGCACTATTGCTGGGCTCATCATGCAGCAAGCCATTGCTCTGGGGGTGATCGGCTTTATGGTGGGCAAAATCTCAGCAACGCTGTTGATGGCACCGATATTTCCTAAACATGTGCTGCTGGAACCGCTTGACTCTGTTTTCGGTTTCATTGCCGTGGTGGTGATTTGTATTTTTTCAAGCATTATTGCAATTCGTGCCGCACTTAAAGTTGATCCGGCCGAAGCTGTTGGAGGTTGATATGGCTGGTAAAGGGATTCGTATCGAAGGTCTTAAAAAAAGCTACGGTCGCGGCGACACGGTCGTAGAGGCATTAAAAGGAGTGGATATGCAGGTAGCTCCGGGTGAGGTTGTCGGTCTGGTCGGGCCATCAGGATCCGGCAAGAGTACTCTGCTTAAATGTCTGGGTGCGGTGATCGAGCCGACAGCAGGAAGGATGATTCTTGGTGACCAAGTGATTTATGAAGATGGTTGGAAGGTCAAGGACTTGCGTGCCCTGCGCCGGGATCGGATTGGCTTTATCTTTCAGGCTCCCTATCTTATCCCGTTTCTGGATGTTACCGATAACGTGGCACTGCTGCCCATGCTTGCCGGAAAGCCAAACGCCCAGGCGCGCGAACAAGCAATAGATCTGTTTAAAGAGCTGGATATAGAGCATCGCGCTAAGGCAATGCCCGCGCAACTTTCCGGGGGCGAACAACAGCGGGTTGCCATAGCCCGCGGACTGGTCAACCGTCCGCCGGTGATCCTCGCCGATGAGCCGACCGCGCCCCTAGACAGCGAACGCGCCCTAGCGGTGATTCGGATTTTGAACGAGATGGCGCGTAAATTCGAAACTGCGATCATTGTTGTCACTCACGACGAAAAGATCATTCCGACTTTTAAACGGATTTACCATATCCGCGACGGGGTGACCTACGAAGAAGCTGGCGAAGGACGCAGCTTTGTATGAAGTTCAAACTCATAAGACGAGAGATGTCGATGCAAAATCACCTACATAAAATTATGACTCCGGCAATTATGCTCATCATGTTGGCTGGCTGCGCCGTAGGCCCGGATTACAAACGCCCAGACGTTCCCGATGTAGTTCGCTATACAACTACGCCATTGGCTGAAGAGACCACCTCTGTTGCTACCGCGTTGGGAGAATCTCAGCAGTTGCTCATGGGCGAGTCGGTCAACTCACAATGGTGGCAAGAGTTTGGCTCAGCTCGGCTGGATACTCTGATTGACGCTGCCCTGCAGGCCAGCCCAACGTTGACTGGGGCACAAGCTACACTGCGTCAGGCACGCGAGGGATATGCCGCACGTGCCGGTTCAACCCTATACCCTCAGGCCGCAGTCAACCTCAACAGCCAGCGTCAGCGCTTCAATTCAAGCACCTCTGGCTTAACAAGCGATTCTAGGAATTTCGATCTTTTCAATGCCAGTGTTGGCGTGAACTACAATCTAGATTTGACCGGCAGTAATCGTCGTGCTCTTGAAGCTCTTGCCGCTCAAATCGATTTCCAGCGCTACCAATTGGCGGGGGCGCAATTAACCTTGGTGAGCAATATCGTCAACACTGCAATCACTCAGGCCAGAATTGCGGCACAAATGCAAGCTACGCAAGCGATTCTCCAATCACAGGAAGAGCAACTGGAACTGGTCGGAGAGCGGATTCGCCTTGGTCAGGCCGCGCCCAACGAAGTGCTCGCGTTGCAAACACAGGTAGAACAAACTCGTGCCGGTATTCCGTTGCTGCGTAATCAATTTCAGCAAAGTGAACACCTGCTGGCCGTGCTTGCTGGGCAGGCACCGGGCGCGGGCGGAATGCCGACCTTCACTCTGCAGGATTTTAATCTTCCAGCCACGCTGCCGCTGATTGTCCCTTCTGAACTGGTGCATACTCGCCCCGATATTCAAGCGGCTGAAGCGCTGCTAAAGGTTGCCAATGCGGAATATGGCGTGGCAATAGCCAATTTGTATCCACAACTGAATCTCGGTGCGACCCTCGGATCTCAAGCTTTTACTGTCGGTGAAGTGTTTGGCGGCGGTTCTGCAGTTTGGACTTTAGTTGGGCAACTGACCCAACCTCTATTCAACCCCGGATTACCGGCACAAAAACGTGCGGCTCTCGCCGCCTTCGATGCGGCAGCGGCAAATTATCAGAATGTAGTCCTTGAAGCGTTGCGCCATGTGGCTGACGTGTTGCGTTCTCTGGAGAATAATGCTCAAAGGCTGACCGCCTTGTCTGCGGCTCATGCGGCGGCGACGGGATTTCGGGATTCTGTCCAACGCCAATATGCACTGGGAACAGCCAGCTATGTGCAACTACTCATAGCGCAACAGCAGTCGCAACTGACGCGAATCAGCTTGATCGCAGCTCAGTCTCAGCGCTTGACCGATAGTGCTGCATTGTACCAATCGTTGGGTGGCAGTGACAATGTTGCCGCTTTAAAACTGACTTATGCGCTGAAGTAAGATTGCAGTGGGATACTATTAATAGTCGATAGCGGTAGATTGCTATTAATTAGGTGCTTTTTGTTTTTCGAGGGTTCATAGGGTTGATTTAGTATGCACAATAAGAAGAAAGGCCGCCCCAAAGCGGAGCGGCCTGATGTGCTTAGTGTTTATTTCTGAAAATCAGCGCGCATGGATTTGGCAAGATGTTTGATCTCACCTAAGTCCTGAGTCATCATGTTCCAGCCATACCAGTAAGCATAGTCTGGGTTGACATGGAAGAACCCCTGGTAAGCACGCATCCGATGTTTAAAATACATCTGGAGTAAAACTTGATCGATGTATGATAGCTCATCCAGTTTCTCATCCCAGTTGGCGCCATTGGTATGCATCAGCGCCAGAATAAATGGATAATTAAACGGATAACCCTCTGGTTTCTGGATAATACCTTCTTTGTATAGTGCCGCTACAGTTTCGATTGCTTCAGCCATCAGGCGGTCTGCCTTGGTCAGCATGGCATCACCCATGTCAAGCTGTGTTTTGGCATATCTATATGAGTGGCACTGGGTGCAGGTGTTGAGCATTTTGTTACGTTCTTTTTCCCACGAAGCCTGATCCATTCGCGCGAGATCGACAGCCTTGACAGCCTCTAGGATTGGTGTGCCTTCACCTGTCTCTGGATCAAGAACCCCCAGAGCTTTAAGGATAGTCACACGGTCAGCTGCCGCCTGTGGATCTTCTGGTAATGGTAGACGAACACCGAGGAAACCCCAGGCCGTATGGTTTTCGTGGGTGCCATCTGGTAGGTGGCAGGTTTGGCAGGTAGGGGCTGCAGCACCTTGAGGTAAATCGCCAGCTTTTTTAGCGAAGTAACGGGTGCCATGTTTGGAACTGGACCACATCTCCCACTGAGGATGGTCGTAACCCATGTGGCATTGCTGGCAGGCTTTGGGATTGTTGGCTTCTTTTTTTGAAAAAGCGTGGCGAGTGTGGCACTCATCGCAGGAATTGTTTTGGTAACGATGACCTTTGGCCAGCTGATCAGCTTTTTGTTCATCAGACCTGATTCCCATGTTGTGGCAACCACCACAGCCGCGACCACCCTCAATCAGCTCATCTGGAGCATAGTGGGTCGCCGGGATTGCATTCAGCACAGTCCAACCAAAATTGTGTTTTCCGTGAGAAAATGATGTGTATTGCTCCTCATGACACTCGGCGCAGACTTTTTCATCCGGCAACACCGCCTTTTTATAATCAGCAGCATTTTTGTGTGCCTCACCATGGCAAACATCGCAGGTTACCTCAACACCGGAATGTTTACTCGCTTTCCAATCATTGACCTGCCCTGGTGAAATTTTGCTGTGACAGTCGATGCAGATATCACCGGCAATGGTTGTCCCAGCCAGCAGCAATATGCAGCACACGCTGACCAGAATAGTAATAATACCTCTTCTCATCCTTGACCTCCCTTTGTTAAAAGATGTTTGACAGCCTGAGTACAATTATTCAGGAGCCTCTCCCTTATTTAGCTGTGATGTTGAAAAACGTTTAGTGAATGTAAAATCATTGAACAGTAAAAAGTCTGCAAATAAGCGACACAACTTCTTGAGCATATTTGTTGCTCTAGGCTAGCCTTTATATAACTATGATCGACTGACTAAAAACCTGCCAAGCGCGCTGACTTTGGGTTTCAATGTCAAAATGTCCATTACTTAAGTGACTGAGAAAGATTGCTGGTTGTAATAAACCCAGAAACATATAAGCGAGAATGTCGGCATCTAGATCGTTGCGAATCCGACCACAATGTTGACCTTTTTTAATGATTTCTGCAACTTTTTCGAGGTAGAGTTGGACTGCCTGATATAAACGTTGGTTCCTGTCAGGAGAATCCGTAGCATCTGCGGTTGAAAATATATAGCGCGGGATGCCGTTATTTGTCTTGATCAGGTCGACATGAAGAGTTAACAGTTTGTGGAGTTGCTCTAGGGGGTCCGATTCTTCAATGCATACGTGCCGGACAATGCCCAGCAGTTGGTCACGTATCAGATTATTGACAGCAGCAAGGATCTCAGCTTTCCCGGCAAAATGTCGATAAATAGCCGAAGGAACAAGACCTATCTCTTTGGCTATTCGAGCAATGCTTAGACTCTCCATGCCCGAGCGACCAATTAAGTTTAAGGCTACAGTTGCGATCTGTTCGCGTCTGATCTTTGTCTCCAGCCGTTTTGCCGGCTGATCAATTTTAGGTGAATCATGATTCACATTCATACGGGAAGCTTAAACACTTTCCCGTTTTTATCAAGCACAATGTTTAAGTTTCTGTAATAAATATTTTTAAATATTATAGCGGTCGTAAGGGATACAGGAGGTATTTAATCGGGGTAGGGCGAAAATGTGAATTTTCTTTGAGCAACTGGAGCTGGCACTAGATGGGTACAGTTTGGGTACAGATGAAAAACGGCTAGCTGGAAACCAGCTAACCACTTTATTTTATTGGTGGGTAATGAAGAAGGGAGAATGCGAATCTGCGCCTTGTGATTAATCCGGTCCCAGCACAAAACCGCACTCCCTTTTTTGTGTTTTGCACCAGTTATGATTCATAACGGTTATTTTAATTTATGAAAAACCCGCTGCGCCTTACCCTCTTGACGTGGCAGTTCTCCAGGCTTAAATACATCACCTTTTGGTGAAAAGCCTAAAGCCTCTTTCAATACCCTTTCGACCATAAAACCAGTTACCCCTTCTTCAGCCTCAACATTAATACGCACATCCTTCACACCATGATCATCTTCAATAATGATTTGATAGTGCGGTTTTACGCCTGGAATGGTCATCAGTGCTTGTTCAACCTGAACAGGGAAAAAGTTCACCCCTTTGACGATCAACATATCATCTAACCGACCGGTGATTGGTGCAATACGCACATGGGTGCGGCCACACGAACAAGGCTGACGGGAGATAACCCGCGTAAGATCAGCAGTCCTAAAACGAATAACGGGCAATGCTTCGCGTGTTAGCGCGGTGACCACCAACTCGCCCATTTCTCCGTCAGCAACAGGTTGTTGTGTTTTCGGGTCGAGAATCTCAATAAGGTAATGATCTTCCCACACATGCAGCCCATCGTGTGCTGAACAATCCATCCCCAAGGTACCGACACCACCGGTCTCAGTCATACCGTAGATATCAAAGGCTTCAACACCCAAACCAGAGCACACTTTTTCTTTCATGCTATTGGAAAAGATTTCCGCGCCAAACATACACACTTTTAGATCGGGCAGACTTTCACCGCTTGCCTCTAGCGCTTCAAGAATGCGGGTTGCATAAGAGACAACCCCTGTCAGCGCGCGTGTTTTAAAATCACGAGCTAATGAGATCTGCCGGCGCGTATTTCCGGCCCCCGTTGGCACCACAAACAGATCAAGGTTTTGTGCGCCGTGGTAAAAACCAAAACCACCGTTAAACAAACCGAATGACGGTGTTATCTGAATCACATCGCTTGGTGCAATCCCAGCCATGCGATAGCAACGCGACATACAACTTGCCCACTGTTCTAAATCGCCACGGGTATAAGGCATAACCACGGGAACGCCTGTTGAACCAGACGACATGTGCATCTCAATAAGCGTTTTTTTAGCGACGCACGATAACCCCAAGGGATAGTTGTCGCGTAACTGCTCTTTACTCATCAGCGGCAATAAACTTAGATCATCAATGGTGCGAATACTCTTTGGCTCTACACCCGCGGCATCAAAGCGCTGGCGATACTGAGCATTATTTGCATAAACATAGCGCACAATCTTCAGCAAGCGCTCACTCTGCAACGCTTTTAACTGTTCTTGAGGCAACGTTTCAAGTTCTGGTTCATAATAAGGATTCAATGTCATACCAAGCTCCTGCCGACGATAAATGCCATCAGGTTAATATCAAGAAATTGCGCTTTAACACACTGGGAGATCGCTTGCTCCCAAACTTCGGCGGGGAGGTCGAGCTCTGTCGATATCGCACCAAGCACCACCATATTCGCCACCTTTGGATTGCCGATATCTGCGATTGTTTGCTGCATATCAATCCACGCCAAACGGGGATAAACTTCTCGCAAGCGTGTTTCTAAATCTTGCGGATATTTACTTTGTCCGGTGGAGACCGTCACTGGAATAATCGCCTGCTGTGACACTACAGCAAAGCCATCTTTGCCAAGGTAGGAGTGATAACGTAACCCCTCCACCTGTTCTAGCGCACCAAGCACCTGTGCTGTCCCCTCAGCTATTAGGGGACTAAACACCTGCTGACCATAACGAATTTGCGCAATCACTGAGCCACCTCGTTGAGCCATGCCGTGTACCTCGTTGGTTTTTACATCAAAACCAGCCAGAGCGGCGGCGGTTGCCATCACTTCACTTGCCAACAGAATCCCCTGACCACCGACACCGACGAGAATAACACTGGTGATTTCATCTTTATTCATGATCACTCTCCTCTACGGCCACAAATGCATCGACAGGGCAAACCTGTGCGCACAGCCGACAACCTGTGCATTGATAAAGATCAACATGGGGGGTTGCTTCAACACCTTCAATGGCAGGACAACCCAACTGCAAGCATTTGCCACATTGAATACACTTTTCACTATCCACCTGTAAGCGTGGTCCTTGCAGGGCGCGCTCTTTCAATACGCATGGACCTTCTGAAATAATCAACCATGGTTCATCAGATTCAATGGCTTGCTTCAAAATTGCGTGGGTGTTTTTCACATCATACGGATTGATTCTCACCACGTTTTCAACACCACAGGCACGACCGATGGCTTCAATTGAAACCTTTTTCGTCGTTTCGCCCATAAGGGTACGCCCTGTGCCTGGGTGATCTTGATGCCCTGTCATCGCGGTAGTCCGATTATCGACGACGATAATAGTTGCTGCGCCACGGTTATAGACAATATCCAGTAAGCCAGTGACTCCGGAGTGGAAAAAGGTGGAATCTCCAACAATGCCAACAACCTTGCGGGGTTCGCCAGCACGCTCAATGCCGTGCGCCATCGATATACCGCCACCCATGCATAAAATGACATCGGTGCGATTCAAGGGCGGGAAAACTCCTAGGCTGTAACAGCCAATATCACCCGTTACTACCACATCAAATTTCGTCAGACCGTAAAATACGCCGCGATGTGGACAGCCCGCACATAGAACGGGTGGGCGGGCAGGCAGGTCAGAAAGATCTATTTGCGTTGCAGCAGTGATTGATTCAACCTCTGCCGCGTTAAGCCGCGCCTTGACCTCCACTAATCGCTCGGTTGACAGCTCGCCAATGGTTGGCACCACATTTTTACCAGCGCAGGCAATTCCCATCGCCTTAATATGCTCTTCAAGAAAGTTCTCTAACTCTTCAACCACCAGCAGTGAATCAACGCCATCGGCAAACTCTTGTAACAATTGATCAGGAAAAGGATAAGCCCAGCCTAACTTCAAAATAGAGGCTTCAGGAAATACCTCGCGTACGTATTGGTAAGCAACCCCTGCGGTGACAATGCCCAAGGAGCGATCTTTCCACTCAATACGATTGGCGCTTGACTGACAGGCTTCTTGCGCTAATAAGCCGAGACGCTTTTCAACCTCAATCCGCATTTCGCGTCCCCACACTGGGATCGGCACATGGCGGGATGGATTTTTTTCGAAACCGATGGCGCGCTTACTCTCACGACGCTCCCCCTCTGCTACGAAACTACGCGAATGACTTACTCGGGTTGTGGTGCGCATTATAACTGGAGTGCGATATTTCTCAGAGATATCAATAGCCAGCTGCATAAAATCTTTGGCCTCTTGAGAATCTGATGGCTCAAAAACAGGAATTTTAGCAAAACGGGCAAAGTGACGGGTATCCTGTTCGTTTTGCGACGAATGCATCCCCGGATCATCGGCAACACAGGCAATAAATCCACCTTCGACACCAATATAGGAGAGTGTCATCAAAGGATCCGCAGCCACATTCAAACCGACATGCTTCATCGTCACCACTGACCTAGCACCAGTCAGACACGCTCCAACAGCAACCTCAAAAGCCACTTTTTCATTTGGTGACCATTCGCAATAAATCTGATCTTTATAGCGACTGATATTTTCTAAAATTTCCGTTGATGGCGTCCCGGGATACCCCGTCGCAAATGTAACCCCAGCTTCGTATGCACCACGGGCGATGGCTTCATTTCCCGAAAGAAGTTTCTTCATAATAGCTCCTCGTATCTCTACCTTACGTTGATATAAAGTAAATAATGATTTAACCAGGGCGAGATTCTACTGAGTAATCCTGACCTGTGTAAGTGATGCCGCGCTAAAAGAAATAGCCATGATGGTTTTCTTTGGCGTATAGCCTAAAAATGTCGCAATATTTTAAGCCAGAGGACATTGTGCTGGTGATATTAGGTGGTAGAAAACAGGTCGAATTATGCGACCGAATATCAATTATTAAAAAGGTGGGCACTAGGTGGGCACCGTTTGGGTATAGACAAAAAATGGCTAGCTGGAAACCAGCTAACCTCTTGATTTAATGGTGCGCAATGCAGGATTCTAATCCTCGACCTCAGCTCCATATACCAATTTTTCCAGAAAACACAATATGACTTAAAGGGTGCTTAGTCAATACTCCAGTTGTTAAAACAAGTGATTACAGGTTTCTTGTTTTTTATTAACGGTTGTTTTTTGTATTATTAGCGATAATTCTATTTTAGATAGTTGCGTAATATGCTTCTGGTGGATATCTTGACGGGTGTAAATTTGTTTTTGCAAAAGTGGTTGTATCCGCGCATCAATGATCAATTGCGAGCGGTACTTTAGCTCTTATGATATGTGAAGCCGATGTTGCTTGGAAATCTTAGATTTTTTACCAGGGGAAAGACCAGTTTGCTGAGCAAATTCCGACCATTGGGACACGGCCTCGGTGACTTCTTGCAGGATGGCGTCGGCACGACCACGTTTCATGGACACTGTTGCCGCACACTGACGCAGATCATCACGTGTGAAGTTATCGCGTTTGCCGTTAACTGACATCTGATGGGCGCCTGTCCATACTCCATCAGGTTGATAGCTGTAAGTCACATCAAAGGCTGGAGCTAAACTCCAATGGCCATTGCGGTCCATTAAGAAGGCAATGTTTTTTACATGGTCGTCTTGGTTGCGAGCGACGATATTGAATACCATGCGCCGGAATTGTTCTTCCATTGCCTCTGGACCAAGTTCAAGTCGCTTGATTGTCTGCAACGCTTGTTCGTAGGAATTGACGCCGGCAATGTTGAAGTCAAAATGACACATGGCACCCAATGAGTGCATGTGCAGTTTTTTCCCTCTGTCAGTTCTATCAAAGCGCCTGGTCATAAAGTGCTGCCGATCGTTTTCTTCCAGCAGGCGACATTTGCTCATGGTGATTCCCGCTTTTTGGGCCATAAGGTAATAAGCATACTCAATTACCCCAAAGCCGCGCGGGTCTTCCAATTCCTTATCTTTGTTGCCGCTCACTCCATCAAATTTCAGTAGCCAATGCTCGAAGCCTGGATCTGTTTCGACTTGCCCGGAACGCACTTCATTGGTCTGCGAATTCCAGGCAATAACGGCCTTTGCTCTGGCTCCACCTGCCGATGTTCCGACCCGTAGGATGTCACGTAATGCGTCTACCTTTTCTGGATCTGTTCCAAATCGTGTATCCAGTTCACTGCGGTTGGAAAGGACTTCGGAGGCAAGGTTGACTAAGTGGTTAATAGAGATACTTTTGGCTTTTCGTGCGTGTGGACCCTTTACCGGTGCATATTCTAACGCTCCCATTCCACGGGTGCCGGTATAGCAAAGGCGTTCAATGGGAGTAAAGCTCCCAGGGGTTCGTCCTTGTGTAGCCAGCCACGCATCAATCAGGGCGTTTCCGAAGCGATCCGGTAACGAGTCGGCGAGTAGACCTGGCAAACCATGAAAAGTGTCGTAAGATAGATTGGGAAAGGTGTAAACTCGGTTGGCAAGGGGCATGGTTAACGGAGCAATCTCAATACCGCTGTGCTGGAAGGCTTTATCGTATTCGAAATGGGCTGTCTGTTGACCTTCAGGTACAAATACGGCGCCAATGGTTTTTTCCCATAACTTGACCTTGGCAACATTCATTCTTCGTCTCCCCATGTCCAGGTTTGGGTGTTTTTATGGGATTTTTTGCGTGAGGAAGCTCTTTGTCTCTCACCACGGGGATGGCGTAATGCATCCATGGGGCGGATCTGGGTTTCCGGAATAAAGGCATTCAGGGCATCCATTTGTCCCAGAGCACGCAGGACACGAATAAAGGTGGTAGTCTGCGCTGTCTCACCAGCCTCAAGCCGTTCAAGGGTGCGTTTTCCTATCCCAGCATTGGCGGCCAGTTCGGCCTGGGTCAAGTTCAGAGAGATGCGCAGTTGAGCCAGACGCCCACCGATTTCCTGAAGAACTACACTGTCAGTTGTTAGGTTGTTAATATGCATATCGTCATCCATTGCGATTAGATGGGGTAATTATAACACAAGTCGTAATAAAAGGAGAATATTGAACATAGATATTATTTACCCAAGTCGCAACTTGATACGATATGTCTTTATTTTTTACCCTTATTCGCTAGATGTGACGAAATAATAGTGGAGACTGTTTGCAGTGGTTTCGGGTTGTTCTAGGAGAGGTTTGTATGGAAGAGGATTTAGGGGCCTAAAACACAACTAAATCTGACGAGAATCAATTCATTGAATCGGGAATACGCACTAGGGGGTCGGTTTTTTAGATGCCATCGGCGTTGATTTTCACCTCTATCACCATCCCTTTCGTTATTACTTTTCAGAACATTGCGCCTTCAGTTTGAAAAGATGACAGAATGATAATTACAAAGATGTGAATCCGGGGGAAACGCAGTAAAACTAAAGCCAGATACGGTTTTTTACGGATACATCGTCAGGGTACTGAACGCGCTGGAACTCATAGAACCACATTGTTAAAATAGCTAATTATAGCAGTTACAATACGACAACGGATAACCTGAATAGCACTAATCTTCCGCTCTGGCTCTGTTCCCCGTATTCGTCATCCTCGCGCATGCGGGGATCCAGAGGTTTTGCATAGATTTCTAGACTCCCGCCTGCGCGCGAGTGACGACCTTTGTGGCAATAGCGGAAGATTAGTATTAATCAGGACGGATAGTGTAGATAAATTGTGAAATTTTTTTCAATGTAAGATTGGTGATCTTATGGAATATTGTGAATTAAACGATTAACCACGTTTTAAAACCGACGGTCAAATATGCTTCAATCTGATGCAATGTTACTAATTTAATTAGTTGGCACAATATTTAATTTAGGTAATAGCCTGTATTGGTAGCTTTTTATTTTTGTATGAAGCCAGAGGACATTGTGCTGGTGATATTAGGTGGTAGAAAACGGGTCGCATTATGCGTCCGAATATCAATTATTAAAAAGGTGGGCACTAGGTGGGCACCTTTTGGGCACAGACAAAAAATGGCTAGCTGGAAACCAGCTAACCCCTCGATTTTAATGGTGCGCAATGCAGAATTCGAATCTGCGACCTTCGGCTCCGGAGGCCGACGCTCTATCCAGCTGAGCTAATTGCGCATGAGTGGTTGTGTATAGCTTAGAATCGGTGGAAAAGCAACTGCGTTTT
>Ga0307991_1002043_pt1 | contig 13834 bp, 8 predicted proteins | sample EllFjometagen131_FD_203146 | JGI IMG/M metagenome (GOLD analysis project Ga0307991, IMG submission 203146) | Marine microbial communities from Ellis Fjord, Antarctic Ocean - #131 | ecosystem: Environmental > Aquatic > Marine > Unclassified | place: Southern Ocean | collected 2014-10-08
AAATTATTGTGTGAGATCGCATGGTTTGGGTTAATGACAATAATTTTTTCGGAGAAAAATTAATATGAACTATTTTCTGACCGAAGAACAGAAGATGATCAAGGATCTGGCCCGCCAGATCGCTGAGGAGAAATTTAAACCGTTCCGGGCGGAGATGGATGAGACAGCCGAGTTCCCCTGGGAGTTGGTGAAGGTCTTGCGAGAATCGGATATGTTCGGAATCTACCTTCCGGAAGAATATGGAGGGTTAGGCGGTGGGGTTCTGGAGCTATGTCTGGCGGTTGAAGAGATGAGCCGGGTCTGCGGAGGAATGGCACTCTCTCTGGCCGCGACTGCCCTGGCGACTTTTCCGATCCTTCTCTCCGGCAGCGAAGATCAGAAGAAGAAATATCTTCCTGATCTGGCTTCTGGGAAGTATCTGGCCGCCTTCGCCCTGACCGAACCGGATGCCGGCAGTGATGCCGGGGCAACCAAGACCACAGCCCGCAAGGACGGAGATAATTATATCCTCAACGGGACCAAGTGTTTTATCACTAATGGAAGCGTAGCCGATATCATTACCGTTATCGCGATGACGGATAAGAGCCGTGGAAGCAGGGGAGCGAGCGCGTTTATAGTAGAAAAGGGAATGGAAGGATTCAGCGTAGGAAAAGAAGAGCATAAGATGGGGATCCGGTCATCTTCCACATCTGAGCTTATCTTTGAGGACTGCCAGGTCCCGAAAGAGAACCTGATCTCCCGGGAAGGGATGGGGTTTATTGTCGCGATGAAGACACTGGATCAATCTCGTCCGGGGGTAGCCGCCCAGGCGCTCGGGATCGCCCAGGGGGCACTTGACGCGGCGGTTGACTATGCCCGGCAGAGAAAACAGTTTGACCGGCCGATAATCACCTTCCAGGGGCTTCAATGGATGCTGGCCGATATGGCTACTCGGGTAGAAGCGGCCCGTGCGCTGGTCTATAGTGTTGCCCGTTCGGCTGACGGGGGAGAGAAACGGGTGGCCAAAGATTCGGCAATGTGCAAGCTCTTTGCTTCAGATGTGGCAATGAGCGTGACCACCGACGCAGTTCAGATTCTGGGCGGATATGGCTATATGAAAGAATATCCGGTTGAGAAGATGATGCGTGACGCCAAGATCACCCAGATCTACGAAGGAACCAACCAGATCCAGCGCGACGTGATCGGCACCCAGTTGATTAGAGAAAGTGCGAGTCGGAAGTAAGTTATTAAAAAGTTATAAGTGCCTAAAGTGCGCTTTTGAAAAAGTTATAAGTGCCTAAAGTGCGCTAAAGTGCCTAAAGTGCATTGAAGAAGTTGAAAGTGCCTAAAGTGCGCTAAAGTGCCTAAAGTTGTCGCCTCGACTGGGTGAAGCCGGTTTCTTCGTTCCTACGCTCCGCGTAGGAATGCAGCGTTACGATGCGGAGCATCGTGACGAGGGGCGAGGTAGATTTTCAAAGGGTTAAATTTTATCTATTCACTAATTAAATCTGGAATAACCAATCAATGAATGAGCAGAGCGAGGCGAAGCGGCAACTTTCAACTTTAGGCACTTAAGCGCACTTTAGGCACTTCTTTCGAGGCGGCAACTTTCAACTTTAGGCACTTAAGCGCACTTTAGGCACTTCTTTCGAAGCGACAACTTTCAACTTTAGGCACTTTAGCGCACTTTAGGCACTTCTTTTAACACTTTAGGCACTTTTCCCTCCCATGAACATCATTGTCTGTATAAAACAGGTCCCTGACACCACCGAGATCCGGATCAATCCGGAGACCAATACCCTGGTCCGGGAAGGGGTGGAGAGTATTATTAATCCCTTCGACCTCTATGCTATCGAGGAGGGGGTTCGCATTAAGGAGGAGCATGGGGGGAAGGTTACCGTAATCAGTATGGGGCCTCCTCAGGTGGATAGTGCTCTCCGCGAGTCGATATCCCTTGGAGTTGATGGAGCAGTCCATCTCTGCGATCGGGCCTTTGCCGGTGCCGATACCCTGGCAACAGCCTATACTCTGGCCCGGGGAATAGCGAAGATAGAAGATTATGATATTATTCTCTGCGGGAAGCAGGCTATAGATGGAGATACCGCCCAGGTCGGACCCGGTATAGCGGTCCAGTTAAATATCCCCCAGATCACCTATGTGAAAAAGATCGAAGAGATTGGTGACGGAGTGATCCGGGTCCAGAGGATGACTGAGGAAGGATATGAGATTATTGAAGGAGAACTCCCGATTTTGCTGACGGTGGTCAAGGAGATTAATGAACCACGCCTGCCTTCCTTGAGAGGAAAGATGAAAGCGAAAAAGGCGGAAATTATTACCTGGACTTCCTCCGATATCGGGACAGAAGAAGAGTTGATCGGTTTGGACGGTTCCCCCACCCAGGTAGTCCAGATCTTCTCGCCTCCCGCTCGGGAAGGAGGAGAAATCTTCCAGGGTGAACCTCCCGAGATGGCTGATCAGCTGGTCGAGGCATTGGAGAGACAGAAAATTATATAGTTGAACGATAACTAATTTAAACCACGAAGGACACGAAGAGCACGAAGGTTTTAAACAATTGGTGAATCAACACTCACCTGAAGAATTTTTAGCGCTCTTAAAATTTTCTTTGTTTTTCAACTATCCTTCGTGTCCTTCGTGATCTTCGTGGTGAATTAATTTGTTGTTTTAGTTAAAAGCCGGAATTATTAAAGATGTCTATTCAAGTTATCACAGAAAAATGTGTCGGTTGTTCTATCTGTGTCAAATCGTGTCCGTACGGCGCGATTGAGATGGTGGAGAAGCTGGCGGTTATCGACCATGATGCCTGTACGCTCTGCGGGGCCTGTATCGAACCGTGTAAATTCGGGGCGATTGTCCTGAGGCGTGAACATCACGGAACCGATGATCTCGCGTCCTATCAGGGGGTATGGGTCTTTGCCGAACAGAAGAAGGGGAAGATCCAATCCGTTACCTATGAACTTTTAGGGGAGGGACGGAAGTTAGCCGATCAGAGAGAGGTTGAATTGGCGGCGGTCCTGATCGGGAACGATCTCGAAAATGAAGCCAACGAGCTTTTTACCCGTGGAGCGGATAAGGTCTATCTGGCGGAATCCGAGAATCTGGCTAATTTTCTCGATGAACCCTACTCCCGGATCCTCGCCCGGTTAATCAGAGAGCATAAACCGGAGATAGTCCTGACCGGCGCCACCGCGATCGGGCGTTCTATGATTCCCCGGGTCGCGGCTGAGATCAAGACCGGCCTGACCGCGGACTGTACCGAACTTGCCATCGATGAGGAGCGGGGATTGCTTCTCCAGACCCGTCCGGCCTTTGGCGGTAATATTATGGCCACCATTATCTGTGAAGACTACCGACCCCAGATGGCTACAGTGCGTCATAAGGTAATGAAGGAAGCTATCCCGGATCCGTCGCGATCGGGAGAACTTATCCGGGTGGCGGTTAATCCTGACGAGCTTGTCTCCCGAACCCGTTTTCTGGAAACAGTGGATGAGCTGGAATACGCGGTTAATATTACCGAAGCCGATATCATTGTTTCGGGTGGAAGAGGGATGAAAGGTCCCGAGAATTACGCGATTCTCCAGGAATTGGCCGGTCTTCTCGATGGAGCGGTAGGGGCCAGCCGCGCCGCGGTGGACGCCGACTGGATTCCCTATTCTCACCAGGTAGGTCAGACCGGAAAAACCGTCCAGCCCAAGGTATATATTGCCTGCGGAATATCCGGAGCTATCCAGCACCTGGTCGGCATGCAGTCCTCCGAGATAATTATCGCGATCAATAAAGACCCCGATGCCCCGATCTTCAGCGTAGCCACCTACGGAATGGTCGGCAACCTCTTTGAAATTGTTCCTGCCTTGATCAAAAGATTAAAATCCCGCAATAAATAGCGATTGACAATCGCCGGATAGTCGGATAAATTCCTCCCTTGTTATACCGTTAACTAGCTGATTCGGCTTCGAGATGTTACTCGTGAAGCTGGGTCATTCGGCAATAAATTGAAATTTCCGTTAAAGTTTATTGGAATAATTTCTGATTTTGCATCAAGAGAAAGATGCTTGTCTTTTTTCAGAACTAAAATTTTTACGGAGTAAAAATTTTAATGTACATCTTAGGAATATCAGCATTTTACCATGACGCTGCCGCGGCCCTGATCAAGGACGGCGAGATAATCGCGGCCGCTCAAGAAGAGAGGTTCAGTCGGGTGAAGCATGATCTTGCTTTTCCGAAACTGTCGATAGAATACTGCTTGAAAGAAGCCGGAATTACCATGGACGACGTTGAGTACGTCGGATTCTATGATAAACCGTTTCTTAAATTTGAGCGGATCTTGGAGACTTATCTCTCTTACGCTCCCCGGGGTATTCTTTCTTTCCTTCAGGCGATGCCGGTCTGGCTCAAGCAGAAGCTTCATATCCGTGAGATTTTAACCAAAGAACTTGGTTTTAACGGGGAGATTATCTTCCCGGAGCATCATGAATCCCATGCCGCGTCCGCCTTCTTTCCTTCTCCATTTAAGGAGGCCGCTTTGCTCACCGTTGATGGGGTAGGGGAGTGGACAACTACCAGTTTTGGCACCGGCAAGGATAACCGGGTGGAGCTGCTCTCCAGTCTCCGGTTTCCCCATTCCCTGGGATTGCTCTATGCGGCGTTCACCTATTACTGTGGATTTAAAGTAAATTCCGGAGAATACAAACTGATGGGTTTAGCGCCTTACGGCGAACTGAAATATGTTGACCTGATCAAGGATAATCTGATCGATATCAAGGAAGATGGTTCCTACCGTCTCAATACGGATTATTTCGATTATCCGGTCGGTTTGAAGATGTTGGGTGGTAAGTTCAGCCGTCTCTTCGGTGCCCCTCCCCAACGCCCGGAAGCTACCATGACCCAGTTCTACATGGACTGCGCCCGATCGGTCCAGGATGTTACCGAAGAAATCCTCCTGAAAATGGCCAACCATATCCATCAGGAGACCGGGATGGATAATCTCTGTATGGCCGGAGGAGTAGCCCTGAACTGTGTAGCCAATGGTCGGATTCTCCGGGAAGGACCATTCAAGGATATCTGGATTCAGCCGGCGGCCAGTGACGCGGGTGGCGCTCTGGGGGTGGCCTTGTTTGTCTGGTATCAGTACCTGAATAATCCTCGGGGTGTTACTTCGGGGAAGGATTCCCAGAAGGGTTCTTATCTGGGGCCGGCCTACTCCAATGAAGAGATCGAGAAGTATCTTAAAGATATCAAAGCTGACTATAAATATGTCCCGGATCAGGATCTCTCCGAAAAAGTTGCCGATCTTATCATTGAACAGAATGTGATCGGATGGTACCGGGGAAGGATGGAGTTTGGTCCCCGCGCTCTCGGCGCCCGGAGCATTATCGGAGATGCCCGTTCCTCCGAGATGCAGTCGATTATGAATTTGAAGATCAAGTTTCGGGAATCATTCCGTCCCTTTGCCCCGGCCGTCCTGCGGGAGCGGGTAGCCGATTATTTCGAGACCGATTATGCCAGTCCGTATATGCTCCTGGTGACGGATGTTCTGGAGAAGAGACACAAACCGATGGCTACCGGTGAAAAACTTGCCGGACTGCTGGAAGAGCAGAAAGAAATTCTTAAGAAAGAGGTGAAGGAATTAAGAGAAGTCAACCGGCATGATGAAGCGAAAAAAGTGGAGAAGATGCTGGAGAATGATGATTATCTCCGCTTTCGGACGATTATCCACCAGGACCGCTCGGATGTCCCGGCCATCACCCATGTGAACTATTCCGCCCGGCTCCAGACCGTAATTCGGGAGGATAACCCATTCTATTACGATATAATTAAGAAGTTTGACGAGAAGACCGGCTGTCCGATTATCGTCAATACTTCCTTTAATGTTCGGGGTGAACCGATTGTCTGCACCCCTGAAGAAGCCTTCCGCTGCTTCATGCGCACCAAGATGGATTTTCTGGTTCTGGGGAATTATATCCTCGATAAGAAGAAACAGCAAGAATGGCAAGAAGAGTTTGACTGGATGAAGGAGTTTACCCTTGATTGATTACGATTTTACAAGTGAGAAGAAAGAGATCCGGATGTTCTCCCGGATGGTTCCCATTGTTCTGATAATCTGGGGGACCGTATTCGGGTTTTCCCATAGCTGGGCTGGCCGCTCTGAATGGATACTCTATGGCATCGCTCTGGCGCTATTTTTCTGGGGCATGATCTCTCCTTATACCTTGAAACCAATTTATATTGGCTGGATGTATTTTACCCGGACAATGGCCTGGGTTATCACCACGGTGGTTCTCGGGTTGGTATTTTATATTGGTTTCACCGGGATCGGGTTGCTTATGAGATTACTGGGGAAGAACCCGCTTGACCGGAAGTTGGACCCATCCGCCGATTCCTACTGGATCAAGCATCAGCCCTATAAGTTCAACGAGGAACATTACCAACGCCAGTTTTAATCTATTTTTACTCTGTAAAAATAGATTAAAACTGCTGGATAAAATAGATATCGTATATCCTGAAGAGGTATATATTTTTTAAGAGCGTTAGCTTCAGTGCATCTCCACTAAGTTAGCGCCGGAGGCGATAACTTACAATGAACGTAGGTCTACTCAAAGAACTTTGGGATTTTTTAAGGATAAGAAAAAAATGGTGGCTTTTTCCGATAGTTGTATTGCTGCTTTTGCTCGGCGTGCTGATATTCCTGACAAGTAATCCCGCCACATCTCCCTTCATCTATACTTTATTTTAATCCTGATATTCATCGGGATTGAAATAAAGTATCTGGCAAGGCGTTTTCTGTCCGCGCTTTTTTATTGGATTCCTTATTCAATGATGTAGTATCTTGTCAAGTTCTCTTGAGTGAATCCATTACGCAAAATTTTTCCGGAGAAAAAATTTGTACCTGAAAAAATTGGAACTGAACGGGTTTAAGTCGTTTGCCGACAAGACGGCTTTAGAAATTTTGCCCGGAGTAACCTCTATTGTCGGCCCCAATGGGTGCGGGAAGACCAATATTGTTGACGCGATAAGCTGGGTCCTGGGTGAGCAGCGGATCAGGATGCTACGCGGTTATAAGATGGAAGATATCATCTTCAACGGCACCTCGGGACGCCAGCCCATCGGTATGGCCGAAGTAACTCTCACCTTTGATAACTCGGATGGAGGTCTTCCAGTTGAGTATTCCGAAGTCAGTATTACCCGCCGTCTTTATCGTTCTGGAGAAAGTGGATACTTTATCAATAAGAAACCCTGTCGCTTGAAAGACATCAATGAATTGCTCCTGGGCACCGGACTGGGAAATCGTTCTTACTCTCTGGTCGGCCAGGGCCGGATCGATCAGATTCTTCAGTCGAGGCCGGAGGAGAGAAGAAAACTCCTGGAAGAAGCCGCTCAGATCAGTCGTTACCGGCAGAAGAAAGAAGAAGCTCTCCGCAAACTTGAACGAACCAGGAGCAATCTTCTTCGGGTCGACGATATCCTCAAGGAAGTCAAGCGGCAGCTTTCAATAGCCGACCGCCAGGCTCGCAAAGCCGAAAAATATCGGCAATATCGGGATCGGCTCCGTGAACTGGAGACCACATCCGGTCGGTTGGAATTGGAAGCGAACCGAAAGCGGGCCGGTAATCTTAATCTGGAAAAAGAGCAATGGCAGGAGAAATGCCGGGTTCTGGAGACTGACTTGGAAAAGATTGAGAAGAAGCTGACCGAACTCAGGCTGCGGAGGAGAGAAAGCTTTGATCGGTTGGCGGAGAAAAAAGGAGAACTTATCGGGATTCTGGCGGAGATAGACAAGAGTCGCCATAGAATCGAACTTAATGCTGAGCGGGGGGGAGAGCTGAAGCGGGAGCGGGAGCAGCTGGACGAGGAGATTACCAATATTACCGGTTCTTTATCTTCGGGGAAGAAAGAAGCGGATCAGCTGAAAGAGACCAGTAATGGATTGATAGAGGTAAATCAGAAGCGGGATGGTCTCCTCCGGGAGAAGGAAGAAGAGTTGCGGGTGTTACGGAATGAGCGATCGGTGGTGGAGAGTGAATTATCATCTATCCAGTCCCAATCTCTGGAAGCATCCCGCCGGGAAGGTCATATTCGAAATGAGCTCTCAGGATTGCGGGCCGGCGGGAAGGAACTCCTACTCCGCCAGCGTAAACTGGAAGTTGAACTGGAAGGAATAAGTGAGGAAGAAGTAGAATTTCAGGCAGAGCTGGAAGAGGCCGGTCCGCTGGGGAGTGAGGCGGAGGAGAAATTAAACTCTTTCAAAAATAAACTGGATGAAGAACGCGGACTAATTCGGAAGATAGAAGAAGAAGTGCTTATAATTCGGAGCCGGAAGGAAAAATTACTGGTGGCTATCAGTGAGCGGGAATCCCAGAAACAGGTGCTCAAGAACTGGGATGAAGAAAGGCCCCGCACCGCGGTTGATATTCTTATGGCCGGGATAAGAGAAGGGGAGTTTTCTCTCCCAGGTGTCATTGGTTCTTTGGATGAATATATAAAGATCAAACCGGGTAGCGAGAAGCTGGTCAGGGCTCTCCTAGGCGAAAAAACGCGTGCTCTGTTAGTCCGGTCTCTATCGGACGCGATGGATGTAATTAATTGCTTGAAAGATAAGAATGCCGGTTCAATCCGTCTCATTATTGTGGATTGGCTAAAAGAAACCAGTCTCAAAATTTACTCATCCAGTCCCGACTCAATTGGTCGGAATAGTTTATCAGGTCTGGTATCTTTCCTGCCTCCGATTGGAGGTCTGGAGCAAGCGTTGCTGGGAGAGGCGGTACCCGTCTCCGATCTCTCAAGGTATTCGGCTGATGCGGGATCTACTCCGATGGTAACATCTGAAGGAATCAAGGCATCTCATCCGGGGGTTATCTTCTGGGTGGGCGATGCGCAGCTCGACAGTCCTCTTAATCTCAAAGATATCGAAACGGAATTGGAGAGTTTACGGGTTGAGCAGAGCGATATCAAGAGTGTCGAAGTAGAGAATAATGCTCATCTTATAACCGGTCGAAAGAATATAGAAGAGTTGGTCAGTCAACTGCATCGGATGGAGATGGATCTCACCTTGAGTCGTAACGAGCAGGCCCGCCGCCGGAATGCTCTGGGAAAGTTAAGATTGAGCCGTGAAGCGATCAGGAATGAACTTGAAGTCATGGAGGAAGAAAATCGCAGAGCAACCGGTCGATTAAAACAGTTGGAGTTGAGTTTGGCGGAGTGTCCCAGCGATGATCAGATTAAAGAGAAAGAATTAATCTCTCTAAGAGAGAGATTGAGTGAGCGGGTTCATTCTCTCCGGCAGTTGGAGACAGAAGTAACCGATCTTAAGATCGCCCTTGCTTCTTCCCGGGAGAGGGAGGATGGCCTGACCGACCGACTGGAACGGATCTTATCTGAGAATAATAATCAGGTGTCAATACTGGAGTCCCGCCGCCGCCGGATTGTTGAGGATGAGGAGAGAGAGAAGGAGTTGAGGGAAGAGACTGACCGCCTCCGAGATGATATCGCGGGATGGGAGAGCACAGTTAATGGCTTAAGGCTCAAGATAAGCGGGATGGAAGCGGAGATCGAGACGCTTAGTAAGGATTGCGAAGAGAAAGAAAAGGTCTTCCGCGATATCCGTCCCCGGGTTCAGGAGGCCCAATCCAGAATGGGATCCCAGGATGTTATCCTGGCGGAGTTGCGGGTAAAGGCGCAGACGCTCCGGCAGCGGATGAGAGAAAAATATGAGATTGAACTTGATGATATAGAGGTACCGGAAGACGCGGCCGATCCGGCGGATATGGCCGAAGAGATAGAGATTCTCCGGGATAAGATGGGGCGGATGACGGATGTGAATTTAGCCGCCCTGGCGGATAAGGAAAATTATGAATCTCGTTTTACCATGCTTACCGAGCAGAAAGCAGATCTGGAAGCGGCTGCCCGGGATATTGAGGAGGCTATCAGCCGAATAAATGTAACTGCCCGGGAGAAACTGCAGACCACCTATGATATAGTTAGAAAGCATTTTCAGGATATTTTCCAGCATCTCTTTGGAGGAGGGAAGGCTGATCTGATCCTGGATATTGAGAAAGATATCCTGGAGTCGGGTCTTGATATTATCGCACAGCCCCCGGGAAAGAAACTCTCCCATATCTCGCTTCTATCCGGAGGAGAGCGGGCACTTACTACGATCGCTCTTATCTTCGCGTTATTTAAAGTGCAGCCCAGTCCGTTCTATATTCTGGATGAGATTGACGCTCCGCTCGACGAAGCAAATATAGGCCGGTTTGTTACCTTGCTCAAAACTCTGGCTTCAGAAGCTCAGTTCCTGATTATTACTCATAATAAATTATCAATCAGTGAAGCCGATATTCTCTATGGGATAACTATGGAGGAGTCCGGAGTCTCGAAAGTAGTATCAGTCCGCCTGGCCGGCACCAACCCTAAAAAGCCGACGCCGCTTCCGGCCGCTGACCAGTCCAACCCGTCCGACTCGTCCGACAAGTCCGACCCATTCAAGCAAAAAACTTAAGGAACTATTTTAGAATGAAGATCAAGACAAAAAATTTAAACCGGCGGCACCTATCCGCTATTATGCTATTACTCTTATCCGCGGTTATAATAACTATCTCTGGATGTGCTACCTCGGATGAGGGTTCTTCCATCCCCTGGGCGGAACCGGAGTCGTGGGAACAGAGACCAAGTTTTGGTGTGCCATACTAGACCCGGCACTCAGTCATTTTGTGGGATTTGTTATTTGGAATTTAGTGATATCTAAACATTAGTTATAATTAGAGTTTACTCACACTATTTGACAAAGAACCAACCGGAGGCTATCAGTTGCGACTGAAAACAATCCTTGTTATTATTGCTATAGGAATCTGTATCTCAGTCTCCTCTCCGGCGTCAACGCCGAGCGGGGAGACCCGGGGGCTCTGGGTGGAATGTGAGGGTAGTCAGGAGACCCTCTCCACCAAAGCGAAGATCGAGCAGTTAATCCGTCGGGCCCAGAGCTCCGGATTTAATACTCTCTTCATTCAGGTATACCGGCATGATCGGGCCTGGTACAACTCCCGCTACGCCGATACCGTGCCTTACCGGGATATCGTCAAGAGAGAGAAGATCGATCCCCTGGCCTATCTTATTCCGCGCGCGCATAAGGCCGGCCTGAAGGTTCACGCCTGGTTAAATATGTTCAGGATCGGTAAGGACAGGAACGCGCCGGTCCTGAAGCGGTTTGGTCGGGATATTATAACCCGGGACGGGAAAGGGGTCTCTCTCTTGAACTATCAGCCCTCCGCACTCCCCGACGGCGGCTACTGGCTTGATCCCGGCGACGAGAATGTCACCCTCTATCTCCGCAATATTATCGCGGAGGTGGTCCGCAAGTATCCCGGACTTGATGGGATTCATCTCGATTACACCCGGTATCCTTTTAATTCTCCCTATGCCGGATCCCATTGGGCGGGCCGGAATGACCTGGGATATGGGAAAGAGAGTGTCCGCCGATTTAAGAAGTGGACTGGAGTGGATCCCATCACGATGGAACTTACCCGGTCCAACTGTCAGGCTTGGGATAACTGGCGGCGGCATCAGGTTAATACCTTTGTCGAGGGAGTCTATGGGTTGGTCCGGCAGCTGAATCCATCTCTGGACTTCTCGGTTGCCGTGATCCCCTGGGCCGACCGGGCTTACCTGAGCTCTTTTCAGGACTGGCGCCGCTGGCTTGATGAAGGTTCGGTAGATTTTGTTGCTCCAATGAACTACGGAACCGACTCCCGCATGGCTCGCTACCTCACCGGGACGGCAATCGCCGCCCGTGGAGAACGCCAGGTATATATTGGATTGGGGCAGTATCTGCTGGATAATAAGCCGGAGATTCTCCTTCAGCAGATCGCCGACTGCCGAAATGCCGGCGCGGACGGGATCATCCTCTTCTCATATGATTCAATCTGTAAAAATCCCGGTTTATTCAAAACCTTGAAGAAGAGTGTATTCCAACGTCAGGCCGTGATCCCGGAGATGGAGTGGAAAAAGAACAGTAATCATTAGCTAAACCTTACTCGAAAATCCTTTTAAACCACGAAGAACACGAAGTTCACGAAGGAATTTGAAAAAACCAGGAAAAACTCCATAGTTTTCTTTGTTTTTCTTCGTGTTCTTCGTGACCTTCGTGGTGAATATTTAGTTTTTTGAATACAAAAAGTTGAAAATACCTTTGCAAGTAAGCTCTATCTATCAGAATGCAGCCCATACTTGACATACTGATTCCTATCCGGGATATCTTTACCCAGCATATAATCTTCGGAATCGGGATCCTGCTGGTTATCGGTTACTATATGGGGGAACTGGCCGAGAAGGTCCGCCTCCCCGCCATTACCGGGTACATCATTGCGGGGGTTTTGCTGGGGGACTCGGTGACCGGCCTGATACACGTTGAGATGACCGATACCCTCCGTACCATTACCCAGGTAGCACTGGGGATTATCGCTATCACCATCGGCAGTGAATTCAGCGCCGAGAAACTCCGCCGTCTGGGATCAGGAATTATGATCATCACCGTCGTCCAGATTCTCCTCACCTTCCTGGTTGTTTTCGGTGCTATGGTATTATTTGGTATGGCGATCTCCTCGGCACTCCTGCTGGGTGCAATCGCCAGCGCCACGGCCCCGGCCGCTACCGTGGTTATTATCCAGAAATTACGGGCCCGGGGAGACTTTGTCGATACACTCTATGGTATAGTAGCGCTTGACGATGCCGGATGTGTAATTCTCTTTGCCGGGGTTTTTGCCTTTGTCGGGGGAATGCTGGGGGTATCTTCCGGCGGGGGTAGTTTCTTTGTTGCCGCCCTGGGCTATGCCGCGGTTGAGATATCTCTCTCCATCCTGCTGGGCCTGGTAGAGGGGGTGCTGATGCATTTCCTCACCCTTCGGACTGATCGTCCCAACGCGCTGCTTATTGTTGTCTTCGGGATCATTATCCTCTTTACCGCGATCGCGATCGCGCTTCACTTGTCTCCTCTACTGGCCAATATGGTGGCCGGAGCGGTAATTATTAATCTCTCCCGACGGGGTAACCGGATCTTCCAGGCGATCAGACCACTGACCCCGCCGCTCTACGCGGCCTTCTTCGCGATCGCCGGAACCGAACTCAACCTCGGACTTCTGGGCAACTGGTGGATATTGCTTCTCGGGTCGGTCTATGTGATATCCCGCGGAGTGGGGAAGTATTCCGGGGTCTGGCTGGGAGCTCAACTGGCCGGTAGTGACCGGAAGATTCGCACTTATCTTGGTCTCTCCATGATCCCACAGGCTGGAGTAGCGATCGGTCTGGTTCTGCTTATCCAGGCCTCCCCACTCTTAGTCGGCGCGCCGGTCCAGATAGCTGATGCTCTGATCCGTATTGTCAATATAGTACTATTTGCAGTGATGATCAACGAACTGATCGGCCCAATTCTTTCGAAGATGGCGATTATTAAAGGAGCGGAGTTGTGATTTATTGTGCTTAGGAAACTATATATTCACCACGAATAAAACGAAGAAAAATCAAGAAAACTATAAAATTATTTCTTGATTTTTTCAAATTCCTTCGTGAACTTCGTGCTCTTTGTGGTTAAATAGGGTTTTCGAGTAAGGTCGAGCTTGAACGGGATATTAAAACTGGAAAGCGGGGTGAAAGCGAATAACTTTAGGCACTTTTTATAATAAGGTGGCAAAAAAATGAAAATAGCCGGCATTCTAAGCAAAGAACGTTGTGAAATTAATCTCCGTTCTCGAACCAAGACGGAGGTTATCCGGGAGATAGCCGGAATTTTCAAGAGTGATTTGGTTCTGAAAGATGTCAACGAAGATGATCTTGTCCTGGCTCTGGAAGCCCG
>Ga0307991_1002045_pt1 | contig 13825 bp, 12 predicted proteins | sample EllFjometagen131_FD_203146 | JGI IMG/M metagenome (GOLD analysis project Ga0307991, IMG submission 203146) | Marine microbial communities from Ellis Fjord, Antarctic Ocean - #131 | ecosystem: Environmental > Aquatic > Marine > Unclassified | place: Southern Ocean | collected 2014-10-08
AACAATGTTTCAAGTTCAATTAAACTGTCCACACAAAAAAAAGAATAATCGTATTCCGATTTTGATATTGAAACATATAGCCCTTCATATAAAATTTTAGAAGGTTCAAGTACAACAATATTTCTTCTGCATTTATCCATTTTGTTGTGCTTCAATTTTTTCAACTAAGGGGATCAGTATTTTTTCTTCGATAACAGAATGAATTTTTAAATCAAATTCCAATCCAAACAAGGTGTTAAGAAATTTCCGTTTTGTATTCAAATCGCTTTTAATCTTAATGTGTTTTAGGAACAAATTTTTTAAATCTGTCAATTTTGTTTCTATGTCGGTATGATGATTTTTGTATTCATTAGTTGAAAATGATTCTATCAGATTTGTTTTATCATTTTGCAGAAGACCATAAAAATATGGAAATGCTATTTCATCTTCATATTTTAGGTGTTCCAATACCTCTTCAAAATAGTCATTAAAAAACTGTTCTATTAAATGAAAATCTTTACTACTATGGGTGTTTTTTATAATTCCCAGATAATACTTTAATTCAGGGTACTTGTCTTCAACATAAAATGAATGGCTTTTTTTCAGGAAAGACAAAATGGGTGTAATATCATCAATTTTGTCAATTTCATTTTCTGTAGGAAAGAATCCATTATATAAATTTGCAATAACAATAAATGCATTAAAATTAATATTATTCTCACTACATAATTCTTGAACAGTTTTGTTATCAACTGAAAAATCAATATCAAAATGCTGCAAACAAAGTAACAATGAGTAGTTTTCATTGATTAAGTCAAGCATTTTTTTGTCATTGGTAATATAAGTTTTTTGAGTTTTATACATTTTTTATTTACAAAGTTAATTTAAAATCAATAATTCATTATTAGTTGTTTGTGGCTCGGCAAAAAAGCATGTGTGTGGCTGCGAAGAGAAGTTTGCAGGAAAGGGCAGTTACACTCTTGCTTTTGCGGGCTGGCTTTTCCTTTTTCTTTCATTTCCTTACAGCAAAAATTCATTGTTCGGTAGTTTTTTTCGGCTTGCATACAACTTATTAATATCCCCCATTGTTCATATTTCGCATCTATCAATCACAGCGCTTAAACCGCATTATTAATAATAAAAACGTGTTTGTTTACTTGTAAATTCTTACAAACGATTGAAAACGGATAAAACAGCTTGAAATTTTTTGAATCCATTCCTGTGTTTTTTCCTGCTAAGATAAAAACAATTCGGAAATGTACATTTAAAAAGAAAGAAGAGCTTGACCCTCCAAACTGGTCTGGTATCCGGGCGAGCATAGGTATCCGGGTTTCTTTTGATAAAAAAGTACCTCAATCGGAAAAAGAGTAAGATTTCGAAAATACACCAAAAAGAAATCCGCTTGGCTCTATAATCCTATCCATTTTTATCGATAGGAATAATTTATCGTCTTTTCATAAGTTTGAGTTTTTTACCTGATTCTTCTTTCACAACATCAGGCAAAATATTCATCTTCACTGGGGATATATGCAATTATCAACAAAAAAAAGCCCCGACAATATTAGAATTGTTGGAGCTTTTCAAGAATAATACCCTTTTTATTTGAAATTATAAATTTTCCGGTTGTATGATAAATCTTAGCCAGGCAATGTTTCTGTTTTGGAAAGGGATAATCAATTTCTATTTCTACTTGTTTGCGATTTTTAATGTTCGGTTTATTATATTGACTGTGGCTTGCATGGGCAGAATCAGAAAAGAGTTGACTTTATGGACAAGCACAAAATAGCCAAAACCTATAACTTACCCCCCCTGCGAAAATAAATTCACGGGGGATTTTTTTATCATTGAAAAGAAAACCTGCAGAAAATCCAAATTTAGAGGCCTTTCTAAACAATATCATATTTAAAGTATGTAAATTTGTATCCCAAAAATATGAAATATGATAAAACTATTTATTAAAAAGGAATTACCGGCCTGGTTGATCCTTGTTTTGCTCGCATTTACAAGCGTAGCTCATGCGCAAAATTCATCATCCATTTCAGGAACTGTAAAGTCATTTACTAATGGTGAGCCGGTGTACCAGGCAGAAATAATACTCAAACCCGGAAACCGGGGAAGCATCACGGATGAATCCGGGCAATTCAAATTTAAAAACCTTAAAGCCGGAGACTACACCATTACTATAAATCATTTGGGCTGTTATAGTCACACCGAAAAATTCTTCCTCGCCAATGGCGAAAAGAAATACATTGATGTGGAGCTTCAGCCAGACATTAAAATTCTGGAAGGGGTGGAAATTACTGAACAGGCTTTTCAAAAAGGACCTTATGTAAAAGAGATCATCCAAAAAAATAAAATCGAAAAACTACCGGCCCGCGACATTGGCGATTTTTTAAGGAGCGAACCCAACGTAAACGGCATCAGAAAAGGTGGCGGCAACCTCGATCCTGTAATCCGCGGATTAAAATTCAGCCAGTTGAATGTACAGACCAACACGGGACAAAAAATTGAAGGAGGTTGCCCCAACCGCATGGATCCGGCGGCTTCACACATCGACATCAACGACATCAGCCGCATCGAAATACTTAAAGGTCCTTATGCTTTGCGCTACGGGCCAAACTTTGGGGCGGTGTTGAATCTTGTTACCGAAAAGGCCAAACCCTACAACGGTTTTCAGGTGCATGCCCGCGCCATGAAAGGCTGTGAAAGTAACTGGAACGGTAACAAAGAACATGTAACTATTTTTGGCGGAAACAAAACCATTTATTTTGCCCTTGCCGGCAATAACCAGGATTACGGAAACTATACTGCCGGCAACGGGCAGGAAGTAAAATCATCGTTCCGCAAATACAACTTTTCGGCAGAGGTGGGCATTGCACCCTGGAAAAATCACGAACTAAGACTGGCCTATAAAAATTCGCAAGGCAGGGATTTTAATTTCCCCACCCTACCCATGGACGAGCGCAGTGACAAAACCCAGCTTTATTCGGCTACCTACCACTACAAAAACAACAATGCAACACTCCGCACCGTGGATGCCAAGATTTACCTTTCGGATGTGAACCACGAGATGGACAATAAATGGCGGCCATTTTCTGATACCGTTGTGGCCATCTCTACCATCGAAGCACAAAATAGCGGTGGTCGTTTTGATTTTGGCTTTAAATCAGGAAACTCAGCCCTGCATCTCGGGCTCGATTATGAAGACATTCGCAAAGACGGGCAGCGGGTGAAAAACCTGATTATGCAACCTGGCCTTCCCATAAAGACCGAAGACCTGTGGAGTAATGCCTCCATAAAAAACCTTGGATTTTTTGCCGAATACACCTTAGAGCAAAATCAATCTCTGGAATGGATTGTTGCAGGCCGCATCGACATGAACAAGGCCACCTCCAACCCGATGCTACTTAAAAATATGATGGGCATGGAGTTTTACAGAAACGATACTGTGGATTCAGATTTTACAAATGTGAGCCTTAGCGCCGGATTGAGTTATAGGATAACTTCGAAACTGTCGATAGATTTTGCCCTGGGACGCGGAGTAAGAAACCCGGATATGGTGGAAAGGTACATTATCCTTTTGCCCGTGGGTTATGATAATTACGACTACCTCGGCAATCCCGCTTTGAAACCCGAAAACAACCACCAGGCCGACCTCACCTTTAAATATGTTTGCAACCGCTCCGGGAGTTTCCGCCTCAATGGTTTCTATTCCTACATCACCGATTACATTACCGGTATTAAATTGCCTCCTTCACAAATAATGCCCCAGTCAACGGGAGTACTCGGCGTTAAGCAATTTCAAAACATCGACAAAGCTTACATGTATGGCTTTGAGTTTTTATGGATTTCGCCCACAAGGTTCAACTGGGGAGTTAATCTTTCGGCGGCTTACACAGCGGGCATCAACCCGGAAGCCATCAAATACACCTACGAAAATGGCGAAACAATTGGACAGGAAACGGTGAAAAATGATCCACTCCCCGAAATTCCGCCTTTTGAAGCCAACCTTCGCTTCGACTATAAATTGATGGGTGGACGGCTGGTTCCACAGCTTCATCTGCGCATGGTTGCCGACCAATCCCGAATTTCGGAAGCTTACGATGAAATGACTACACCCGCATTTTTTACTGCCGGCTTTAATGTGAATTACCGCTTCAACGAAATTCTTTCGATGGCCGGAGGGGTGAACAACATATTTGATGAAGCCTATTACGAACACCTCAACCGCAGAATAATTGGATCAAAAGCGACATTGTACGAGCCGGGCAGAAGTTTTTATCTTAATGTGATTTTAAATCTTTAAAACCAAAAAATAATGAAATATCCAGGCAAAAATTTAGTGTCCTATACCGACCCAGATTCTTCGGGGAACATGTGTAAATTAATATCCGTGCATTCCAGCCAGATGGCGGACAGGCAGTGGCCATTTTTTAAACAGATGAAAAACATTATCATCTTTTTTATCATATCAATATTTGCCTTAAGCGCTTGCGAAAAACGCGAAGACAAAATGGTAAAATATGTAGCTACTGATGCTACTTCGGATTACACGATTAACTACCGGGACGAATCGGGCACACTTCAAAGTAAAACAATTAGCGCTAAAAGTGCCCAGGACAAATGGAATTATTCGTTTATGCTTGAGCAGGGCGAAATAGTTTACCTGTCAGGAAAATACAAGGACATTACCTCCGCTTTGAAATTGATTATTTATGTTGACGGCAAAGTTTACAAACAAAGCAACAGCGTTGGTGATACTTTGAAATATTTGACCGTTTCGGGGGTTGTGCCTTACTAAATGAAAATTTTCCGGTTAAAAAATAAGATTTGTAAGTTCAAGTTATGTCCCTATATTTGTACTTGTTTAATAACTTAAATACGTAATCATGATAGCTGCCAATTTCACGGAATTTAGAACCCAATTAAAGGATTACCTTGATCAGGTGGAAGATAATAACGAAACCCTGGTTATAAAAAGAGGGAAAGGAAAAGGTTCGGTATTAATTTCTCTGGACGAATACAATTCGATAATGGAAACCGTTCATTTGTTAAATTCAAAAACCAATGCCGATCGCTTATTTGCCTCGATAAATGAAATGAACGATGGAAAAGGATTTGAAAAAGAATTAATTGAAAACCTTTTTAATTACACGGTGGATGATTACGGCAATTTCAACTGGCCCGATTTAGACGTTGATCTAAACATTGAAATTATTGAACACCCTGATAAATTTCCCTTAGTTGCAAAATAACATTATCTTCAATAAAATGAATAACAAATCACACTATACCTTTTTAAATTTCATTATTATACTGAGCTTTCTTTTCAGCATTTCCTGCAAGCAAAACAACGACCCGCCCGCTCCCGAGCCGGCAAAAATCAACTTTCATTTTACGCACTACAACCAGGGACTTCCCCTGGAATTCGATACCATGAAATATGTAAATGAAGCCGGAAACCATTATTTGGTGAACGAAATCCAGTTTTTTGTTTCTGATGTAACATTGCATTTTCAGGATGGAACTATTCAATTTTTAGATGGATGGAAAGACATCCACTATGTAGATACCGACCTGCCCGAAACACATTCCTGGAATGTATATGATGACATCGAAACCGGAAATGTGGAAAAGGTAAGTTTCACCTTTGGCATTTCCGAAGAAAAAAACAACTCGCTCATGTTTGTAAACCCACCCGAGCGCGACATGTTCTGGCCCGAGTACCTCGGGGGCGGTTATCATTATATGAAACTCAACGGCAAATGGCTGGCTGATGATGACATAATAAAGCCCTTCGATTTTCATTTAGGCATCGGGCAGATATATGCAGGCGGGCTTATCAATCCTGATTCAATCACAGGTTTTATTCAAAATTACTACGTGGTCGAGTTGCCCAATTCCTCCTTTACGGTAAACGATGGTGATGCCTTTGATATCGAAATTCGGATGAATGTGGAAAACTGGTTTGTGAACCCCAACACTTACAACCACGACATTTGGGGTGGCGACATAATGCAACAGCAAGACGCCATGCACCTTGCCTGCGAAAACGGGAAGCAGGATGTTTTTGAGTTCTTAAAAAAATAAATCACAAGCAATTTTATTCAATCAAATGAATTTAAAAAAAAGTAAAACTATTTCACTCTCTAACCCTGACAAGGATTTAAAACCCTGTCAGGATTCCGCACCACTCACCTCACCCCTCACTACTTATTACTCACCCCTCACTACTCATTACTCACTCACTACTCACCGCTCACTACTCACTTCTCCCCTCCCCCTTCTATCCTCTATCTTCTTCCTTCTAACTTCTATCTTCTTCCTAAGCTCCTGCTCCACCAAAAATCCTGATCCAGAGCCTTACACCCCCACACCATACACCATCGAAATCCCTTATGGTTTCCCCACTAATCTGAATATTCCTGACGATAATCCCATGACAGTCGAAGGCATCACTCTGGGCAGAACCTTGTTTTACGATGGCCGCCTCAACGGGCGTACCCATCCCGATTCACTCATGAGTTGCAGCACTTGCCACCGCCAGGAAAACAGTTTTGAAATTGGAGCTCCCCGCCCCCACCCTTTTGGCGTTACCGGAAACCCTACCCACCACGTCATGCTCCCAATGATAAACCTGGTGTGGAACATGGGCAATTTCGGCTGGAACGGCAGTGTGCCTTCCATCGAAGCAGATGTATTGGGTGTTATTTCCGATCCTTCCGAATTTGATTCCTCACCCGAAAAAGTGGTAAACACCATTAAAAATATTGAAGGCTATCCTGAACTTTTCAGAAAAGCTTTTGGAACAGATGAAATAAATGTTGACCGAATTGCCAAAGCCATCGCACAATTTGTGAGGACACTGATTTCGTCAAACTCAAGATTTGATAAATACATGCATGGCGAAGTACAGCTTACTCCCGAAGAGTTGCGCGGCTTTGTACTTTTTACCACCGAAGAAGGCGCCGACTGCTTCCATTGCCATGGCGGCTATGGCAACCCATTATTCACCACCAACAAATTTTACAACGATGGAAAGGATTCCCTTTTTACCGATCCTGCCGATCGTTTTGCAATTACCGGCGACCCCATGGACAAAGGCGCTTATAAGGCCACCACTTTGCGCAACATAGAACTTACCGGCCCCTACATGAACGATGGACGTTTCGAAACTTTGGAGGATGTTATCGAATTTTATTCTCACGATTTAATCAACACGCCACAAATCGACCCGCTGATGCACCACATTGCCAATGGCGGCATACAACTTACCCCTCCCGAAAAAGCCGATCTGATGGCCTTTATTAAAACGCTGAGGGATGATGAGCTTTTGAATAATCCCGATTTTGGGAAGCCGGATATCCCGGAATAAAAGATTAGGACACCTCCATTATAATCAGCAAAATTTATCATTTTTCTATGTTTTGGCTGGGTTAAATATTTTATAACCAGCCAAAACAAACATTTTTTGCCGCTTTTGGCTGATTATAATTTTTTATATCCAGCCATAATCTATATTTTTTGCCACTTTTGGCTGGATTAAATATTTTATAACCAGCCATAATTAAATTATTTTACTTCTTTTGGCTGGATTTAATTTTAATTGTTGATGAAAGTTTTTTAGGGATAAGAACACGGATAACACTGATGAAGCGGATTAACACTGATCCGTGTAAATCAGTTTAATCCGTACCTGCCCCGTTTTTTCGGGGTCATCCGTGTTCAAAAATAAGAAACACAAATTTGGTGTAATTAATAAGTAAGTAGTTGAACATCTCAAATTAATTGCTTGCACCAATACAAAATCATTTATTAATTAAAATCCCCCAAACATCCACCCAATAAAAAAACCCCGCAGAAAATCCCACAGGGTTAATAATTCTTTTAGATAAAATGCTGAGATTATCGAATAATCAATTTCTCCATTTTTCTGTCACCAAGTTGAACGAAATAAACACCTTTTGGCTGATTGCTCAAATCGATCTGTCCAATTTGATTGTTCATGTTGAATTGCTGAACAAGCTGACCTGCCTGGTTGAAAATATTTACTGTTCCTATCGCTTCATTTTGGGTTTCAACATTTACAATACCCCTTGAAGGATTGGGGTAGAATTTATTTCCATAAGATAGATCAGCAATGCCAGTTACATCAGGACCATAAGTTGATGAGGTAAGGTAAACAACATCACCAGAGGTATTGCCGTTGCCATTGGCTGCATTAAAGGCAGCGTAAAAGGTAACATCGCCTGGCACATCCTCAGGGGCAGTCCATTCAAATTCCCAGGTTTTACTATCGCCCGATGGCGTATTGCCTTGCTGGGTATGCGTTATGGATTTTCCGTTATTTGCCAATTGGCTTTCGCTAGCGTTTGTTACCTGGATTGTCCCAACTTTATTCCCGTTCTGGTCTTCGGCAGTCCATTCAAAACCAATTTTTCCTACACCTGAATGTGTTCCGGTAGCGGTAATCACATAAGTTTCTCCGCCAACATAACCGTTGCCGGGAATATCTGATGCAATCCAGTCGGAGGCATTTTGGGGTGTTCCTGAATGACAGGCGGTACAATTGTTTTCGTTATCGCCTGGCGACCCGGTTCTACCACCCGGCGACCCTCCACTGGATCCCATAAAAACAATAACAATCGGTAAAGCGAGTAAAGGTAAAATACTGTAAAGTTTTTTCATCGTAGATTTAATCTTGAGTTTGTTAATAATATAAAATGCAAAGTTTCTCTTAAAATAATTTATAATGAATTTAAACAATCATTAACAAAACAAAAATACACATAGAAAGTTCAACTTTATCCTTCAAAAAAATTTAGTTTGTTATTGCCCTAAGAGTCAAATAGTTTTAGCAGCAAAGTCCATTATTTTTTATTTGTTTCATTTGGAAATAGAGTATATTGCACTCTAAATTTAAATTAAGCAAAATATCGGAGTATGAAAACTGTCAGGGAACTGCACATTGAAATTGAGGATTTTAAAAAACAACTCGAAATTTCACAAGTTAACGAATTCAAATCTATTTTCAATAATATTGACATTGGCATTGCCCTGCATAAAATGATTTTTGATGAAAAAGGAAATCCGATTGATTTTGTATTTCTTGATGTAAATGCAGTGTATGAGCAAATGACCCAGCTCAAGGCAAGCGACATCATTGGTAAACGCGGACTTGACACAATCTCCAATCAAATTCAAAAATGGATTGATTTATATAGGAAAGTTAGCAAAACTGGCGATTCAATCAGCATCATCGATCATTCCGAATACTTTGATAAATGGTGGGAAGTGAAAGCCTTTTCACCCGGCAAAAATTTGTTTGCAGTGGTTTTAGTTGATATTACCGATCGAAAAATGGCCGAAAAAAAACTCAAGGATCAAAATCTTAGATACTCCACATTGCTTAAAAATATTAATGGTTTGGTTTACAGATGCGAAAACGATCCCGACTGGACAATGTCCTATGTGAGTAATGGCAGCCTTGACCTTACCGGATACAAGCCCAAGCATTTTATTAATAATGATACCATAACATACAACGATTTGATATTACCAAAACACCAGGAATATGTTTGGAAAACAATACAACATAGGGTAAGTAAAAATGAGGAATATGAAATAGAGTATCAAATTCAAACTGCCTCAGGCGAAATAAAATGGGTTTGGGAAAGAGGCTGTGGAATTTTTGATGATGACAACAATTTTACACACCTTGAAGGAATAATTTCAGATATTACCGAAAGAAAAAGAGCAGAAGAAGAAAGCAAAAAGCTATCCAAGGCAATCGAGCAAAGCCCCGAAACTGTTATAATTACAGACAAGTTTGGAACTATTGAATATGTAAACCCTACCTTTGAAAAACTAACAGGCTATAGTTCCATTGAAGCAATCGGACAAAATCCGCATCTCCTCAAATCAAATCACCACGATCAGGATTATTACAAAACCCTTTGGGCAACTATTTTAAATGGAAATACATGGTATGGTGAGTTTTTAAACAAAAAGAAAAATGGCGAACTTTATTGGGAAAGAGCCAGCATTTCGCCCATTATTAACGAAAAGAATGAAACAACCCATTTTGTTGCCGTAAAAGAAGATATTACCAATGACAAACAGCTTTTGGCCGACCTGCAAATGGCAAAGGAAAAAGCCGAAGAATCTGACCGCCTTAAGTCGGCATTTCTGCTCAACATCAGTCATGAGATGCGTACACCTATGAATAGCATTTTGGGATTTACTGAACTGCTTACACAACCCGGACTCTCAGGCGAAGTGCAACAAAAATACCTCAGCAAAGTTAAGGGAAGTTGCCGACGATTGCTCAACACAGTCACCGACCTTATTGAAATCTCAAAAGTTGAAACTCATCAGTTGGATCTTTACACAGAAAAAATACATCTTGCTACAGAAGTCAACAACATTATTGATGAATTTAAATCGGAAATTGCAAAAAAAGGATTGGAGATAACATACAGTAACCGGATACCGGCTACACATCCAGACATTTTCAACGACAAATCAAAACTCATTTACATTATAACCAACCTAATTAAAAACGCCGCTAAATATACCCTAACCGGCATCATCCAAATAGTTACCGAAAAAGAAAATAATCAAATAGTTTTTTGGGTAAAAGATACCGGCATAGGAATTCCCACCCAACGGTTGAAAGCCATTTTTAAACACTTCGAGCAAGCCGATATTGAGGATAGCCAGGCTATGCAGGGATCAGGTCTGGGGCTTGCCATTTCTAAAGCATATATCGAATTGATGGGTGGAAAAATTTGGGTTGAATCAGAAGCCCAAAAAGGATCTACATTTTATATTACCATCCCTGATATGGGTAAGGAAACAAAAACCCAAATCACTAAAATAATGGAAAACCCACACGAACCAAGCCCTGATAAACAGCTCAAAATCCTTATTGCAGAAGATGATAAAACCTCCGAAATGCACCTCTCCATTGTGATTAGAGATATGGCCAGGGAAATAATTTATGCCACTTCCGGCAGCGAAACAATAGAACTTTGCCGCCAAAATCCAGACATCGACTTGATTTTAATGGATATTAAAATGCCGGTAATGGATGGATACAAAGCTACGCAAGAGATAAAGAAATTCAATAAGAAGGTCATCATTATTGCTCAAACGGCTTATGCACTATCGGGCGACCGCGAAAAAGCGCTTGAAGCGGGATGCGATGACTATATATCAAAACCTATTAAAGTTGATGAGTTTAAACAAAAAATCAGTAAATGCCTGGTAAAACAATGATTTTATCAAGTTTGCTATTTATATTAAAACATTGACTTGAAATAAGAATAATACGTAACACGATGAATGATAAACCAACATACAAAGAATTAGAAAATCACTCCAACAACAACCTGATAGATGGGAAGTATAAATTTTCTGATTTAATTGAAATAAACCAATTAAAGGAAATCTTTAGTAAATTTTCGAAAGCAACAGGTTATACAATCGGGCTTGTAGATAACAACTCACTTGAAGTTTTGGTTAGTACCGGCTGGCATGACATCTGTATGAATTTTCATAGAGCAGACGAAAAAGCCTGCAATGTTTGCAAGGAAAGCAATAAAATACTTTTTTCGGATTTAGAACAAAAAAAAACCGTAAAAATTGTTGAATGCAAGCATGGTTTGTATGATTGTGCAACCCCGATAATAATCGAAGATAAGCATGTTGCCAATCTTGTTACAGGCCAATTGCTAATGCAAAAACCTGACATAAAGCAATTCGAAAATCAAGCAGAAATTTTTGGTTTTAACAAATCTGAATATTTAAAAGCCTTAAGCAAAGTTCCAATAATTGACAGAAATAAGGTTGAAGAAATAATGGATTATCTCTCAGATTTTTCTGTTTATATTGCAAAAGAAGGACTTCAAAAACTTCGTACCAATAAATTGAATGAACAATTAGACAAACAAAATCAAGAACTCCAAAAAGCCAAAGAAAATGCTGAGGAAAACCAAAACTATTTGCAAACCCTGATTAATACTATTCCTGACTTGATTTGGCTTAAAGATGAAGCAGGCATTTATTTGATGTCCAACAAGCGTTTTGAAGATTTTTTTGGCGCAAAGGAATATCAAATTATAGGAAAAACAGACTATGATTATATAAACAAAGAACTTGCCGATTTTTTCAGGAAAAATGACATGAAAGCAATGCAAGCCGGAAAACCAACCATGAACGAAGAACTTATAACATTTGCAAACGATGGACATGAAGAATTTCTTGAAACTATAAAAACCCCGATTTACGATAGCAATAAAAAACTAATCGGGGTTTTGGGAATTGGCAGAGATATTACTGAGCGTCAGAAAGCAGAACATGACTTGAAAATTGCCAAAGAACGCGCCGAGGAATCCGACCGCCTCAAGTCAGCCTTCCTGGCCAACATGAGCCACGAAATTCGCACCCCAATGAATGGCATTCTGGGATTTGCCGACTTACTCAAAGAACCTGATCTGACCGGTGATGAACAAAAACAATATGTGGCTATTATCGAAAAAAGTGGCCAGCGCATGCTCAACATCATCAACGATCTCATCGACATCTCTAAAATTGAAGCCGGGCAAATGGAACTTATTGTTTCAGAAGCTAACATCAACGAGCAGATCTATTTTCTTTATACCTTTTTTAAGCCCGAAGCTGAATCAAAAAACATTAAGCTGACTTATGAAAAAGCTTTGTCCAACAGCCTGGCGAACATCATCACCGACAGGGGAAAATTATATGCCATCCTCACCAACCTTTTAAAGAATGCCATTAAATTTACCAGCGATGGGAAAATTGAATTTGGCTATGTAAAGAAAGCTTACAATATTGAGTTTTTTGTAAAAGATACCGGCACAGGGATAGCCAAAGACCGGCAACAAGCCATATTTGAAAGATTCGTTCAAGCCGACCTGAAAATTTCTAAACCTTACGAAGGCGCCGGTTTAGGATTAGCAATCACAAAAGCATACATCGAAATGCTGGGTGGAGAAATATGGCTAAATTCTGATTTGGGCGTGGGGTCAACCTTTTACTTTACCATTCCCTACCACACCAAACCGAAAAAACCCTCAAATAAAAATCAGCCGGGAACAAGCGCTAAGCAAAGCGATATTCTTCAAAACTTAAGCATTTTAGTGGCAGAAGATGACGAAACCGCATATTACTACCTTGAGGCCTTATTGGGTAGAAAATGCAAAACCCTGGTACACTGTACAACAGGACTTGATGCTGTGGAGGCCTGCCGCCAAAACCCCAACATCGACCTTGTGTTAATGGATATAAAAATGCCCGTAATGGACGGGTATGAAGCTACACGGGAAATCAGGAAATTCAACAAAAATGTAAAAATATTAGCCCAAACAGCTTATGCACTAACAGGCGATAAAGATAATGCCATGGATGCAGGGTGTGACGATTATATTGCAAAACCCATCAACAAAAACGATCTCTTTCGAATTATCCAAAAATTGTTTAACTAAAATCAGCCGGAAATGAAAACACAGAATCCAAGCTACGAAGATTTGCAACACCGGATTAAACAACTCGAAGAAAAAGAAAATAAAGAACTGCAATTACTTTTTAAAAGTATGCTCAATGCTTTTGTGATTTTCGATTCGGTTTTTGACGAATCAGGCAACTTTGTGAGTTACCGCTTTGTATATATTAATGATGCTTATGAAGAAATTACCGGTGTTAAGCATAAGGAGGTAAAAGGCAAAACTGTTCATGAGGTCTGGCCGGATACCGAACAAAGTTGGATAGAAAAATACGGGCATGTGGCTGTAACAGGCGAAACGCTTGAATTTGATAACTACCA
>Ga0307991_1002047_pt1 | contig 13816 bp, 15 predicted proteins | sample EllFjometagen131_FD_203146 | JGI IMG/M metagenome (GOLD analysis project Ga0307991, IMG submission 203146) | Marine microbial communities from Ellis Fjord, Antarctic Ocean - #131 | ecosystem: Environmental > Aquatic > Marine > Unclassified | place: Southern Ocean | collected 2014-10-08
GTTTATTGTTATTTTTGTTTCGCCTGAAGAGTCCCATAATATTTTAGTTTTTTCGTAGAAACAAATATATGGGATTCTAAGGGCTTATTAAAATTAAGACTTTCGGATGCTAGTGAAATTATTCAATATACTTATTTGAAATATCGGCAGCAACATTATTTAAAGTGTCAATTACTTCATCGGTTAATTTTCCTTCTTTTAGAGTATTTAAAACATTGGAATGATTTTCTTCGAGGAAATGCAAGTATTCAATTTCAAAATCTTTAATACTTCTAAGAGGAATTTTTTTCATCAATCCCTTTGTTCCACAATAAATTATTGCTATTTGATTTTCAACTTTCATTGGAGCATATTGTGGCTGTTTGAGAATTTCTACATTTCGGGAACCTTTATCCAACACCGCTTGTGTGGCAGTATCAAGTTCGGAGCCGAATTTTGAAAACGCTTCAAGTTCACGATATTGAGCCTGATCTAATTTTAATGTTCCTGCAATCTTTTTCATTGATTTTATTTGAGCATTCCCACCAACTCTCGAAACAGAAATACCAACATTAATTGCAGGTCTTACGCCAGCGTTAAACAAAGAAGTTTCCAGAAATATTTGTCCGTCAGTAATTGAAATTACATTTGTAGGAATATATGCAGAGACATCACCGGCTTGAGTTTCAATAATTGGCAAAGCAGTTAAAGAACCTCCGCCCTTTACCAAGTGTTTTATCGATTCCGGAATATCATTCATATTGTTAGCAATTTTATCAGATTTAATAATTTTGGCTGCTCTTTCTAACAATCTTGAATGAAGATAAAAAACATCGCCGGGATAAGCTTCTCGCCCCGGTGGTCGTCTTAATAATAAAGAAACTTCGCGATAAGCAACTGCTTGTTTTGATAAATCGTCATAAATAATCAAAGCAGGTCTTCCTGTATCTCTAAAAAATTCTCCAATTGAAGCACCGGCATAAGGAGCATAAAACTGCATTGCAGCAGGTTCTGAGGCAGAGGCAGCAACAATAATTGTATAAGCCATTGCTCCTCTTTCTTCTAAAGTTTTATAAATGTTTGCAACAGTAGAACTTTTTTGTCCAACAGCAACATAAATACAAAAAACCGGTTCCCCATTATCATAAAATTCTTTCTGATTAATAATTGTGTCAATAGCAATTGCTGTTTTTCCTGTTTGGCGGTCTCCAATAATTAATTCACGTTGACCTCTGCCAATAGGTATCATTGCATCAATAGGTTTAATGCCTGTTTGTAGAGGTTCGGTAACAGGTTGACGGAAAATAACACCAGGGGCTTTTCGTTCAAGAGGCATATCATAAGTGTCGCCAACTATTTCGCCTTTTCCATCAATGGGTTCACCAAGTGTATTAATAACACGACCTAACATGCCTTCCCCAACTTTAATAGAAGCAATTTTTTTTGTTCTTTTCACTATGTTGCCTTCCTGAATTTTGGTTGATTCACCTAAAAGAACAACACCAACATTATCATCTTCAAGATTTAAAACAATTCCTTTAACATTGCCTTTTTCAAAATCTATAATTTCGCCTGACTGAGCATTTGTTAACCCGTAAATACGTGCTATTCCATCACCTACCTGCAACACAGTGCCGGTTTCTTCAAGTTCCGATTCATGTTTGAATCCTGACAATTGCTGTCTTAAAATTGCTGATACTTCAGCGGGTTTAATTTCTACCATGATTTTTTCTTTACTATATTTTTTATATTAATAAGAAATTAAAATCCTTTCTCATAAATATTTATTTCAAATTCTTTTGAAAGTTTTTTTATTCTATTTTTTATACTGGCATCATATTGTTTATCTTCAATGTTTAAAACAAATCCACCAATTAGCTCTTTTTTAATTTCTTCAATAAGTTCAATTTGTGATTTTGTAAAATCTTCAAGTTTTTCAACAATTATTTTTCTAATATTATCATCAATTTCAACAGCAGTCTTAATAAGAGCTGTTTTGATGCCGTGATAATTTTTATAAATTTTTATATACTGATTGGAAATTTGCTCAATATGAACTTCTCTTCTTTTTTTAATAATAATAAAAATAAAATTCAAAGAAATCTCGTTTATATGCTTTCCGAAAATTTCATTGACAATAGATTGCTTTTTCTTAGTCTTGATAATCGGGCTGAAAAGCATTTGTTTAAAATCTTTGTTTGAATCACAAACTTTCAAAACAAGAATCATGTCCTCATACACCTTTTCCAATAGATTTTCTTCGATAGAAAAATCAAACAACGCTTTAGCATATCTTGTGGCAACTCTTGTTTGTTTCATTACTTAAATAACTTTGTAGATTTATTAATAAAATGAAAAACTAATTAAAATTTATCTTATCTAAACTTTTGTTTATCAATTCTTTTTGTTTTGCAGTTACTGATAATTCTTCTTCCAGTATTTTTTCGGAAATTTCAATTGATAGGTTTGCTATTTGATTTTTCAATTCTGTTATAGCAGCCATTTTCTCAAAATATATATTTTCTTTTGCAGTTTCGATAATTCTACCGGCTTCATCATTTGCTGTTGTTTTAGCTTTTTCAATAATTGAATCTTTGATTTTTCGAGCTTCCTGCAAAATTGCATCTCTTTCGTTTTTTGCTTCTTTCAATAATTGTTCGTTGCTAAATTTTAGTTTTTTCATTTCTTCTTTAGCTTTATCAGCAGCATGCAGAGCATCACTAATAGAATCTTCTCTTTCACCAAGAGCTTTCATTATTGGTTTCCATGCAAATTTGCTAAGTATCCATAACACAATAGCAAAAGAAATGGTCATCCAAAAAATTAATCCTAACGAGGGACTTACAATTTCCATAATTTTAATTTATAAGGTTTTATCAAAATTTTCCAAAAAAAATTTAACACTTTACATCTTAACCAATCGTTAAGATGCAAAATGTTTTTTTTATTTACTAAACAAACAATATTAGCAAACAAACAACAATAGCAAAAAATGCTACTCCTTCAATCAAAGCAGCAGAAACAATCATATTTGAACGAATGTCGGCACCGGCTTCCGGTTGACGAGCAATAGATTCAAGTGCTCTGGCACCGATGTTTCCAATTCCAACTCCTGCAGCAACTGCAGCAATCCCTGCTCCGATTCCGGCTCCGATTTTTGCAAATGGTGAATAATCCACTACTGTTTGTAATAAAATTGATAATGTTGACATGATAATTTATTATTTAGTTTATAATTAATAACTTAATCTTTATATAAAATTATTTAATGATGTTCTTCCGTAGCCATTCCAAAATATAATGCTGATAATAAAGTGAAAACATAAGCCTGAATCAGAGCAACAAGAAATTCGAGGAATGTAATAAAAATTGCAAAAATAACTGAAACAAAAGAAACTCCATATCCTAAGCCCGGACTGATATTTCCAAAAATAAATATAATGCTTATAAATCCGAGCATAACAATATGTCCGGCAGAAATGTTTGCAAAAAGTCGAATCATTAAAACAAATGGTTTTGTAAACACTCCTACTATTTCAATTATCGGCATCAAAGGAATTGGAATTTTTAACCACCAAGGAACTCCCGGGGCATTGAATATATGTTTCCAATAATTTTTGTTTCCGCTAAAAGTTGTAATCACAAAAGTGAAAACTGCAAGAACTAAAGTAACGGAAATATTTCCTGTAACATTTGCTCCACCCGGAAAAATTGGTATCAAACCCAGAATATTATTAAAAAATATAAAGAAAAAAACCGTTAACAAAAATGGCATATATCTTTTATATTTTTTCTCTCCTATTGATGATTTTGCAATATCATCTCTTATAAATATAATCACCGGTTCCATCAAAGATTGTAAACCTTTAGGGGCTTCACCACTTCGTTTTTTATATGATTTTGCTACCGAAATAAAAATGAAGCATAATAAAATGATGCTGATAAAAACCCCCATAGTTGTTTTTGTAATTGAAAAATCCAGTGGCAAAACAGCATCTTTATCGCTAATCAAACTATTATCTTTAACAGCTACAATTTTCCCTTTATTTTTTCCTTCCGTTTCAATCTTATAACCTTTATATGATTTGTGTCCGTGATGAAATTTGCTGGAAAAAAATGCTGTAATCTTGCCTTTATCATATAAAATTATCGGCAAAGGAACAGAAACATGAGTTTTTTTATAAGAAAGAATATGCCATTCGTAAGCATCGACAATGTGCTCAATAATCATTGTGCCGGCATTGAATTCTTTTTCGTGAATGTCTTTATTTTCTTTTTGATTATCTTTTTCGGAAGCCGAAACTATTGAAAATGAAAATAACGCAATAATTAAAAGCGTGTTGGAAATAATCATTTTCTTGAATTGTTTTCTCATCGAAATAATTTACAAATTTTCAAACATCAAAGATAAGCATTTTCTTACAAAATTAGAAAAAATACATTCTTTGAAAATTATTTTTAAACCTTGTCTGAAGGCTTGTCATCTGGAAGTTCTGAATTTGGTTTTCTAACAATAGAAATAACTTCAAAACTAGTATATAAAAGATAAAAAATAAAAAAGGTTATAATAAAATTTGCTGCATCATTCCTATAAATAAAAACATAAGTTAACAACACACCAAAATATAGCATTAGTTTTATAAATGTCAAAAGCAAAAAATTAACACTGAATTTACTAAGCCTTTTTTCTGATGCTTTTAATAAAACATAATACATAATTAAAGTAACAGAATAGAAAAAAATCAAAATATAATATAAAACAGGTGTAATAAATTTTTCGGGAAGTAGAAAAACGAAACCTATGGTTACTATACTAATAATAGCAGTGTAAATTGTTAAATCTTTTAAAAATTTCAGAAAGACTGGCATCATAATCTATTTGAATTTTATTAAATCTTTTATCACATAATATATTGCAAAAACGACAGATAAAATTGTTAATATTAGAGTAAAAACAGGAAAATTGATTTTTAATAATTCATCAAGTTTAATGCCTCCAAAAACTCCTACAAGAATAATTGCAAGCATTTGGAAAGCTATGCTTGAATATTTAGCATAATCATTAAACTGTTTCTTTTTTGAATTTTGTTGTTTCATCCTTGAATTCGGGTTTTTGCTCTTTGAAGTTTATGTTATCATTCATTTTGCAAGCCCCTGAAAATTTCGCTCCCGGTTCAATAGCAAGTTTATTAGTTGTAATGTCTCCGGTTACTTTAGCAGTAGCTTTCAATGTTAATAATTCCGAAACATTTATCTGTGCTTTTACTACTCCCTGAATATCTGCATTCTTGCAAAAGATTTCTCCTTCGATGCTTCCATTTGGACCTAAAACAACTTTAGCTTTTGAATTTAAAGTTCCAATCAATGTTCCATCAATCCTGATATCTCCATTAGATTTTATATCTCCTTTTATTACAGTACCCGAAACAATTTTATTGAATTCAAGAGTTGATATTTCTGTAGTTTTTGCCATCTTTTTATTTTAAAATTTATTAAAAAAAAACAAAGTTAGTGTTTTAAAATATAAAATTCAAAAATAGAGATTAAAATTCACTAAAAATTATGTTTATAATTGGAAGGAAAAATTCGAAGATACTAATCTAAGTAATATTTTTTAAAGAAGTCCAGATATATTCCAAGGTCTTTATTTTTATAAAAAACAGAATAATTGCTTACTGAAATCACAACGTTTTCTGCATTGTTTTTTCTAAAATAAGATTTCAAATCTTTACTCGAATCAATTGAATTAAAATAAGACATCGCTTTATGTTTATCTTTAAAATTGCTTACAGAAAGCATTTGGTGCGTAGGGTCAAGAAAAACTGTGCTAATAGTCAACTTTTCCATTGAATAATATTTTTGATTATAATCAGATATGGCAATTTTATAATCATTCATACTGACTTTTTTTATTTCAACAACAGAAACAAATAAATGAATTGCATTTTCATCAAAAGAGTAAGGTGAGCCATCTTCTGATATTTCTTTTTCTTGTCCTTTTACTTTTCCTTTTTTGATTTCAGAAAGCTGCATTACGGGTTTCGTAAGTTGGTCAAGGATATTTTGAGCAAGAGGTGTTACTGCGGCTTTAGGATGATTTTTTATAACACTTTTCAATGCTACGACAAATGCTGCTGTATCCTGAGTTTTACCGATAGAGATGGCACTCAAATATTCAAACTTCGATAAAAGCATAGTGTCATTGTAAAGCTCTATAGCTTTCGTATTATTACTTATAACGGTTTGATATTCTTTGTTACTATATGCCAAAAAAGTTTCTTTATAAAAAATCGCAGCCTTGTTTTTTTCAGCTTGCAATTTTTTATAATAATTCGGGTCAGCTAAAATTTTCGCATAATCACTTTCAGAAAATTTTGAGATAATAAGATTTTTATATTTTAAAGCATCATCTTCAAATTCAAGTTCTTTATAAATTCTATATAATTGGTAATATGACTTTAAGATATAATCATTATTTGGATAGTCTTTGAGAAGGGTTTCAAAAGTCTCTATTGATTTATCAAAATCCTGCAATCCCTCTTTATAAATAACTCCTGAATTATATAAAGCTTCAATAATTTTCTTATCTGATGCTTTCATTGCTTCTGCCGTTAAAGGAACATCTTGCAAATAAAAATTTCTGTCCTTTAAGTTTGCCGAAGCTTGTTTAGCACTATCAGAACGAGTGTCCTTGTCTCCTTCTTCACCTTCATCACCAAAATCAAAAGACACTGATTGTTTGTTACTCAATCTCCATAAATCTTCAAGTTTTCGATTTCCCCATTTTTTTTCAAATTCACTAAACCCAAAACTAAGAGCTGAAGAATTATAAAAATACCATTGAGAACCTGATGCCTGATTTGTTTTTTGCTCTCTATTTTCCTGGTCGAGAAACTGCAAACTCATTTGTCTGTCAATTTCTTCTTGTTGTTTACGCTGTTCTTCTTCAATAATCTCTTCGATGATTTCATCAATAATAGCATTTCGTTCGGATGCTGACATATTTGCAAGAGCCTGCAAACTATCTTCGGTTTGAATAACAATAAGATTTTTTACTAATTCCGTTAAGGTATTTTTTTTCCTTTCAATTTTTTTATAGTCGGGATAATCTTTAGGCAAAAAAATCATCGTGCTGTCATAATAGGCTTGTGCGTTGAGATAATCAGATTCCGAAAAGTAAATATCAGCTAAAGTCAATGCCGATATTGTTTTTTGGTTATTGTTGTTTACACTTGTAAGAACAGACAGTTGTAAATATTCTATAGCCTTAGCTTTGTCCTTTTCCTTTAAAGAAATTTCGGCTAGAGCATAATAAATTTCATCAAGATATTCTTTGTTTTTCTCATCCTTAACCATTTTCAGCAATATCTTTTTTATATCCCTGCTATTATCTGATTCAGCATCAAAACATCTTGCAATATTGATTTTTGAATGGAAAGCCATTTCATAAGGAGGTCCCATTTTTATCACTTTCCTATATCTTATTGAAGCATCGGGACAACGACCACTTCTCTGGTAAATTTGTGCTAAAATAAAATTTAATCGAACTTTGGTTTTTTTCTTTTTGTTTACATCAATCGCAGTAATTAGATATTCAATAGCCGGCGGATAATTTTCCTGACGGATATATAAATCTGCATAAACTAAGGAGAAATTCTTTTTTACAGTTTTTGAGACTTTTCCTTTTTCAATATTATTTTGAATATTATCCAGAATAGTATAAGATTTGTCATAATCTTTTTCAATATTATAAATTCGCGCCAACCAGAGCATAGCATCATACTTAATCTCGTTCCTGCTGAAATGAGAAATTATATATCTGAAAGTTTGCGAAGCTAAGAGGTAATCTTGTTTATAGAATTGTGCTTTCCCCATCAACAAATAACTATCGTCAACCCATCTACAGTACTCCGTTTTATGAAAAAACATTGAGTGCCGTTTAATAACAATCGATGCCTTTTTTATAGCTTTATCCATTGCAGGAGCTGAAGCCACTGCAATTTTTTCATCTCCATACAGAAAAATAGGAAGCACTTGAGTGTAATTGTCTTTTTGTTGATTTTCAATTTGGCGAACTCCTTCTTTGAGGCTTTCGTTTCCGTTGAAATAAGCATTATATTTTGAAGTTAGATTATGATAAAACCTACGAGTGAAAGTATTTTTCTTTGTAGAGCAGGAAAAGAATACCACAAAAGTTAGCAATAAAATAGCAAAATAAAGATGCTTGTTTTTACTCATCATAACTATTTCAAAATATATTTTTAGAATTTATGTAATTTATTAACTCAAAACCTACAAAAATATTTCATTTTTTTCAATCAGAGGCAATTTATTTGAAAATTACTGAGAATAATATTTTTTTCTTCTATGGATTTATAAATATTCAGATATAATAATCGCTAAAAACAGGAAAGGATTTGTGGGGGAGCGGAAGGAAAATAACTCTGCTCGGTAATTAGATTAGTTGTAATTTAAAACTCCAAAGCAAATTCGACCCATCATCATTGCAAGCGATACGAAGCAAGTCCGTCTGGATGTAACGAAGCAATCTGTTTGAATTAGCTCCGCAATAAACTTCCTTTGCTGGCGCTCGTCTCCAGACGAGTGCCTTTACTATCAATAAGTTTTGCACGATTTCCATCTTGCCAAATTTTGTAATTTTTAATTCTTGTCAAATGCTTACCGGCTTCGAAAAACTTTTTTAAAGTTCTATTTGCTTCAACAGAATTTTCATTAGTAAGCTTTTTAATAATAAGATTGGCTGTAAATTTCTTTAAATCTCTCAAAATTTCAGATATTGTGAATTTCCCTGTTGCTTGTATAATCATTTTACAACTGTCATCAGCAAGGACATTTAAACAATCTGTTATTGTGAATGTTACAAAATAAACTTCATCGCCTTCAAATATTTTATACTTATCTGACATTAAAATGCAAGATAATAAATTTGATAAGGCACTCGTCAGGAGACGAGCGCCAGCTGGGGAATTCTGAAGTTTTTGTCCTTTTCTTTTACCACGAGATACAATCTCGCGGCAGCGGGGAAAAAATTACATTTTATTGCATTAAATAATTATTTTTAAAATTAGAAAATATTTAATAAATTTGGGTTATTAAATTATGGATATTTTATTAATTTTATAAAGAATACAATCCATCAACAAAAAAAATAGACATGAATAAATTTGATACTTCAGAATATAAAGTGACATATTTGTTAGGAGCTGGAGCAAGTGCAGAAGCTTTGCCTACTGTAAAAGGAAATAATGGTGATGACGGTCTTTCCTACAAATTTCAAGTTATGGCTAATGAACTAAAAACAAACAAACTCATTAGTGACATACACAGGGATTTTAGTAATGAATTATCAGCAAATCTTTTATGGCTAGCTGATGGTTCTAATAAATTTGCAACAACTGATACTTATGCTAAGTTCTTATATTTACAGGATAGAAATAGTTTAGTGAAGTTAAAAAAAACTTTATCCTTGTATTTCACAATTGAACAATTTATCAATCATAAGATTGACAAAAGGACTTTAACTTTCCTGACAACTATCATGCAGCTAAATAACATATTTCCAACAAACATAAAAATACTAAATTGGAATTATGATTTTCAAATTCAACTGGCTGCGGAAGTATTTAGGAAGGAAGAGTTTCATCCTGGAACTGTATATTTTCATTCTCCTCCACTTATTGGATATTACCCAACTTTAGGTAGTGAGTTTTTTACAAATAGTAATATTGATAATAACGCAATCTCAATGGTTCATCTCAATGGCATTGCAGGATTTTACTTTCTTGAAAATGAGAATACTATTTTAAATCTGTTTTTAAATAAAAGACCAAAGGATATTAATGAAATATTTGAAAAGGTTAAAACTCATAGTGATAGAAAATACGATCTTTTAACATTTGCTTGGGAAAAAGATACAAAATCTTCAAATATCCTTAGAGCCAGAATTAAATATGCAAAATCAATTATCAATGAAACTGATATTTTAGTTATTATTGGATACTCATTCCCTTTTTTTAATAGAGATATTGATAAAGAAATATTTAAAACTTTAAATGAAAGTGGAAAGCTCAAAAAGATTTTTTATCAAGACCCATATCGAACAGGAGCTTTTTTGAAAAATCAATTTGAATTGTCTGATGAAGTGAAAATAGAACACATAGAGTATAAAGATAATTATTATGTTCCAATAGAATTGTAATTTAAATCTTAAAAGACATAAAGTTATATAAACACATAGATGAAATTAGCAGATATACACACCTACAAAAATGGTAGAAAAAAAATAACTTTCTTTGAATTGGGAATATATGATTTATTGAAAAACAAACTTGGATTTCGATATACAAAAATTAACGACAAAGGCCATTATTTGAAAGAATTTAATGGAATTTATAAAGTTGTAAACTTCTTTGATTTACGTGACGAATTTGTTAAATACTTGGGTGATGATTTTGGAAGTATGGAAATATCAAAGGAAATAGATTTTCATACATTTGAGAATGAATATTACAAAATAAACCCAATAAGAAATGGTCATTTTGCAAAATCTTGCCTAAAGAGAGATTTTTATTTATCTCCGTTTAATGAACATTTAATTTTGCTTGAAATTGATTCGAAGTATAGATATACCTGTGAGAAAGAAGAAATACTCAACTTTTTTAATATTGAAAAATTCACAGAAAATATTGATAATGTTGGTAATTTCAGTAAAGGGACTCCTATATTCTATAAAAAAATATCAAAAAAGTATTATCTCGTTTTTGTAGTGTTTTGCAATTCAACAAACCAGACTATTATCATAGATTTTTATAAAGTAGAATCGGAATCTGAAAAGGATTTCCTAATTAAAAAAACTAACAAGTTTATTCTGATTTCATCATCATTTAATTTGGATAGAGACAGGACTTTATATGAATCAAATAAATTAGAATAAGTATTTATAAAATAATAATAATAAACTCATAGGATGGGGTGGACATACTCGAAATATGATTAATCGCATCAAAGACAATAGGAGTTTGAGTATGCAAAAATGGGAAATCTATGAGCGTATTCGAAATTCAAACAAAGTAAAGACTAAGAAAAAGTTAATCCCCGCTACTGAACGAATCATTTCGTGTGGCTAATGAGTAAAGTTCTGAATAAAATGCGTTATCAATTATTCTTATTTTTTTGTTGATTGTCTTATTATTCTCGTTTTAGAATAAATTCATTTTTTTCATCAAAAAAACCTTTCTTATACATATTATCTTTAAAATATTCTTTTAATTCAATCTCATTGGTAAATTTTTGTTTAACATATTCATCAGACACCCATGCTACTTTCAACTTATCCTTTTTCTTTATAATTCTAAAAAAATTAAAACTTCTATCTCTCTCAATATTTTCTAAATTTAATAATTGCATCGATTCAAATGTTGTTATAAAACCACGATAACGATAAATTTCAGTATCTTTTGGGCATAATACTTTCAACTCAAGATAATACTCAAACTTGTTAAATTGAAAAATTTGGTACTCCTGTTTACAGTCTTCACCTTTAATATTGTCACTATACCATTTTCCAAGTATAAGTGAATCAATTTCTGTAGAAGGATTTTTTTCTAATGCAATATCAGAATCATAAGGACATCCTGAAAAAAAAATTAACAGCAAGAATAAACAAAACATTATAACTAAATACTTCATCTTTTTTGTATTATGACAATCAACGTTCATGAATATAGTGCGTTTGGCATTTCAACATACTTTGCTTTCAATATTCTACTATATTTCTTTACTGCCATCATCTTCAATTTTAGCACTAACTGCCAAATACACTATTTTTTTTGTTGTACAGCGTAATTTCTATTTGAAATCTAATATCCATATGATTATCCAAAATATAAATGCAAATAAACCTGTATAAAAAATTCGTAATCCAGTTCTACGAGTTTTAGTGTCATAAGCATAAACTCTCTCTCCTGAAGGAATACTTTTCTTAAATTTAAAATGGTGGTATCCAATAAAAATTCCGAGAAGCCCACCTAAAATTGCACTTACAAAGCCAAAAATCAACCATCCCTTAAGTCCTTTTTCTGGTTGTCGTAATTTGGAAATCTTTTTATTTTTTAATTCTAGTACTTTTTCATCTGAAATACCTTTTCCCCTATCATTCAATATTTTTTGTGCTAAAACAATATCAGTTTCACTCCATTCATTATAGTTTTCAAGAATTTCCAAAAGTTCATCGTCTGAAAAGTCAAAAAGATAATGGTCTTTGTCAACCAAGTCAATATTATTGGTTGCTATTTTACTTAACAAACTGTCAACATTTTCAAAGTCAGTAGATTTTAATTTTATCGCAATTTTATCTTCTAATTCCATTCCACCAGTAAATGTTATATCAACGGCAGGAGAAATATTTTCAACGAAGTATTCAATGTCATTAGATTTAAGTAATTCGATTAATGAAATTGCTTCTTCTTCTGTTTTGTATTTCCTATATGTTATTAAATCCAATCTGGTTCTGTTTTATGTTGCCTAATGTAGGTGTAAAACACATATTATGTTTATTTTTATTTTTGTTGTCAAACCTTATTGTTTCACAACTTTTATAATTGCTTTTTTATCTGCTGAGATAACTTCTATTAAGTAGATTCCTTTACTTCCTTCAATTTCAATACTAATATTTTGTTCTTTTTTAAATTCTTGATGTTTTACTAATTTACCTTCTGAGTTTCTAATAATAATCTGAACATTTTTATAATTTGAACCAAATTCAAGATTAACTATTCCTGATGTAGGGTTTGGATAAAACACTAATTTATCGCCAAAGGAATTTTCAATGATTCCAATATTTGTAATGCTATAACAATCAGAAGTATCCACGCAGCTATTTTTAATAATTTCTACTGCATAATTGCCATTTGAAGTTGGAGTAAAACTTTGGTTAGTTGCTCCGCTTATTACAGAATAAGAATTATTACAATCTAACCATTGATAGTTTGCTCCAAGCTCATTTGCTGTAAGTATAACTCCATTTTTTGATACTGTATTATCAATTGTAATTATTGTTAAATTAAGTGTTACCACAGAATCACAACCTGCAGCATTGCTTAAAGTATGCGTTGCAATATTATTGCTTGCAGTGTAAGTGATACCATCTATCCATGTATAAGAAAAACAAGCGGTGATTACATCTGTTCCGGGAGTCGTAAAACATTGACTTAATTTATGAATAAAAATATCGTAAATACCTGCAGAAGTTAAATTGGCGGTTCCTGTTCCCGGATCAAAATCTGCTGTTTCCATAAATAAACCTGTTGTATAAACATTGTCACCGGCATCTATTGTAATGGAGTATCCGCAATCCAAATTAGTCCCGCCCATTTGTTTTGCCCATAAAAGATTTCCGGCACCATCTAATTTTTGAATAAAAATATCATAACCACCTGCAGAAATTAAATTGGTGGTTCCGGCTCCCGGATCAAAATCTACTGTATCACTGAACCAACCTGTTGTATAAACATTGCCACCGGCATCTATTGTAATGGACAATCCCTCTTCAGTAGAAGTCCCGCCCATTTGTTTTGCCCATTCAAAGTTAGGGTTTTGGGCAATAATAAATTGTGATAAAATGAGAAATAGGATTGCTACGTAAAACTTTTTCATGGTGTTAAAATTATAAATTATTATTTATTATATATTTTTTCACTAGCATCCGAAAGTTTTTGCTAAATTAAAGAAAACATAGTTCTATCCCAGTATTTACGTTATAAAATTGAAATTATCCAGAAAATAAGTCTTTCTCAAAGATTATTTCTGTTTGATTTTG
>Ga0307991_1002048_pt1 | contig 13815 bp, 11 predicted proteins | sample EllFjometagen131_FD_203146 | JGI IMG/M metagenome (GOLD analysis project Ga0307991, IMG submission 203146) | Marine microbial communities from Ellis Fjord, Antarctic Ocean - #131 | ecosystem: Environmental > Aquatic > Marine > Unclassified | place: Southern Ocean | collected 2014-10-08
AAAGCAGGCAATGCTTCTAAATTTGGCATGTGCATCTGAACCTCCAAGCACCTAAGTGCTTAATTTTGTAAGTTTTACTTCTATCATATCTTCTGATCAATGCGAAAGCCCTTAAAAACAGGATTCTATTACGATAATGTAGAAGATATAGTAGTAAAACTTACAATAAATGTCAAGCTCTATTTAGATATATCATGCTGATTTTAAAGTAAAATTCATATTTATGCGTAGGCTCTATAGAAAATATGGCTTCGGGAGTGCCGTCATCGTTAAGTCCGTTCCCGGCACCCTGTGGGGCAATACGCAGGGCACCTCGCAAGCGATCGAATATTTGTGAGCGCCAACGGAGCTCCCTTATTGCTCGATTCAGTTCCGGATCTTTTGCAATATGCGTGACTTTCCGTGTTAATTTGGTAAGAAGTTTAATGTTTCTTTTATCTTCGTTTGAAAATGTTTCAAGAAGGTTCGGCAGATGATTGGCCGCTTCCAGCAACCGTTCAGCGAAGTCTAATTGCGGACGATCAAAGGGGAAACCATAACCATCCCCGTTTGTCGCGCAAACACCAGGAAGCCATTGCATAGGCTGAGGCGGGAGGAAATAGTGCTTCATTTTCAGGGATTATCGCGGACAGGATGGCGTCTGCCAGCATCTCAGGTTCAAAAATTTTTTCGCCAAAACAATGAAGGGCTTCCCGCACGATAGCGTTTAATAGAGTGCTGATTGCATATTCGCGAAGACAGTTTCTCAGGGTCCGATATGCGGGTTCAAGAAAGTCTTTGCCGATATCCCGTAAAAAATGAAAATGGCACACATAATCCGGCTGGCCAGGAAAGACCTTGGTCACCGCTTTGCAGATACCGGTTCCCATGTCATGGACACAGGCTTTCGGTATCCCATAGTTTTTTTTGAGTTCTTTCAAAAAGGGAACAATATGGTCGGCGTTTTCACTTGGTACTTTCACATTGGCCAAAACCATTTTGCTCAAGCCATCGAGTCCTGTCATTAAAGCCGGGGAGTCACCTTCATGGGTGGCATCAAGGTGCAGAACATATCCCCCGGATAGTTTCATTTTTTGACGAATCCGTGGCATTGCCAGACGATGTCCAAACGCCAGATAGGAGATAAATTTACGCCCAAGGTGAGTAATCTCGGAAATGGAAATCCGAACATTTCTGGCCAATAATTCGTCTTGAACCTCAAGGGTAGTTCGATATCGCTGGAATAGCGCGCGTCCAATGAAGGCGATGATGTCGTATGCCACATTGCAGCCAGGTTGAACGACTTGGCGAAGTGCCTTGGAATAAAAAATGTTGGAACAGGCCGAACAACGAAGGGATGTCTGAACGGCCACGAAAGGCCCTGCCATGCTCAACACTGTTTTTCGATGGGTTTTCCGTACAAGAAGACTCTGGCCACAACTGCATACATCTCTCTCCGGCCTGAAGGGAATCAATGGCGGTTTTGGAAACAAGACAGAGGGTGAGACTTCTTGAGACAGTCGCTCCAGGCTGACTTTTAAAACCAGCAAAGCTTGGGCTCGACAGTTTATATCGTTTTTTTTAAACCATGCATCTCGAATAACCTTTCGATCTGCTTGGGCTGGATGGTAATATTTTTTTTGGTCGCAATCGTTTTGGATAACTGTTCGAAGCTTGAATCCGGATTGTGGATAAATTCCACTAAAACCAAAACGGATACCTCCGCAGGAAGGGGAATTGCAGGCAAGTTTTTTAGGACCAGGTTCCGGCGTTGAAGGGCGGCTGTTCGAGAATCCCCGGCGAGATAGACATAAGAGCGGCCGGATTTTTCTCGCTGAAGCTTGCCGCTGCGGCAAAGTTGCACCAGAACCGTATGGCATCGCCGGGATCGAAGTTTTTGGCCCAGTATCTCCGTCGTCATGCCTGCTTGACTGCGGGAAGTTATTTTGATGAGTGTTTTGGTTAGACTGCCGACATTCGAAAAACCGATGTTGTCGTAGAACCACAGACCTTCCCGGTTGAATCGAGGAATTGATTGAAGGGTGTACCATTTCCCGTTGTGGGTGAAACTGCTGTAATACCCCACCTGACTTAGAAACCGTCTGACCGATACGATGGAATAATTCAGTTCGAGTGAAAGGGGTTCTATCATCCAGCAGGACTGTATTTTGAAAAGAGAAACAAGAAGATGATTTATTTTGGATTTGATAAGCACAGCACCCTCCTGATAAAGTATTGTACGCAAAACCGATTTTCATATATTTATACAATACCTTATCAGAAAAATATTTACTATGCAACCGTTTATTTCTCGTCTCCATATTTAGTTTTTTTATCGTTATATTTAACAATTCAAATGGTTATGCTTAAGTTTTACTTCTGTGCTGCAAAAAAGTTTACAGAAGATAAACAAGATGATCATGGTAAAGGATGGCATTTTGTGGTATGTAATTATTTGATTTTTATAGATCCAACCAAGTTTTGTTATCATAGACAATTTTGTTATATTTACAAGTATTACTAGTACTTTAAATAACATTTATACTAATGTGACAAAGTAGAAATAAAAAATTAAATATTAATGGAGCTAAAGAGTGAAAATATTTTATTTACTTAGCAGATTGCGGGCAATAATCAATAACTGGTTCAAATCTCGTGAGATTCGCTATAAATTTTTCATCAGTTTTTCCATTGTTTTTTTTCTCTCCATATTTTTATGCAGTTTTTTTATTTATGTGTTTGTAAAAAATAACATTGAGACACGCATTGAATACGAACTTAATAATAACAACCAGCTGATTTTCGATATGGTAAAAATATCTGCAACGGTTTCCATAAAAAATTATTTGCGAGCTGTTGCTGAAAAAAACGTAGAGATAACCCGCAGCCTTTACAATCAGGCACAGGAAAACAGGATCAGTGTATCAGAAGCCAAAAAACGGGCCTCTGAAATGATGCTCTCTCAGACAATCGGCACATCCGGATATATTTATGGTGTTAACAGCAATGGTATGGCGGTGTTCCATCCTAACCATTCCCTACGCCTTTCAAATTTCGCACACCATGCTTTTGTATCCCGGCAGATGAAATCCCGGCAGGGTTACCTGGAATATGAATGGAAGAACTCGGGAGAGGCTATGCCCCAACCAAAGGCGCTTTACATGGCATATTTTGAACCATGGGACTGGATTATTTCAGTCAGTGCCTACCGCTCAGAATTTACCAAACTGATAAATTTTGAGGATTTCCGTAAAAGCATCCTTTCCCTCAAATTTGGGGAAACCGGGTATTCCTTTATATTTGACAGCAATGGAAATACCATTCTCCACCCCAAATTTCAGGGAATCAATGTTTTTGATGTCAAGGAACTTCCCACCCAGTTTTTTGAGGATATGTTGAAACGAAAAAAAGGAAAATCTGTTTACCAGTGGAAAAACCCTAGTGAATCCGAGGCCCGGCAGAAAATGGCCACATTCAACTATATCCCTGAATATCAGTGGATTGTTGGATCTACCTGTTATCTTGATGAGTATTACAAGCCCCTTTATACCATCCGTAATTTTATTTTTGGTGTGTCCCTGGTCTTTTTTGTGCTGATTCTGGCCATCACCTTCAAGGTCAGTTTGTCCATCACAACTCCCCTGCATGAATTGATGGGGCAATTTAAACGGCCAAAAGACGGAAAATTTACAGCCCGTATGACAAATGAATCCAAGGACGAGGTGGGGCAACTGGCAATCCATTTCAACCGGTTTATGGGCCAGATCGAAACTTATCACCAGGATTTGCAGAACCAGATCCATAGGCGACGCATTGCTCAAAACGCTGAAAAAGAGAGCCAGGAAAAATATTTCCGGTTAATGGAGGCGGCGGCAGACCCCATTATTACCTATGACATGAAAGGCAATGTCCTTTATGTCAACCCGGCATTTACCCGGGTTTTTGGATGGTCCTTTAAAGAATGTGCCGGCAGGAAAATGGATCGGTATGTCCCCCAGGAAACCTGGAAAGAAACAAAAAGGATGATAAACCCGGCCTTTTCAGGCCAGGCCCTCAATAATATCGAAACCAGGCGGTATTCAAAGCAGGGGCAGATTGTTGACGTCAGCATCAGCGGCGCTACCACAAAGGATCGCAGCGGTAATCCGTCCGGCAGTATCATCATACTCAGGGATATCACCCAGTCAAAACAGCTGGAAAAGCAGCTGGTTCAGGTGGGAGACCAGGAGCGCCAGAAAATCGGACAGGAGCTTCATGATGATTTGTGCCCTCACCTGATAGGGATTGCAGGTCTGGTAATGGCATTAAATGGTGATCTGGTAACCCAGGGCCATGAGGGTGCGGCCCTTACAGAACAAATAGTGATATTAATTGAAGATGCCGTTGACAAGGCCCGGGCGCTGGCAAGGGGGTTGTGTCCGGTCTACCTGGTTACACACGGCCTTCAGGCAACACTTGGGGAAATGATAGAAACGTTGAGACGTACCAACGCGGTGGAATTCTGTTTTGATGCGGATGCCACCATAGCATTTCAGGATAACAATGTGGCCACCCATCTTTATTATATTGCAAAAGAGGCGGTAACCAATGCCGTAAAACATTCAGCCGCAGACAGAATTGAACTATCCTTGTCCAGGGAAGATAAGGGTATCCACTTGTGTATCAAAGATAATGGCACAGGGATAAAAAATTCCGGCATTACCCGGGGCATGGGGTTGCAGATAATGGCATATCGTGCAAAGATTATTGATGGGCAGTCTGATATTAAAACCGATCAGAATGGATCTGAAATTCATGTTTACATAAAAAACACCCTGTTAAATATTCAAAAAAAGGATACGGTCTGATGGACAAGAAAATGGGAAACCCCTTTAAGATAATGATTGTGGATGATCACCCGGTAGTTTGTCTTGGCATGACAGAACTGATAAACAAGGAGTCTGATTTGATGGTCAGCGTCAGTGAAGAGACCGCAGACAAAGCTTGGGCAGCCATTACAAACCATCACCTTGATCTGGTTCTCGTCGATATTGCCCTTAAAGAAAGTAACGGGATTGACCTGGTAGAGAAGATCACCAGGGAATACCCGGACCTCCGCGTTCTTGTTTTTTCCATGTATGACGAAACCCTTTACGCCGAAAGGGCCCTGATGGCCGGAGCCCACGGATATATCATGAAACAGCAGGCCGTCAGGCATGTTGTCAGGGCCATTCGTCAGGTGCTTGCAGGAGAGATCTATGCCAGCCAGGAGATTAAAAACAAGATACTCAAGCGGCTGGTTTTTGGCAAGGCAGCCGGTAAAAAAAATTTTTTTGACATTTTAACCAATCGAGAACTTGAAATATTTCGTCTTATCGGAGACGGCCTTGAGTCAAAGGAGATCGCCGACTACTTGAATTTAAGCATTAAAACAATCAGTACCCATCGTGAGAATATTAAAAAAAAGCTTAACATTAAACATTATACAAAGCTTGTACAAGCTGCCGTCCACTGGTCCCAGAAAATAAAAAAGTAGTCTTTCTAAGTTATAAGCCTATCCCGTCTAAGATTATCGGCAGTATGATTATCAGATACTGCCCGATTGAAAACATTATCTTTCTAAATTATATTAAACTTGGCCCGAAAAGGGTTTAGAAACCTTTGCTTCCTTGAAAACAAAAGGAAATTGCTGATTTTTTTTAACAAAGAAGGAAACAAAAAGTTGCGCACCAGAAAAACTATTGAAGAAACAGAAGAACTATTTGAAACGTTATTTAATATTTCTTCCCATGGAATTCTTATTCACGATAAAGGTACCATCATCGACTGTAACCCGGTTTTTGCAAAGATGATCGGTTATAAGGAGAAGGCGCTAATCGGGGTAAATGCAATAGCTACCCTGGTGCTTCCTGAATACAGGAATTTTGTTTGCGATAAAATGGTTAATGGTTTTGAAGACCCCTATGAAATTAATGTTAAAAATAAAAGTGGGGCTATTTTTCCAGTAATAATAGTATCCGCAAAAGAAGTTCGTTACAAAAGCCGCAATCTGAGACTCACTGTTGTTATCGACATCGATCGTCTGACGGGTGATATCGCCCACGATGTCAACAATATTTTTTCATCTAAGATAATGATTGTGGATGATCATCCGATCGTTCGTTTTGGTATGACAGAGCTGATAAACAAGGAGCCTGATTTGATGGTCAGCGTCAGTGAAGATACCGCAGACAAATCATGGGCAGCTATTAAAAATAATCCTCTTGATCTGGTTATCATCGGCATTTCCCTTAATCAAGGTAACGGGATTGACCTGGTAGAGAAAATCACCAGGGAATACCCGGATCTCCCGGTTCTTGTTTTTTCCATGTATGATGAAATCTTTTACGCCGAAAGGGCCCTGATGGCCGGGGCCCACGGATTTATCATGAAGCATCAGGACATCAGGCAGGTTGTCAAGGCCATTCGCCAGATACTTGCAGGAGAGATCTATGCCAGCCAGGAGATTAAAGACAAAGCACTCAAGCGGTTGGTTTTTGGCAAGGTATTTGATAAAAAAAATTTTCTTGCCATTTTAACCAATCGGGAACTTGAAGTATTCCGTTTTATCGGAAACGGCCTTGAGTCAAAGGAGATTGCCGGCTGCTTGAATTTAAGTATTAAAACAATCAGTACCCATCGTGAGAATATTAAAAAAAAGCTTAACCTTAAAAATTATACAAAGCTTGTATACGCTGCCGTCCACTGGTCCCAGAAAATAAAAAAATAGCTTTTATAGGTTATAAACCTCTCCTGCCTAAGATTATCGGCAGTATGATTATCAGGTACTGCCCGATTGAAACCCCTATCCTCTTAAGTTAAAATGAATTCACGAAAAAGGTTTAGAAACCATTGTTTATTGTTAACAAAAATTAATCAGGAAAACTTTTTCGATAAAGAAGGTAATAAAAATATGCAAAACGAAAATACTATTGAAGAAACAGAAGAACTATTTGAAACGTTATTTCATAGTTCTTCCCAGGGAATATTTTTTCACGATAAAGGAACCATCATCGACTGTAACCCAGCTTTTGCAAAGAGAATCGGTTATAAGAACGGGGGTTTAATCGGGGTAAATGCAATAGATACTCTGGTGCTTCCTGAATACAGGAATCTTGTTCGCAACAAAATGGTTAATGGTTTTGAAGAACCCTATGAGGTTAAGGGTGAAAAAAAAAGTGGGGATATTTTTTCAGTAATGATCGTAGCCTCAAAGGACGTTCATTACAAAAGCCGTAATTTGAGACTCACTGTTGTTCGCGACATTACAGAACAGAAAGCAGCAGATAAAAACCTGCAGAGGAGCGAGGCTTTTCTTAACATGATTGTCGAAAATAGCCCTGCTGTGTCTTTTGTTAAAGATGCCGACGATTTTCGTTATGTATTTATCAACAAAGCAGGCGAGGAATTTTTCGGATACCGAAAAGAAGACATGGTCGGGAAAACTGATTTTGAAATTTTTCCGGAAAAGGAGGCGAAATTCCTCAGAAAAAAAGATAAGGAGGTGTCGGAAAGAGGAAAATCAGTAGTGATCCCAGAGCAGACCATCCACACCAGGCATAATGGAAAAAGAGTGCTGGCCGCAAAAAAAATACCCATTATGTACAAAGATGGCAAGCCGAAATATATTTTAGGTGTTGCCGCAGATCTGACCGATTGGAAAAGCTCTGAAAAGGAAAAAAGAAAACTTGAACTTCAACTCCAGCAAGCTCACAAAATGGAGGCCATCGGTAGTCTGGCTGGTGGTATTGCTCATGATTTTAACAACATTCTGTCCTCTATCATTGGCTTTACCGAACTATCCCTTGATGATGTTGAAAAAGGTACCCGTCTTGAGGATAATCTGCAGGAGGTTTATGTCGCCGGAAAACGTGCGAAAGACCTTGTTAAACAGATTCTTGTATTTGCCCGGCAATCTGATGAAGAGCGCAAACCTATTCAAGTCAATTTAATTGTCAAAGAGGTCCTTAAATTCATCCGGTCATCCATTCCCTCTACAATTGAGATAAAACAGAATATCGAAAGCGAATCTCTGGTCATGGGGAATTCCACCCAGATTCATCAAGTACTTATGAATCTTTGCACGAATTCCGCTCACGCCATGGAAGATAAAGGCGGTACTCTTGAAGTGAGCTTAAAAGATATGACAGTTGATGGAACAACGAATTGGAATACATCGGATATTAAATTTGGTGACTATATTGAAATCAAGGTTTCTGACACCGGAACAGGGATTCAACCTGAAATTATGAAAAAGATTTTCGAACCCTATTTCACCACTAAAACCATCGGAGAAGGAACAGGTATGGGTCTGGCTATGGTTCACGGTATTGTTGAGAGTTACAATGGTAAGATCGTCGTGGACAGTGCATTAGGTGGGGGAAGCACTTTTACAATTTGCTTGCCCATCGTTAAAAAGCGAAAAGGCCATGGCCCATATGAATCAGGCGTATTACCCACCGGCACGGAAAGAATCTTGTTTGTGGACGACGAAGACACTATTGCCAAAATGAGTGGTCAGATTCTATCACAATTGGGGTATTCAGTTACAACAAGAACCAGCAGCATAGAGGCTTTAGCGCTATTCAAAGCGAAGCCAAACCATTTTGATTTGGTTGTTACCGATATGACCATGCCCAATATGACCGGGGATGTATTAGCGATCGAACTGATGAGCATTCGGCCAGATATTCCGGTTATCCTTTGCACCGGTTATAGTAAAAATATTTCTGAAAAAACAACCCTGAGAATTGGCATCAAAGCCTTCGGCTACAAGCCTATTATTATAGCGGATATGGCGAAAACCGTTCGAAAAGTTCTGGATGAGGCCAATTCGGGAAAGTGACTGGATAAAAAGAATTCAAAAAGGTTAATTCAGGGGCCGGGGAGTTTATCCCAAGACTGGGTATCGATGACTGGCCAGTGAAAAACTACCGTGGCCATATACCCAGCCATCGGCGTGGGACTTGCACCAGGTGGCCTCTTTATCCAGGCCACGGAGCCTTTTAGGAACAAGGCCTTGATCCTTTTGTTTTTTGTGCCAGATAGGACCTTTTGCCCGGTTCATCATCTTATCGGCACTGATAACGCGTCCATTGCTTCAGTTCAGGAAACATTTGAAAAATGAACGTTGCTGGTTTTCCAGGGTGATGGCAGATTTTTTTTAAGCGATCTCTGAGCTGCCTTTCGCTTATCGGTTTTAGGTTTAAATCCTTAGCGATCAGATCCCAGTACGCGATCGCCATCTTATGAATTTGAACATAGGTTTTAATTTTCATCTTAACGGACAAGACGGCAATGAACATGATCAGCCATTCAGGGTATTGGAACTTTGGCCCCCTTTCTCCAGTACGATCAGGATCGGGAAAGTCGGTTTCATCCAGAAAATCCCTGAAGAATTCACGGGTCTGTTCAATTAAGATATAATTACAGTGGGTTAGGGACACAAAAATTCCCCGGCCCCTTAACTAAATAGCACAAAAGCGAATCATGTCCAAGATCGGAGGATAGGTCAATGCTGGCGAACGGGCTGATCGCCAGAAAATCCTCAATACTTTTTTTTAAAGCGGATGTTTACCCATCATGGCAAAAATACTGATTATTGATGACGATGACGGCGTGTGTAAGGTTTTATCCCGGATGGCCAAGAGTGAAGGTCATGATGTCACATCCGTTTTGACCTTGAATGATGGGTTAAAGGCATTGCGGTCCGTCGGATTTGATGTGGTTTTTTTAGATGTAAAGTTGCCCGATGGAAACGGTTTAGAGATGATACCCAAGATAAGAGAAATACCGTCTTCACCCGAAATCATTATCATAACCGGCTTTGGAAACCCTGATAGTGCAGAAATTGGAATCAGACGTGGGGCATGGGACTACCTCGAGAAACCGTTTTCACCTCAACGTATCATCCTTGCTATCAAACATGTCCTTCAATACCGCGAATCCAACCACCATTCCCTTTTACCCTTTGAAATGAAGTTAAAAGGGGTCAAAGGACGAAGTCCGAGAATGAAAGAATGTCTGAATATTTTAGCTCAGGCAGTCGGGAACGATTCAAATGTTATCCTTACGGGGGAGACTGGAACCGGCAAAGATTTTTTTGCAAGGGCGCTCCATAACAACAATTCCCGCGCCAGTAAAAACTTTGTAGTGGTCGATTGTGCTGCGCTTCCCGGGGAACTCGTGGAAAGCCTGCTTTTCGGCAGTAAAAAAGGCGCCTTTACAGATTCAAAGGAGTCAAAGGTTGGACTGATAGAACAGGCGGATGGGGGGACGCTTTTTCTTGATGAGATCGGTGAGCTTCCCTTTGCCAACCAGAAAGCTTTTCTTCATGTACTAGATACCCATCAATTTCGTCCGATAGGCGCTAAAAAAGAGATTAAAAGTGATTTTCGTTTAATTTCAGCAACCAACAGAAATCTTCAAGGGCTGGTTGAAAAAGGCCTGTTCAGGGAAGATCTCTTTTACCGGCTTAATCCATTTACCATTGTCTTGCCACCGCTAAGAGCACGCTTAGAAGATATTGAGCCGTTGGCCCTGTATTGCATGTCGCAAGCATGCCGGAGAATCAAGTTAGAAACCAAAAGTTTTTCTTCCAATTTTTTTAGCTTCTGTGCCTGCTACGACTGGCCGGGTAATGTTCGGGAATTGTTCAACACCATCGAAACGATGATTTTTCAAACACCCAATGAACCTATTTTATTTCCAAAGCACCTACCTGAACATATTCGCGTTAAGGTGGCAAAGACTTCGTTTGATACCGATAAAACAAAACAAGATAAAGACGGCAAGAAAAAAAAAACAGCCGTTACTGAAACATTTCTATCCTTTCAGGATTTCCGGGCAACCACTCTTGAAGAGGCGGAAAAAAGGTATTTTTTATCACTGCTGCTCTTTACGAAAGGCAACATCAAAGAAACCTGCCGGGTATCCGGTTTAAGTCGCTCCAGCATATATAATTTCCTGAAAAAACATGACATAACCCGAAACGGTTGGCAGGCCCCTGAAGTTTAAAATTTTCGACACCCATCCAATATTTTAGACCCATGTCCCTGCTTTCTGGAAAAAAACCCCTTTTTATTCTTCTTCCATAATCCGTAAAATTCCATAACCCGCTGTAATCAATTTGATTGTCTATCGAACAGGCTTTATGGCGCGTTCCTTGCTAATCATAATAATGAGAAAACAGAATATCCACATTTTTTCCAATAAACAATAAAGGGAAAATGACAGAAACAAAGGTGCTTTTGTATACAAGAAATAAAGATGTTGTTGCCGAGCGGCTTCACAATTTGATTTCAGCATTAGTCCCAGAAAAGAACATTGAAATCAGCCGATCGATCAAGCGCCTTTCCCAGAGCCTGGGCTATTCCAGTACTTATAATACCCTTGCCGTTCTTTTAGCGTCCAGTGAAGAGAACCTGCAAGAGTTGTTGGCCATTAACGACTTTCTCGTCAACTTCCGCATTATTCTTATTCTCCCTGATGACGAAAAGGAAATGATGGCTAAGGGATATCGACTCTATCCACGATTTGTCAGCAATATTACCAGCGACTTTAAGGATGTGGGCGCAGTTATGAAGAAAATTTTGAAGAATATTTAATGATCAAGATTCCCGTAATCGAAAGAGCGAGGAAGAAGATGGAAGCTAAAATATCCGATAGAAGTAAGCGAAGCGCTATAAACATCGCATTTGTGCATCATAAGGGCGGTACGGGAAAGACGACTTCGTGCCTGAATATTGCCGGATGGCTGGTTAAGATGAATAACAAGGTGCTGGTAGTGGATTTGGACCCGCAGGGAAATGCAACGGCGGGCTTGGCTGTTGACCGAAAAACGATAACCGGTTCACTTTACGAAGCCCTTTTCGGTCAAAAAAAAATAGAAGAAATTATCCTTGAGACGGACTCGGGCGTTTTCCTGGCGCCTTCCTCTTCACATTTACTCGCTTCGGAAATGCATATGGCGGGACAAATTAATGCCACACGCATCCTGAAAGACGCTCTATACAACGTTCAGAAACATTTCGATTATATTTTAGTGGATGTTCCACCGGGTTCCCCCCTTCTTATGATTAACGGAATTGTTGCCACCGAGAACATCATTATACCGTTAGACTCCGGCGTATTCGCATTTGAGGCGATGGAAATTCTTAAAGAAATTCTGGCAGACCTTAATAAAAATTTTGGTGTTGAGACAAACCTTATTATGGTTCTTTTGAAAGAGTGTGCAGTCTCATTTTTTGAGAACGGTCCAACCAGAGAGGTTAAAAAAATGTTAAAAGCGTTTTTGTCGGAAAATAATATCCCTGCCGTAAAGATATTTACAATACCGTTTTCAAAAAAAGTCTATAAAGCGCAGATGAGAGGCGCCCCAATTTCCCATTATTCACCACATTGTGATGTAGGCAGGTCCTATAAGAAAATAACAAAAGAAATAATGAGATATGGATTATGAATAAACTACGAAAAAAGGAGGCGTAACAATGGCTACCCCTTATAGAAAAGAGGCTAGAAAGGCAATGCTTGGCCAAACGAACATTGAACCGGTTGAAAAAGAGACGGAAATAAAGGGAAACGAAGATACCGAAAAACAGCTTAATGCATTATTAGAGGCGATGGAGGCTGTAAGAAATGGCGATCTGACTATAAAATTGAAAAGAGAAAGGGCGGATATTTTTGGTGAACTGGCTGATTCTTACAACAATATGGTCGACATCCTTAATAGTTTTGGAGGCGAGGTCAGCAGGGTTGCCAGGGAAGTAGGGATAGAAGGAAAACTTGGTGCCCAGGCCGATGTTCCGGGTGTGGCCGGTTCGTGGAAGGAGCTGACAGACAATGTAAACATGATGGCGGGAAATTTAACAAACCAGGTCAGGAACATTGCTGAGGTGACCACCGGCGTGGCCCAGGGCGATCTTTCTAAGAAGATCACGGTTGAGGCTCAGGGTGAAGTTATGGAGTTGAAGAGCACCATCAACACAATGGTGGATCAGCTCAATGCCTTTGCATCCGAGGTTACCCGCGTGGCCAGGGAGGTCGGCACTGACGGCAAGCTAGGTGGACAGGCTCAGGTGAAGGGTGTAGGCGGTACATGGAAAGAATTAACGGAAAATGTCAATATGCTGGCCTCCAACCTGACGGACCAGGTTCGGAACATTGCTGTGGTAACCACGGCCGTGGCGAATGGTGATCTGTCGCAAAAGATCACAGTTGATGCGCAGGGGGAAATACTTCAGTTGAAAGACACCATCAACACGATGGTGGATCAGCTGAGCACATTTGCGGGTGAGGTTACCCGCGTAGCCAGGGAGGTCGGCACCGAGGGTAAATTAGGCGGCCAGGCCGATGTCCCGAGTGTGGCCGGTACGTGGAAGGAGCTGACCGATAATGTCAATGGTATGGCAAATAACCTGACCGACCAGGTTAGAAACATTGCGGTGGTGACCACTGCCGTGGCAAATGGTGACCTGTCGCAGAAGATTACGGTTGAGGCGCTGGGAGAGATCCGGAATTTAAAGGACACGATCAACACCATGGTGGATCAGCTGAGTTCGTTTGCCTCGGAGGTAACGAGAGTGTCCCGTGAGGTCGGCACCGAAGGACAACTCGGCGGTCAGGCAGAGGTCAAAGATGTTGCCGGGACGTGGAAGGACCTGACCGACAATGTGAACGCGATGGCATCCAGTCTGACGGACCAGGTTCGGAACATTGCTGTGGTAACCACGGCCGTGGCGAATGGTGATCTGTCGCAAAAGATCACAGTTGATGCGCAGGGGGAAATACTTCAGTTGAAAGACACCATCAACACGATGG
>Ga0307991_1002051_pt1 | contig 13804 bp, 15 predicted proteins | sample EllFjometagen131_FD_203146 | JGI IMG/M metagenome (GOLD analysis project Ga0307991, IMG submission 203146) | Marine microbial communities from Ellis Fjord, Antarctic Ocean - #131 | ecosystem: Environmental > Aquatic > Marine > Unclassified | place: Southern Ocean | collected 2014-10-08
TCTTTTATTTTAGACTCAGCACTTTGTTTTTTTACATTCATTTTTTGAACTTTTTTTGGTTACTAATTTAAGAAATCTATCTCTTAATTTTTAAACCAATCTGTCCAAATTAGGCTGAAGATTTACATCCATACTATAATAATCACCTAAATAACCATATCTTTTTAGAATCGTTTCAAGATTTTTGTTTCCAGCCCCAATGTCTAAAATCCTATAGTTTTCTTTTAATGAAATGTATTGCAAAATTATGTTCAAAGTTTCGCTTTTAGGAGTGTTTATTTTTAGTTCCCAAGCCTTAAGCACCTTTTTTTGTTGGGGAGTATTCTTTTCGATATTCAATAAGCTTCCAATAATTTTTATACAGGTCATCAATGTTCATAACAACTATTTATTAATAATACTTGTGTATATTTTTATAAATTTGCAAGCAATTATTTCTCAACTGTAATAGTCAATAGCAATATTTCTTGTTAATATATATATTTTCTTTCCAGAAAGTATCTCTGTTAGATTACTTTCCCATTCTCTATAATTAGTTTTATCTACAATATAACCGGCATTATACTTTGATAAAATTTCGGCAGTATTCCCAACATTAGTTGAAAAAATGGGGGTTTCACATGCCATAGCTTCCATTGAAACAACAAGTCCTGCCTCACTTTTTGACGTCATTAAAAACAGATCTGCCGCATTATAATATTTTAATAATTCTTTATTTGTTTTATATCCTGCAAATAATATTTTATTGTTTTGTAAAAGCTTTTTAGCTTTTCGTTTTAGATAAGCCAGATAATCTTGCTTATCAGGATTTCCTACTACAATTAACAAAAAATCCGCTTGGTCTTTCAAATTAATAAGTACATTAATGAGTTTATCTATTTACTTTAATCCAGTTAATCTGCCTACATTTAATTTTTTTTATATATATAAGGATAACCCTAATTCCCTTTTGCATTGTTTTTTATCCATTAGCATAAAGTGACTAAAATTCACTCCCATTGTAACTTTCTGAAGAGGTCCGCCAAATATTTTTTTTAACTTATCAAGATTCATGTCATTTTGATAAGTTATAAAATCATAGTACCTTAAAATCTTTTTGAGTTTGAACTGTTCTGCGATTAAATAAATGTAATTTAATGGATTTTTCCTTAATTTGAAAATTCTTTGATGAGGTAAATGTATTGTTCCATGAAAAGTACCTAAAATGGGTAAATATTTAAATTGTTCTATTATCCAAGATAAACTAACAGTTACACCCAAATGTAAAACTATTTGATTATTCTCAGATTCAATTACAATAGCTTCTATCATTTTTTCAGAAAACGAAACATTCTGATTACATTTTTTTTATATATGCAGGGAATAGTTTATGAACCAAATCATTATCATAAGTATGTTGATATATTTTATAAGCTCTTAAATAGGGTTGCCAGACTTCAAATTCAAATTCATCAGTTTCTTGTAAAACCACATTACCAAGCTGATCTCCCCAATCATATCCCCCAATGCCTACCCATGAACCATTTGGTGTATTCCAGTTTATTTCGGGTCGTGGCTCGTTCATGTACATTTCATAAGCCGGAGGATGTGACATTATATAAATTATTTTGGTCTTACTTTTTCTCATTGTTAAATTCACCAGAAATATATTTAATAGTTTTATTGATATTCAACAAATCAGTTAACAACAAAATTGATTGCTTATTTAAAAAGCCAAATAACCATAACAGAAAGAAATTAAGAGGTAAATATCCTATGAACAAGAAATATCTCCATCTCATCGTTTCAAAAATCTGAAAACCATTCAATATCCAAAAGGTAATACCAAATAATAATATATTTATTGTAAATATTAATAAGTGAGAATGATTATGTATGAGCTTCCCTTTCCTTTTTGAAACGATCCAGAATAGTAAATTATGAAAAATGTTTACGATAAAAGTGTTTATTGCTAATCCTAAAGCACCCAAACCCATGTATTTTGGATTCAATAAAAAATATAGAGAAATAGTAAAAACCAGAAATTTCATGAAATTTAACAGTGCTGCTGTACTGAAAAGCCCCATTCCGGTAATAATATTACCGTAAGGCATACCCCAAACTAAAACGAAAGAAGAAAACAAAAGCACCATAAAAGGCTTAACACTGGCTAAATACCTGTCACCAAGCAGAAAGGGGATTAAAGGATCTGCTATAAGCGCCAGGAAACAAACACCCGGTAAAATGAATAGAAAAGAAAAATTATGAAAACTACTAATTTTTTGATTTATAGATACCCAGTTACTTTCCTTAATATATTTTGAGAATAAAGGGAAAAACACAGCCCCTGCTATTATACTGGCAGTGATCACCAAACCACCAATAGAATAGGCTGCAGTATAATAACCTAACTCTTTTACATCATTAAAATGATCAAGTATTAACTTGTCGGAGTATTGTATTAAAGAATTGGTTATAACCATAATAAAAACAGGGAAAGATATCTTTAAATACTTTTTACTTAAATTCTTATCATAGGTTCCAAATTTAAGTTGTTTTATCAGATAAAAAGTGACAGGTAATAATATTATTAATGACAAGCCTTTCCATGCCGCCAAACCAACAGCTCTGAATCCAATCAGGACAATTATTATTCTACCGGTATTGAAAAGTATGGAATATAAAAAATTTGGTGTATTCGCTTTAGCCAGTTGAATTTTGGCAGTGAAAGTTGATTGAGGGAAATTTAAAAAATTAGCAAGAATTGTTGCACCAAAAGTTAACCAGATTACAATTATTTGTGTTTTAGTAAATTGATAATTTATAATGTGTTTTTGAATGAGAAACCATCCGATTACCAGGAAAATATAAATAATTATAGCAATAATTTGCAAACGCAGATACGTTCCCATACATTTTCCTTCATCCTGTCCTTCTGATATCATTTTGATGTGAGAAGTACCAAACAATCCTGTAGCAAAAAGGAATAAGGAAACAAAAGCCGTACCATAAGCTATAACCCCAACCACTTCAGGACCAGCTACCCTCGTAACAACCAGTCCTGCCACCATGGTTAATAATTGTGGTATTATTGTGGAGCCAAACTGAACAACAAATTTTTGTTTAAACATTTATTTCAGTTTAACTTCATTAGATAACCTGATAGATAAATTTATAACAAGAACGGAGAATGCCATTAGAAAATACCTATTTATCTCATATGGAGTATAGCCTATAGTTTGTGTGCCAATATTTAAAATTAGTAAAACAAATAAAGGTATTACAGAAGTTCTTAGAAGAAAACATATACTATCATATGTTTTAAATGTTTTGCTTAAACGATATGGAACTCTAAAAAGTTTAAATATCAAAAAAAGCGTTAGTAGTATGCCAAATATACCGGTATTCAACAATATATTATGATATCCTACATGTCCATCCTGATATTTATAATAGTGATTACTAAAACCGGCACCAATAAGAATTGTGCTAGACCAAAAACCTTCCATAACACGTGGAGCTCTTACATCATACCTTTTAATAGTACCTCCGGCAGTAATATCACCTTCTACAATTTTACCAATTGTTACTATCCTTGACCAGGCACTACTAAATTGTGTATGCAAAGTTTGATTTACATTAATTAGAAAAAAAAAGATAATCAGAGCAAAAGTGACCATTGAAATAAGTTTTAAAAGATGTTTCCTTGCAATTATAAAATACAACAAATAGGCAGCTGAAAAAGCTAAAAACCAAGTTCTGGTGGCAGTGAAAAATATACTTAAATATGAAATTACATTAATGAATAATAGATATTTTATATTAAAAGAATACTTCTTATAACTTAGAAGCATAAGACTGCCTGTAAAACATATTAAAAGAATATTTGTCATTTCAATTGGTCTTTCAACAATTCCTTCTTCACCTGCCATGTTGAATACACCCTGGATTGAAGTAACATCCGACTTTAACAATGCAATAAATTGTTGATTATTTATTAAAGAATAAATTTGAAAGAATAAAGCAACTATAGAAAATGGAAAAATAATTCTGAAGAATTTGATTAATTCATCCCATGAATAAATTATATAGGAAATAGAATAAAAGATTGTAAGATTAATACAAACTTTATAAAAATTACGAAGACTGTCAAGAGACATCCCAAGTAACAGGGATATAAATAATAAAAACACAAGATAATATACAAAAAATAATAATTCTTTTTTAAAATAATTTTTTATTTTATGTTTTCTATACTTTGGAAAATAGTTTATTTTTATTAAAAGTAAAATAAGATATAATTCTTTGATAGTGAAAGCAACACCAGGTACAATCGTATAAAGAGGCAATCTGGATTGATCATATCTTAAGCCACCGGAAAAAAGCCCTCCGGGATAATCCATAATTATGAAAAAGAAAGCTAACCATAGGTAATCTTTTTTAGAATACCAGGTAATGGGCAATATAAATAAAAAAAGGAACTTATTTATCGGGGAAGGCACAAAGTACACTAGAAGTACTGAGACAATCAATGCAACCCCCAGAATTAAGAGACCCTTATTTTTAAAATTCATTTTATAACAGGAAGATTAAAAAAAATTGATGAAATAAACAACAACCAATATAAAACTAACAATAGCAAAACATGATCGTGTTGCACTAAGTATAAAAGACAAATAATACAATTATTATTAATTCATCTTCCCTTATCATTCTAATATTGAATTTTTCAGGTTTTGCCATAATGAATTATATCTGATAGAGTGTATATTCCCCTTCTTGAAATACTTTTTTTAATGTATTTATATTTTTAACATTAATTAGTTGTCCATTGATATTAATTTTCAATCCTTCAGGCTCATAGTTTTTTTTATAAAGAAAATATATAAATCTGTTTTTTTCACAGTAATTTAAAAACTGTTTTAAGGAATTGTAATTTCTCTGAAAATATTGAGGTAAGGTTAATTGATTATACAACTCGTTATCAATGTAATATATTTCCCATAAATTGGTTAATATTTTATCATTTTCAGGAATAGTCTTCAAAAATTGATTCGTTTCATACCAACCAGCCCCTGCACTTCCGACACTCCTAATAAATTGTTTGTTTGAATATATATTGAGAGCAGTGGTCAGTTCTGTAGGCGTTTTACTATAAAAAATATATTTTAATTCAAGAGTTAATGGAATAATAATAATATTTATGGCCAGAATCAAAAATAAATAAGGAGTAACAAATTTGCTAATCAGTTTTTGTTTAATATATAAAGCTTTGTAATATACATATGAACTGACAATACAAAATATCCCAAAAACCGGAAACAAGTATCTGTTATTGCCATGATGATGTATATAAAACCATAAAATAATAGAAATAAATATTAATAATAATAGAAAATTAATATAATGGTTTTTCATCTTCTTATAATAAAATATATATAGCAACAAAAAAGAGAGAAAAACAGGTCCAATCCAATAACCTCCCCGTTTGCCATGTACAGTCAAATCCCAAGGTGTTAAAAGAATTCCATACCATTTACCTGTTCTTCCTCTATAATTCTTTATTGAATGATCCTTTTCTGCTTCTAATCTGCCTGGTTGGTTTGTAAAAACCCTGTTCCACAAATTATTATCTTCTTTTTTATTTATTTGTTCAACCAGATTTTTACCGGCATTACCAAAAAAATCCCCGGTTTTCTTATAAGATCTTAAATACCAGGGGGCAGTTAATAAAATTCCAAATAATGTATAAATAAGTAATTTAGAGAGAAAGTATTTTTTTAATAACATTTTTTTTTTGTGGCAATGATATATAAGAATAAAGAATAATATTGGAATATAAATTATGCCTTGTACTTTAATAGAAGCTGTGAAAAACATGAATAATATAGCAAGAAATAGATATGTGTTAATTTTTTTCTTATTATCCATTAAGAAAATTAAAGTGATAGCAGAAAAGAAAAAGATGACTAATGAAATATCAACATATAGCGAATTAGGATATCTTGTAGAAAATATAGGCATGGTTAATGCTATAATGACTGAAAATAAAGCAATTTTCTTTTTTCTAAAAACCAAAAATGTGGCGCTGTATAATGCTAATAAAACCATTATGAAGTTACAAAAACCAAATAAACGAAGAAAAAGATCATTCCCAAAAATTGTTTTGATAAATGCATATATTACCTGAGTACCTAATGGATAATAGAAATATGATATCTTAAAATCCATTAAATTATATCCATTGGATAATAATTGAGGAACAACAGCATGCATTCTTAATGAATCTGTAATATTTATAGGAGCAAAACACTCAATTATAAGATATAAAGCTACAATAACTCCTAAAACAAGATAGGCATTTTGTATTTTAACCTGTTTAAGAGCATTTAAGAAAGTTCGCATGATTATTGGAATGTATGCTATTAAAGATAACAATAAAAGGGAGCCTATAACAATTAATAATGCTGTTCTAATGATTCCTTTGTCAAAAAAATAAGTAATCATTAATAACAACGAAAGAATAAGAAACCCTGTAGAATAGTTAATTACAATTTTTGAGATTGTATTATTCAAATGGATTTTCAATATTTTTTGTATTATACAAGTGCCTAATGAAGAAACACTAGCAATAAATAGTATAAATAGTAATATTTTAAGACTTGTCATCATAAGTAATTTTTAATAACATTAATCCATTGCTCCACATCAACATATCTACCAAAATAATCATAGTAAAATAACAGCGTGATCACGACAATAACTGTTATTAAAATTATTTGCTTGATGGAATTAATAATTCTATTGTTAAAATTTAAAATTTTCATAAATGAGTTCAGTTTAAAAACCATCAAAATTTCAAGTTGCTGAGAATTGCATATTTGAAAAACATTTTGTCTTCCCAAGAATAATTTGAAATTTTCGGGTAAAATAAATTATAAAGTTAATTTTTATCAATTTTATTAAATAATAAGTGATATTTGTTAATAAATGGCTATTAATTAAATCATTTTGGGCAATATATCTGTAAATCCTCCCAAAATTTATTGTAGTTCCCACATTAAAAGCAAAGAGACTTGTTTTGAACAGACCCCTGACTTTTGTTTTTCCGTTTGGTGTCCTGGTTTTAAATTCTTTCATTGTCGCTTCAACATTTGGCCGGATCTTCCGATGTGTCTTGTCCTGATATTTGTCTACAGGTTAAACATTAATATTTATGCTCTCAATGAGTGAACATATTCTGGTATTCTCCAATCTAAGTGCGGTATTTACAGACTCTAATTTTTTAATACTTTTTTCGGTTTGCCCTAAGCGTTGAGCAAGACAATCAACCTTGATTATTAATTCTGATATTTTTTGATCTTTATCCAAACTTTTTATTTTTTCAAAAGTAGTTTGGATTACTATTAAATATCAAATTTTTGAGCAAAAAGTTATTAAATCAATAATGCTAAAAATGTTGATATCACTTGATTTTCAAAAATTAAGCCCTTGAGATTTGAATATTTTAAAGACCGGAAAAAAATACATTCAAATACAGGATTCACAGAAGCTTTAAAGTCCTCAGAAAATGAAAGTTATTCACACAAGACCAGTAAAATTGTTAATACAGGTTGGTTTTTCGTATTTTTATCCTATATATTGATATATTTTTGCGTAGGCATCTAAATAATTACAAATAGGGTTATAAATATTTTTAATAGATATCCCTGCAATATTTGAAGAGTAATAAATGTGATTGAAAGCCAAAAAACAGTTATATATCTTATCTTAATAATATTTCCAAATTGATAACATTGATTACGAGAAAGATATAATATTAATCCAATAAAAATAAGCGTTATTAAATAAGGTAAAAATTTTCTTACTAAATTATTTTTAACTTCCATTACTGTTTTTTTGCAATTGCAATTATCGTTGTTGATTCACGGCTTAAAATGGCCGCTTTATCTTTTAATATTTATCAAGCAAATCATTTGCTTGTTGCTTGTTATTAAAAGACGCATAATTCATGTGTTCCTATCTTCCAATTTCAAGGAATTTAAATTTACTGATTTTACTCCTAAAACTCCACCTGCTAAAACACCTAATAGATAACCAAGACCTGTTGAAATAATTCGCTGTATTGCAACAAAATTTATTGCAATATTTTGAGGAATTCCAAAACTTTTTATAAAAAACAATACAGATCCATCTCTTACTCCTAAACCTAATGGAATCATTGAAATTGCCCCAAGGAAGAAAGCTGCAGAATTTGCAAATAATATTTTTGTAAAAGAAATCTCAGCTTTTAAAAAATGAATTAAAAACAATCCGGAAAATGCACTTAAAGTTTGAATAATAATGTTCAATAATATTACAATAATAAAGGCACTTTTAGAAAAAATAAGAATTGAGTCTTTTATTTCCTTTAGATATTTAACAAACTTATTTGATATTCGCTTCTTTATAATAAAACGATAAACCATGTATATAACAATTAAGCAGAATAATTTTTTTTTATACAGACTACAATTACAATTAGTAATATTGAATATAACAAATGCTTTTTAGACATTACTATTGTATATAAATCTTGAACTCTCATCTTAATAAAACAATTTGACGTGCTTTTTTTATGCAAATCATTGAAACCAACACACTGCTGTTAGCTATACTAAAAAAACCACAAAGTTTTAATTAATATATGAATTAGTCTTTATTGATTTTATTCCTAACATACCACCTGCAAATAAACCTAATACATAGCTTAATGCTGTTGAGATAACTCTGTCTAATGTTATTATTCCAACGCTAACTTCATTTGATATCCCATAATAATTTAGAAAAAACAATGTCGTCCCTTCTTTCACTCCAAGTCCAAGGGGAATCATTGAGATTGATCCAAGAAAGAAACTGGCAGAACTTATTATTAACGCTTCAGCATAGTTAATCTTTCCTCCTAAGATCAATACAATTACTAGAAATAGGAAACTCCCTCCCAGTCTATTAATAATCATTAATATTGTATAAACAACAAGACTAGCCCATTTCAAAGATTTAATCCCAGAAAAAACTTCTTTTAAAAGAATTATCATTTTTGAATTCCAAAGCCTATTCCAAAAAACACTAATCATCAAACATAATAGAAGTACTCCAAAAAGTAGAAATGGGAAAAATGATAATAACCAGCTATAATCAATTTTAATCAATTCTGATGCTCCAATAATAGTGATAGCACCACAAATCCCCATTGAAATAAAAAGTTCAATCAAAATTATTGATGAAGATGTAACATATGGAACTTTTTCCAACTTCTTAAACAAGAATACAGCAAGTGGATATCCAATTTTTGCAGGAGTAGAATAATTCGCTGTTAATGATGCAAAATGTATCAAGGTGAGATTTCTAATACTCATCTTGTATCCAAAACTGTTAAACAGATAAAACTTGTTACCAATTAGTACAAATGATAGTAATATATATAATCCTAAAAGGATAATAATATTATATATGCTTAGACTCAGGAAAACATCTAGTATTGTTTTAACATCAAGCTTTGCAAAATATACATACGCAATTAGTAATATGAAGAAAAAATAAATTGAGAATTTCTTAAGAAATAATTTCATTGATTTCTTAGCTTCTTTGCAGGAATACCAATCCAACATTCATTTTCCGGGATATCTTTAGTTACGACAGTACCCATTCCTATTGTTACATTATTCCCAATAATAACGCCATCTCTTATCACTGCCCCTGGAGCTATCCAACAATTATCATTTATAATACACGATCCTGCAATATTTATACCCTGACTTATAAAACAGAATTTACCAATAGTTACACCATGAGCTATCCAATTATTCGGACCAATTCTTGTTCCCTCCATAATTGTTGTAGTATTCAGTGTCCCTTGATTGATTACAGTATTATCAGCAATTACAACATCATTTTCAATAATAATATCTCCAAAATGAACAAAATCATGGAACCTACCCTTATTGTCTTTTATAGAACCCATACCAGGATTACCCAACTTCACGCCTGACCTTATAATTACGTTATCTTTAATTACGACTTTATTTTTCACAACACAACCTTCTTCAATAACCACATTGTTTCCAATAATCACATCTTTACCAATAAATGAAAACGCACCAATAAAACAATTCTTACCTATTACAGCTCCATATTCTATAAACGCAGTTTTATGTATCCCCGGCACTAACTTTTCTTTAAATAGCTCAGCAATTACCGTAAAGCCCAATTGAGGGTTAAATGTGTAGATAAAATTTCCCTGTTTTTGATTTGAATCTTTCAATTCATTCTTCAGAATTACTAAATTTTTATCGTTAATCTGAGATTTAATATTATTAACAGATACTCCTGTATAAAAAGAAAAAGTACTATTCCCAAGCTTGTTAATTTGAACTGGCCAATTAAGAAGCAAAGAAGAATCCCCAACGAATATATAATCAATACCCTTCTTGTCTAATCTACATAAACACTCTTGAATTGTATGTTTATTCATAAATATGTTTTTCATAATAGGTATCTGAATGAATTAATAGATAAATTAAGGAATGATTTTCCTTCACGTGCTCACCTAGTGAACGGAGATCATCTTTAACTAATTTCCCATGATTATAACATTTCCATTGTGTCCATTCCGAATCTGAAAGATAAAAACAATCATCAAACAAATCATAGGCTTCATAAAGCAGCCCAAAATCAGATGCTTTCTTATCTTTCCAGAAATCTAAATTATTTAAACCTGTCATTCCTCCATGGCTAGCAACACCTTTTATCTCAACATTAAATATCCGATTAATCACATCTATATCTCTTAATAAATTTTCTACAGCATCTTCATTCCATATTACAGATTGATCAATAATCTCAGAGTGATAACCAATTTCATGTCCGCTATTAATAATAAACTTAATAATCCTATAGTTTTCAAAAGAAAATGGATTGTATTCCGGGGCATGTAATCTAATAAAAAACGTAGCTTTTATTTTTAAGGAATTAAAAATTATCGCAAGCTTCTCTGCTTTTTTAATTGATAAATCAACATCTACTCTATTAATCAATATTTTATTGGCGTGGATATTTTTTGCTTTTTTAGCAAACTGTTCGCAGGTTAATACTGTATAACCTTGTTTTATTACCTCTTTGTATTGATTTTCAATATTTTGAAATGTAAAGTGAAATTCCATAGTTTATTTTATTATAAAACTTCTTCAAGTTTAGTTTTATCCGGGAAATTAACAAGAACCCCCATTCCTTTCTGCTGATAGACAACCATACTTCCTAGTGCAACTGCCGAAGCCTTTCCTTTGTTTACTATCTTCTCAATATCTTCTATACTTCCAGCACCCCCATTTGCTATTACTGGGATATTTACACTTTCTGATATTTGTTTTATAATATTGATATCAAAACCTTTCCATGTGCCGTCTCTATCCATAGAGGTAATTAGAAGCTCCCCAGCACCTAATTCTTCAGCCTGTTTTGCCCAGCTTAATGGATCAAGTTTTGTTTTTTTAGTTCCATCATGAGAATAAATTACATAATTACCTAAAAGAGTTTTTTTTATATCAATAGAAATAATAATGCTTTGATTGCCTGAGTGTTTAGCCAGATTGGTTATTAATTTAGGATCTTCAATAGCAGCTGTGTTTATAACAATTTTTTCAAAACCTATTGATAGAATTTCTTTTGCTGTTTCAATATTTTTTACACCTCCTCCATAGGATAAAGGCATAAAACATTCATTGGCAATCTCTGATAAAATCTTAATATTTGGAGTTCTTTTCTGAACAGTCGCACGAATATCAAGAAAACAGAGCTCATCAACTTCTAATTCATTAAAAATTCGAACAGTATTTATCGGGTCTCCGATATATCCCTGTTTTTTAAACTGAACAGTTTTTACTAAGGATTGGTCAATGAGCTGTAAACAAGGTATAATTCGTGTTCTTAACATAATTTAAAGAGCTACAAAATTGCGAAAAAACTGCATGCCATACTTGTGACTTTTTTCGGGGTGAAACTGAGCACCATATATGTTATTTTTATTAATAGCTGCATCAAAGTCAATACCATAATTACATTTCATTAAGGAGTCTTGAGGATCTTCTACGTTCACAAAGTAAGAATGCAAAAAATAAAATCGGATTTCCTCATTATAACCTTGAGTAAAAGTAATTGTATTGTATATTTTTACATCATTCCATCCCATATGAGGGATTTTTAATTCGGATTGCAAATAGTTCCGAAAATGATGTACCTTCCCTTTGATTAAACCTAAGCCTGGCAGAACACCCTCATCACTTCCTTGCATGAGCAATTGCATACCAAGACATATGCCAAGAAGTGGTTTTTTACTTTTTAATGCAATTTCTAAAATAAGCTCTCGCAAACCAAGTTCATCTATTCTTTTAATCGCAGCGTCAAAAGATCCAACGCCAGGCAATATGATTTTATTAGCATTGCATATGGTTTCTAAATCTGAAGTAATAATACTTTGGGCACCGATTTTTTTTAGCATATTAGCAATAGAACCAAGATTACCCATTCCGTAGTCAACTATAGCAATCATTTAGTTTCGTTTGGTAAAGGGAAACAGTATTTAAGATAAAAGCTCATTGGCACAAGATTCGCTTTTGCGAGTATATTGAATAAGGGTCGCAATCGCTCAAACCTCTTTTTGTAGGTTTTGAAATCCCTGAAAAAACGTTTAGTACCGTTCATAATTTTGTCATATTCTTTATCAGTCAATTCTAATCGTTTTTTCACATATTCAACAAGTTCTGAGTCTAATTCTAATGGTGTATTGTATATTTTAAGAGCTTCTTCTCGATCAATAACCCCTGATCTGGCTTCGGCAGCCAAGCTCCAGTTTCGATTATCTAAACCAAACTTTTGAGGGTGATATATTTTGTGTACAAAAGCTGCAGATCGATTTTCTAAATGATGACCTCCGTAATCCTCCCAACTTGTTTCTTTTTTCAGTATTTCTTTCGCTAAAGGTTTCGAATATTCAATATACCATAATGGACGAATAAATTTTTGTCTATATATTAAAACCCATTTCATAAACTGAAAAAAAGACATTAAAGGATAGGTTTTCATTTTTAAGTTGCCATATTTTTTATGGATATCTTTAATATACTTACCATCAAAATAATTATTTCTCTGAGGTGTTATTCCTTCTGCAATAAATGAATGACCTTCAAATATGTATTTTATTTTGTATTTTGCTGCTGTTTTTCGTAAAACCTGAGTAAAGCCTAAATCTGTAGAAGCGTCAAATTCTGGAACAGCTGCAAGAAAGAATGCACGAAAAATATCATCGGCCTCCTTGTTATTAACAACATAAGTAAATAGATCGATTTTTAAACTATTTGTCACCTTGCGAATATTTTCTGTGGCAATTGCAGAATTCCAGGTATTATCGTAGTGTACAGCTAATGGTCTTAGACCCCATTCTTTTGCTTTTAGGAGTAAAAAAGAAGAATCTGTACCTCCACTAACTCCGATAACACAGTCATATTTTTTATTTCTACCGCGTTTTTTTATTTTATCAATTATATCCTTTAACATTAACTGTCCCTTTTGGTCTCCAGTGCCATAATCGATAGATAATTTTTCAACTTGCTTGCAATAGTTGCAAATACCATTTTCATCAAAAGATATACCTGGAATATCAGAATCATAGATGCAGCGGTTACAAATCTTCTTTGAAAATGCAGAATTTAAATCCATAAATGATATGCGTTATGAGAGTAATTAAATTTAAACCCCTTTTTTATATGGAGATTTAGCGAAATAAGGTTAT
>Ga0307991_1002053_pt1 | contig 13794 bp, 9 predicted proteins | sample EllFjometagen131_FD_203146 | JGI IMG/M metagenome (GOLD analysis project Ga0307991, IMG submission 203146) | Marine microbial communities from Ellis Fjord, Antarctic Ocean - #131 | ecosystem: Environmental > Aquatic > Marine > Unclassified | place: Southern Ocean | collected 2014-10-08
GTGTTTAAAAATTAGTAATTATTAAAGGGTTTTGTGTTTTTTAACAATTTTCGACATTGGTAGTGTAAAATGTTGTGATGGTAAATAGTTCTTTTTGGAAATATTGACTATTTACCGAATATCCCTATTTTCATACTGCAAAGGGTTTGCAACGAAGAGTAGGGCAAAAAGAAACACACCTTTGGTGAAAATTGAAAAATATTTTTTCAAGATTCACTCTTATAATATATTGATTTATATTTAAATAAAACAAAAATCCAATTTTTATAAATTAATCAGGTTAAAAAATTAGGGAAAGAGTTTAATTTACACACTAAACGCATTCATATCTCTTTTAATCTTTTTAATAAATCCTTGTAAAACCCTACCCGGACCAACTTCAATATAAGAAGTAATTCCATCAGACATCATATTTTCCATTATTTGTGTCCAACGAACCGGAGATGTAAGTTGAGATATTAAATTTTCTTTAATAATATCGGGAGTAGTTACTGATTGTGCTGTAACATTTTGATAAATCGGACAAATTGGTTTTTCAAATACGGTAGAATTTATTGCTTTTGCTAATTCAACTCTGGCAGATTCCATTAATGGAGAATGAAAAGCACCGCCAACATTCAAAGGCAAAGCCCTTTTAGCTCCTGCTTCAATAAATTTTTCACAAGCAATTTCAATACCTTTAATGGAGCCTGAAATTACTAATTGACCTGGGCAATTATAATTAGCAGGAACAACAATTTCATCAATTTCGTCAATAACTTTTTCAACAATACTATCTTCCAAACCAATTATTGCTGCCATAGTTGATGGTTCAGCTTCACAAGCTTTTTGCATTGCCTTTGCTCTTTTAGAGACAAGGACTAATCCATCTTTAAACGATAATGAATTACTTGCAACTAAAGCAGAAAATTCTCCAAGTGAATGCCCTGCAACCATATCAGGTTTAAAATTTTCCCCTAATGTTTTTGCAAGAATTACAGAATGTAAAAATATTGCCGGTTGTGTAACTTTTGTTTGACGTAGGTCTTCATCTGTTCCATCAAACATTAGGTCGGTTATTCTGAATCCAAGTATGTTGTTAGCTTTTTCGAATAAATCTTTAGCTAAAGGAGAATTGTCGTAAAGGTCTTTCCCCATTCCTACAAATTGTGCCCCTTGGCCGGGGAAAACATAAGCTTTTATTTCCATAATTAATTTTTAAAAGTTTTTTTATTTTCTGTTTCCGAGAAATCTAAGAAGAAAAAGAAATAAATTAATAAAATCAAGATAGAGAGTTAGGGCTCCCATTATAATAAGTTTTCTATAAGTTTCAGTTCCTGAATCTACACTTGCACCAATTCTCTTTAGTTTTTGAACATCATAAGCTGTCAAGCCTGTAAATATTAATACTCCAAAAAAACTGATAATGTATTCTAATTGGGTGCTATGCAAAAACCAATTTATAATGCTTGCCAGAATTATCCCTATCAGCCCCATCATTAAAATAGAGCCAAATTTTGTTAAATCTGTTTTTGTTGTATATCCAACAAATGCCATTATGCCAAACATTCCGGCTGTTACGGCAAAAGTCTGAAAAATCGAACTGCTTGTATAAATGAGCAGAATAAAACTTAAACTCATTCCGATTAAAATTGCAAACACACCAAATAATAATGTTAACACTTGGGCGGATAATCTTTGAAATCCCATGTTTATTAATAAGACAAATCCTAATGGAGCAAAAGTTACGACCCATCCCAAAGTTGTCATTCCTGTTTCACTATATAGCAAACGAATTAAATTTTCGTTGCTTGCAAAGTACCATGCAACAAAAGCAGTTATTGCAAGAGCAATTCCCATCCATGAAAAAACATTAGAAATGAAAGTCTTGGGTAAAGCAATGGCATCATTCCTTGTTTGATTTGCATATAAGTTGTTTTCTTTTGTAATCATATCTAAAAAAAAATATTTTAAAGCTATTCAAAAAAAGGGCTGCAAAAATATAAAAATTTTAATAAAACTAATGCAAATTAGAACTTATTAAGTGCATAAATTCCTGGCGTGTTTTTTCTCTAAGAAAAGCACCGGTAAAATCAGATGTTGTTGTAACGGAATTTTGTTTTTGAATTCCTCTCATAGACATACATAAATGTTGTGCTTCAATTACTACTGCAACTCCGAGAGGTTCAATTGTGTCTTGAATACAATTTTTAATTTGTGTTGTCAATCGTTCCTGAACCTGCAAGCGTCTTGCAAAAGCATCCACAACTCTTGGGATTTTGCTTAATCCAACAATATATTTATTTGGAATGTAAGCAACATGAGCTTTCCCGACAAATGGTATCATATGATGTTCACACAAAGAAAAAATTTCGATATTTTTTACTATGACCATTTGTTTATAGTCTTCTTCAAACATTGCTGACTTAATAATTTTTTCGGGGTCAACGTTATAACCGTGAGTTAAAAATTTCATTGATTTAGCAACTCTTTCCGGTGTTTTTAACAAGCCCTCTTCATTAACATCGAGATTTAAACATTTCAAAATTTCTTTATAATGAAAAGCGAGTTTCTTGATTTTTTCGGGATTATATATGTCAACATTTTCATAACCATTAACCATGTTTTCGTCAATCATTTCCTTGAATTCAAGTTTTGCCATTTTTTTAAATTTAGATAAGTATATATTTCAAAATTTGGCAAAATAAGCTAAGTGAGTTATAATTACCAAATTATTTTGCAAATTTACTTATTATTATTTTTTGAATTGAAATATATGTGAAAATATAATCAGCCGGAAATAATATTTATTATTTAGATTTCAAAAAAAAATTGTAATTTTGAATGTTTTATATCTAATTAATTATGGATTTAATTGAATTTTCATCTCTATTAATACATAGTTTAATATTATTATTAACATTTTATTTACTGGCTCAGGTTTGTGATAATCATTTTGTTCCTGCTCTTGAAAAGATAGGAAAAAAGTTTAATATGTCAACTGATGTAACTGGTGCTACTTTGATGGCAGTTGGCTCAAGTGCTCCTGAATTGTTTATTGCAATCATTGCAATTATTAAACCCGGTGATGTTGATGGAGGGCATATAGATATTGGAATAGGAACAATTGTTGGCTCTGCACTTTTTAATATATTAGTTATTATTGGAGCGGTTTCGGTTGTAAAAAAAGCTACATTATCGTGGCAACCAATAATCAGAGATATGATTTTCTATTCTTTGTCAATTATTGTTCTTGTTATTTCAATAACTAATGGATTTATAAGCTTTTGGGAAGCATTGGTTTGTGTTTTATTATATGCTGTTTATATTTATGCAGTTTTCAAGTGGAAGATTTGGTTTCCATATAAAGACAGAGGTGTTTATTCCGATGAAGAAAAAGTTCACGAGAAGAAAACACATTATAAAAGAGTGGGTTATATAATTAAACCTATTGATTTTCTTCTTGATATGTTATTTCCTAAAAAAGCTAATCAAAATACAATATTTTTAATTTCTATTTTAATTATCGCGGGTCTATGCTGGTTAATGGTTGACAGTGCAATTATGGTATCTGAAATTTTACATATTCCTGAATTTATAATTGCAATAACTGTTCTGGCAGTCGGGACATCAGTTCCTGATTTAGTTTCATCGGTGATTGTTGCAAAACAGGGAAAAGGAGGAATGGCTATCAGTAATGCTTTTGGCTCAAATATTTTTGACATTCTTATCGGATTAGGATTTCCATGGCTTTTACTTCAAATTTTTTCCAACAGAGAAATCGAAATCCTTAACGATAATATGATTATTTCGGTCATACTGCTCTTTGCAACAGTATTAATAGTGTTTTTTGTTTTATATTTTAGAAAATGGAAAATACGACCACGAACCGGTTATATTCTTCTGTCAATTTATTTATTGTATATTATTTGGCAGATAGTTAATCATTATGTGTGGCATTTATAACAAATCATTATTAGAAGTCCCCGAAAGCAATTTCTTGGCTTTTAGCAAAGCATTTTTTATTCCTTCAGGATTTGTTCCACCGGCAGTAGCAAAATGTGCTTGTCCACCACCACCACCATTAATTTCTTTTGCTAATTCGCGAACAAGATTTCCGGCATGAAGTCCTTTTTCTTTTACAAGATTTTCGGAAATGATTATTGTTAAAGAAGCTTTTCCCTTATCATCAGAACCAATAACAAGAAAAAGATTCTCAATATTATTTTTCATTTTAAAGGCAAGGTCTTTTATGGTGGCAGCATCGAGGCTAACTTTATGAGCAATAAAATTCACACCATTTATTTCTTCCTTTAAATCAAACATTTCTTTTTTGATGTTTGTTGCAATTTGACGACTTAAATCCAATACCTGTTTTTGCAAAAGGTTCTTTTGCTCAAACACATGTTGAACACCTTTCACAATATCTTTTTGGCTTTTAAGCATTGCTTTAAGCTTGCTGATAACATCCGATTGAAGATTAATAAATTCTTCGGCTTCGGTTCCTGTTATTGCTTCGATTCTGCGAATTCCTGCTGCTATTGCACTTTCGGAAATAATTTTAAAGAACCCAATTTGTCCTGTTGCCTTAACATGAATTCCACCACAAAGTTCAATAGAATCATCGAATTTTATCACCCTAACCAAATCACCATATTTCTCGCCAAACAAAGAAATTGCACCCATTTCCTGAGCTTTGTTCATAGGAATAGCTCTTTTCTCATCAATCGTAATATTTTTACGAATATTTTGGTTTACAATTTTTTCAACTTGTCGAATTTCTTCAGCACTAACTTTCTGAAAGTGCGAAAAATCAAATCTTAAATTATCATAATGAACAAGAGAGCCTTTTTGCTCGACATGTTTTCCCAACACTTGACGCAAAGCATTATGCAAAAGATGAGTTGCTGTATGATTGCAAGAAATTGCATTACGTCTTTCAATATCAACAACCGCATTAAAATCTGCAGAAATGTTTAGAGGTAATTTTTCAACGATATGAATATTTGTGTTATGTTCTTTAACCGTGTCAACAATATTGATTTTCTCATCGATGCTGGCAATATATCCTGTATCACCAATCTGTCCTCCCGATTCGGCATAAAAAGGTGTGTAGTTGAAAACGAGCTGATAGAAGTTTTTACCTTTAGATTTTATTTTTCTGTGTCTTGTAATTTTTATTTTGCTTTCGCTATAATCGTATCCTACAAATTCTTCAACATCATCATCTAATAAAACAATCCAGTCTTCGGCTTCGATAATTGCAGCATTTCGTGAACGGTTTTTCTGTTGGCTCATTTCATCGTCAAATTCTCGTTTGCTAACAATCAAATCATGTTCTTTGAGAATTAATTGAGTAAGGTCAAGCGGGAAACCATAAGTGTCATATAATTCAAAAGCCACTTTGCCTGAGATAACTTTATAATTTTTTTGTTTAGTGTTTTTAATAACATCGTTCAAAAGATTGATGCCAATTTCAAGAGTACGAATGAAAGAAAGTTCTTCTTCGGTGATAACTTTTTTAATTAGTTCTTTTTGCTTTTCTATTTCGGGAAATATTTCGCCCATTTGTTTTACAAGCTCGGGAACTAATTCATTAATAAAAGGATTTGTAAAACCAAGGAATGTATAACCATATCTTACTGCCCTTCTGAGAATTCTTCTAATGACGTAACCGGCTTTAATATTTGAAGGCAACTGCCCGTCAGCTATAGCAAAAGCAATTGCTCTTAAATGGTCGGCAATAACACGCATTGCAATATCAACATCTTTGTTTACACCATATTTTTTCCCGGTCATTTTTGTTAATTGCCCAATAAGTGCTTGGAAAACATCAGTGTCGTAATTCGATTTTACATCTTGCAACACCATACAAAGTCGTTCGAGTCCCATGCCTGTGTCAACGTGTTTTGAAGGTAACTGAACAAGTTTTCCGCTCGAAAGACGGTTAAATTCAATAAAAACAAGATTCCATATTTCAATAATTTCAGGGTGGTCTTTATTTATTAAATCTTTTCCGTCAATTTTCTTTTTTTCGGCATCTTTACGTATGTCAATATGAATTTCGGAACATGGTCCGCAAGGTCCTGCTTCGCCCATTTCCCAGAAATTATCTTTCTTGCTTCCCCAAATAATTTTTTCTTCAGGGATTAACTTTTTCCAGTAATTATATGTTTCCATATCTTTTGGAAGATTATCTTTTTTATCTCCCCCGAAAACTGTAACATATAAATTGTTTTTATCAATTTTATAAACTTCGGTTAATAATTCCCAAGCCCACTCAGTAGTTTCTTTTTTGAAATAACCTTCTTCCAGACGTGAAGGGTCGCCGAAAGACCAATTACCAAGCATTTCAAACATTGTATGGTGATAGGTGTCGTGTCCGACTTCATCTAAATCGTTATGTTTTCCTGATACTCTTAAACATTTTTGAGTGTTTGAAATGCGACAGGATTTTTCCATTCTATTGCCAAGAAAAATATCTTTGAATTGGTTCATCCCTGCATTAGTAAACATTAATGTCGGGTCATTTTTTATGACCATAGGAGCAGATGAAAATAATTCATGATTTTTTGATTTAAAAAATTCTAAAAATGTTTTTCTTACTTCTGATGACTTCATATTATGTTTGTAATTTATTCGTATTTTACGAATTAATAAATTTTAACATTTTAATTTTATTGCAAATTTAGTTTATTTAATTAATTTTGTGCTTTTTAAAAATTTCATGCTTTCTTTATTAAATTTCTATGGCAAAAGTAAAATATCATTTTGATAGAAAATCACTTGAGATTGAAAAAATTAAAATTACTTCTAAAGATAGATTAGTAAAAGTATTAAGAATTTTTGCAATCGGGCTTGTTTTTTCTGCTGTTGTAATGTTAATTGCCTATACTTTTTTTCCCTCACCAAAAGAAAAAGCTCTTCAGCGAGAAATTGCACAATACGAATTTCAATATAATGTTCTGAATGATAAATTGAACAGAATGTTAGTAGTTTTAGATGATATTCAAAAAAGAGACGATAATATTTATCGTGTGATTTTTGAAGCAGAACCTGTTCCTGCCAACGAAAGACAAGCAGGTTTTGGAGGTGTTGACAGATATGAAAAATTACAATCTTACGATAATTCAAAATTAATTATTGAAACAACAAAAAAACTTGATAAAATATCGAGACAATTATATGTTCAATCAAAATCCTTTGATGAAGTTTTTGAGATGGCTAAGAAAAAGAAAGAAATGCTAATTTGCATTCCTGCTATTCAGCCAATTTCAAATAAAGATTTAAAACGTATTGCGTCAGGTTTTGGATACAGAATACATCCGATTTATAAAACCCTTCGCATGCACACAGGAATAGATTTTTCAGCACCAAAAGGAACTCCTGTTTATGCTACAGGAAATGGTACTGTTAGAAACAATAGAAAAGGTATGAGAGGGTATGGAAAATTTTGTATGATTGACCACGGTTATGGATACAAAACTTTATATGCTCACTTGTCTAAGGTAATTGTTAGGTCAGGACAAAAAGTGAAAAGGGGTGAGATAATCGGCTATGTTGGAAGTACAGGACTTTCTGTTGCCCCACATCTTCATTATGAAGTTAGAATTAATGATAAACCTGTTAATCCTGTTCACTATTTTTTCAACGACCTAACACCTAAAGAATACGAAAAAGTAATTGAAATTTCGTCGAAAATAAATCAAGCATTATCATAATTTTATATAAAAATTAGTTTAAACATCATGTCAAAAGAAATAAAAAAAATTTATTATTCAATTGGTGAAGTTGCTAAAATGTTTAATGTAAACACTTCTCTTATTCGTTTTTGGGAAAAGGAATTTGATATTATAAAACCCAAAAAAAATAATAAAGGTAATCGTTTGTTTACTCAACAGGATGTTGACAATTTTTATATAATTTATCATCTTGTAAAAGAACGCGGCTTTACTCTGCAGGGTGCTAAAGAAAAGTTATCCCAAAATAAAGAAGACACGATTAACAATGCCGAAATTGTGAAATCACTTAAAAAAATTAAGAATTTTCTTTTGGAAATTAAGGAGGGACTGTAGGCACAAAAACCTCCAACAATACAATTATAATTAGGTTCAAATTATATTGCACTTACAGGGCGAATTTGTATTTATTGTAATATTATGCCATAGGGCAACGCCCTATGTGAAAAGTAAAGAACATTAGTGCGTCCTGAAAGGACAGAATAATAATTATAATTTATTTTTTCTTCTTATTTATTATTGATAATAAATAAAAAATTAGTATATTTGGGTTTTTACGCTATGATTAGCATTGGTTTGACATTAATTATAATTCCAATAATTATGAAAAAGATATTTTTTATTACAATAGTGTTTTTCCAAACTATAAGTATAATTATTAATGCACAAACTTTTCAAAAAGCTTATAGTGGTAGGGATTTAACAACAAATAATGCCTGCATTATTACTCATGATAATGGTTACCTAATGGCAGGTAGTGGAATGACAAAAACCGATAGTTTGGGAAATATTGAATGGGCAAAGAACTATGATATTGGAGTTTTTGTAAGTGATGGATTTTTTAATGCGGTAAAACAAACCAATGATAGTGGTTTTATTGCTACGGGGTGGACTCATAGTTCAGGTGCAGGGGGGTGGGATATTTATGTTGTTAGGACTGATAAATACGGAGATACAATTTGGACTAAAACATATGGAGGTTCAAATAGTGATGAGGCATCTTCTATAGAATATACTAAAGATAATGGATATATTATTACGGGTTTAACTGCAAGTTATGGAGCAGGTCAATCAGACATTTATATTATTAGAATTAATTCATCAGGTGATACAATTTGGACAAGAACCTTTGGAGGAATAAAAGATGATTATGGAGAATCTATAAAAATGACTTTTGACAGTAATTATGTTATTACAGGAACCATAGCTAAAAATTTTTACGATAATGTTTTTTTAATAAAAATAAATTCTAATGGAGATACTTTATGGACAAGAATTTATGGGGGTTCAACTTATGATTGGGCTAAAGATGTTATTGAAACTAATGATGGTGGATTTGCAATCATAGGTTCAACGGTAAGCTATGCAGTAGGTGGTATTGTTGATGTATATTTTATAAAAACTGATTCTCTCGGATATCTTCAATGGTCAAAAACTTATGGTGATAGTTATGGAGATGAAGGCTATATTGTAAGACAAACTTATGATAATGGGTATATAATTGCCGGAAGAATGCAAAGTAATAATATTGGGGGTGAAAAATGTACACCAAGTAATCCTTGTTATAATGTTTATTTAATAAGAACGGATTCTGTTGGTGATACTTTATGGACCAAAATGTATGGTGGAATAGACCATGATTTTGCGTATTCGTTAGAAATAACAAGTGATAGTGGATTTATAATTACGGGACAGAGTGGTAGCTTTAATGTTGGTTCTTTACCACTTAATGTTTATATGATAAAAACCGACAAATACGGTAACACTCTTTGTAATTGCTTTCCAACAAATACTATTGTTAGTAGTCCATCAACAATAACTTACTATGATTCAATTCATATTAGCTCAGGTTGTATTGTGAAAGGAGCACATAGTGGTGTGGGCAATATTCAATATATTCAGGATTCTTCCTTATGTGCGAATGTGGGATTGCCGCATTTTGATTTTAAACAAGGCAAAATAAATATTTACCCAAATCCAACAACAGGAATAATCAACATTAATCATTCGGGGATAAAAAAAGATTTTAAACTTTCAATACAAAACATATTAGGTCAGGAAATAATAAAACCAAAATTGATTTCTCACAATCAAAATAATCTGCAATTTGATTTATCATCACAGCCTAAAGGAATATATTTTATAAGACTTGCAAACAAAGATTTTGTAAAAGTTGAGAAAGTTGTGCTGAGGTAATAATTACTAATTATGCGAATCAAGGGTTAAGAATATTTTTACCACGAAGACACTAAAACACAAATTTTCACATAAGTTGTAATTTGTATTTTTATATTTTCTTTGTGAATTTTTTTGAGTCTTTGATCTTAGTGGCGATAAAAGAATAAGTTAGAAAATCCAGCCCTTGATTCGCATTAATTTTTAATCCTAACAATTTTTTTCATTTCCGAAAAAGAATCAATTTCAATTTTGCAGAAATAAATTCCTGATTTAAGTTCCGCTCCGTTAAATTTTACTGAGTATTTTCCTGCACTTTGTTTGCTGTCGGTCAGAATTTTTACTCTTTGTCCGATTGCATTGTAAATAGAAATTTTAACATTTGAATTTTTTTCTAAATAGTATTCAATGTTTAATTTATCAGTGAAAGGATTAGGATAAATATTCAAAAAAAATTCAGAATTATTCAAATCATTAATTTTTGCAGGTGTTGCAATAGGTGGAAAAACAATATTGTCAATCCATGCACAATCATCATATTGGGAAATCATTCCATCTTTTGAATAAACCCATTTAAATGTACGAGTTCCTGCAGTTACAGGAAACTCTGATTTTGACCAGTTGACATTACCGTCCCATTTTCCTAAAGAAATATTATCAATAGAAAATTCAAGAAAGTCGTACCAAGTATTAGAAGGAGCATTTTCGCAAGAAACTTTTTTATAAAAGGAAATAGTATCATCTGCAAGAACTTCCAAGACTAATGACATAACTGAATTTTGGTTATCAACAACGTTTCCTGATTTCATGCAATATTGTCCGTCATAAGCCTGATTTGAAATTGTCCAATGGTGATATGGTGGAGTGTACCAGTTGAATTTAGTAAAATCTCCTGTTTCAAAGTCTTCGTTCATAGTTCCGATTTGAGCATAATAAGTATTATGAATTTGATAGCCTCCGGAGCTTAAATCAAAAACAAGTCCTATGCTTGTTCCCAAAGGAATTGTTGAATCAAGTTTAATTTTAAAAACAGAATTTTCAGAATTTCCGTTTTGGATTGTTCCAATTGTATAATTCCAGTCGATAACAGCAACACTCATCGAAGTTGTTTTTAGAGTTGCAGAAGCATTATAACAATCAGAATGCCCTGTGTTTTTTGACTGAATAATAATTGTGGCTGTTTCTCCCGGCTCCAACTTATTATTTCCATTTCCGCCGTTTGCATCATAAATTGAGAAATCGCCTGCAAGGAGTTTTGGAGCATAAGTATTTAATGAGAAATTTGATGACCAGCTATTGCTATCACTATCTTTTATATCAATTTTAAATAATACAGAATGATTATCAGGAACATTATTAGCAATTGAAATTTCAAAAGCGTTGTTTTGTGTTGAATATGAACTGTCGGGAATGTTACCCCAATTCTGAGTGCTATCGGTTATTGTAACATAAATATCTTTTGTTGATAAAGTTGCAATTACTCCGTTTGCTGTGCTTATTCCAATATTTTCTAAACCAACATTCAAGTTTATATTTTCATTATAATCTGCATAACCGTTATTATTGCCGGCAGTATCATTAATTTGATTGTTCTTATAAAGAACATAAGGACCGGAAGCAATTAGAATAGGAACTTCTGCGATATAAGGAATTTTATTATAAGCAGTAACAGCTACAACAATTGTATCAATATTTGTAAGAGCAGGAAAAGTTATTGTCGCTGTTCCGCCCGATACTGTTGCAGTTCCGATAATTTGATTATTTATTGTCAAAGCAACAAATGCTCCGTTTTCATTACAATTAACCTGACAATTATTACTTCCGAGAAATATATTTGGAATATGTGAGCAGAGCATTGTTGTAGGAGTGTCGGTTCGAATCATTAGGGAAGGGTCTCCAAAAATGTTCCATGTTTCTGTCATTTTTGCACCCTGACTTCCGTAATCATCATTCATTTTCATACAGCCATTCATTGATAATCCTCCAAAAGTTCTTTTGATGTTATTTGCAGAGCTTTCAATCAAAATATCAACCATTTCGTCCTGTGCATCCATGGGAGGGTCCCAGCTTTGATTTATTGTTGACATCAAAGTTGCAATTGCTCCGGTAGGGGAACCATTATTTGTAGCTCTAAGCCATGCTTCTGCAAAGCAAGTATTTCCAACAAAATTCCCATTAACACAGGCAACAGCCCAGATGAAGGGTAAGATTTCTGTATTTGTCAAACTATTTACATCGGTTTTATTAAAACTTGAAGTTCCCCAAGATGATGTGCTTCCGTGTCCTGTATAAAGAATTACACTTGCACCGTTGTTGACTGCGCTACCAACCATAGAAGATGTTGGATTTCCTGAAGCATCTAAACCACCCTGATTGCCGTCAAAAAGTTCATAACAATAATTATAATTATACGAAAGCAAATCGGTACTCATATTTCTTATATGTTCGTAATCGTATTCATTATCATCACCGGGACCTTGTTGTGAAGCAATTCCGATTCCTTTGTTAAAACCACCTGTAGATAGAGTTGGATTAAATTCATAATTAATGGTTTTTTCCACCTGAGTTTGAGCGTGTGCAGTATTTTCGGCTGAAAAACGCCCAACAAACAATTCGGGGTATGAATCATTTCCAGTAAGAAAACCATAGGCATTATCAGAATGTCCGCTGCTTAAAACGTTTGTAGGAATTTGGTTTGCATCTCCCACAAGCATCAAAAATGTTAAACCATTAGTGTTATAGTAATTAGAAACATAAGTTTTTATAGCACTTGCAGTTGTTCCAATTGTTGCAACATTAACGATTTCGGTAGGGATTCCAATAGTGTTTTTCCATTCAACAAGTGGTTGCATTGTACTCATATAATTACCATGAGTAATAATCAACATGTTTCCTTGTTCAGCTAAAGGTGTGTATTTTGAATTTCCGTAGTTAAGAAATTGATGTTTGTATAGTTTGTTAAATTCTGAACTTACTGAGTTTGATGTTTTATTTTTTGATAATTGATTTTTGCCATTTTGATTTTTCTCGCTGATTTCTATTGTTAAATCATAATAAACTCTCAAAGTTTTGCTTACAGGATTATATTGAAAAGGATAAATAATAATTGTTTGCCCTCTGTAATCTCTCATTATAAAAGGGTCGCGGAGCTCGGAAAGTTTTCCGGGGTAGAATTTATTTTCGTTATAAACTTTCCCGTAAGCATAAGGAATATTAGCGGGGTCAATATCTCTTGTTAAATTTCCTTTTGAAGGAGCTATGTTTATATTTTTAAAATCTTTATAATTTGATGAAATAACTTCTACAGTCATCAATGATTTATTTGGGATGATAACCGATGCAGTTAGTTTTAATAAATCGGGGGCATTTTTTATAAGTAATGGGGTTGCTTCATCAAGTTTTAGTTTGTTTGATAATTTGCCTTTTATTGAAACATCAGTCATTTCAAAGCCATCAAAGGAAAAATTAATTATGCTTGAATTTATGTTTGATGAAACTAAATTAATCTTTGCCGGCGATTGCTGCTGAGACTTTATAGGAATCCATTTGGAAGCAAATAGATTGGTTATTAATAAAAAAAGTATTATTATTATTGAAAATTTTCTCATTATTTGAAAGGTTATGCGTTGTAAAATAAATAATTAAATAAAAATTAATAAAGAATTAATTTTTTGACTGATGTATTGTTTTTAGTATTAAGAATAATAAAATAAACACCATTAGCTAAGCTTGATAAATCAACAGAGAATTCATGTTTTCCTTTTGAAAGTGAAGATTCATTTTTCAAAACATCAGAAAATTGTCCGTTCATATTATAAATTCTAATTGAAACAGGTGAATTTTCATTTAATTCAAAATTAATATTAACAAAACCCTTTGATGGATTCGGGTAAATATTAAA
>Ga0307991_1002054_pt1 | contig 13792 bp, 15 predicted proteins | sample EllFjometagen131_FD_203146 | JGI IMG/M metagenome (GOLD analysis project Ga0307991, IMG submission 203146) | Marine microbial communities from Ellis Fjord, Antarctic Ocean - #131 | ecosystem: Environmental > Aquatic > Marine > Unclassified | place: Southern Ocean | collected 2014-10-08
AATACTCCAAAGCAAGGCTGCCAACATAATTGCTAAAGCACCTAACACGCCATTTAGAGAAATTTTCGTATTTTTAAATATAAACATATTTTACAAAAATAAAAAGATAGAAACTAATCTACCTTTTTATTCTAGGATATTTTGTATTTAAACACAAAATAAATCTATATATCAAATCAATATACTCAATTTAAGCTTTTTTCTTAGACTTAGTAGCTTTTTTAACAGTCTTAGCTTTAACAGGAGTTTTTTTAGCAACTGCTTTAGGTTTTTTTTCTACCTTAACAGTAGCCTTAGCTTTAACAGAAGCCTTTTTAACTCCTTTAACAACAGCTTTCTTTTCAGCCTTTACTTTCACTTCTTTTTTAATAACCTCCTTAACTACTACTTCAGCCTTTTCTGCTTTAGGACTTGAATTCTTAGAACCTAATAAAGCAATAATCTTATCCAATTTAGCATTTAAAGAGTTCAACTGATCGTTGGACATACTTTCAGCCTTAACCGGTCTTTTAACATTTGATTCATGAGCATGAAAACATTCAGAACAAAAAATTGGCTTACCAGCTGTCGGACGAAAAGGAACTTCACATTCTCTACCACATTCCTGACAAACTGCCTTAAACATTTGTTTTGGAGCAGAAAATTCACGATCACGTCTATTGGTTGGTGCAGAAAACTCACGATCACGTCCAGAAAATGATTTTGGCTTTTCTCCGCGTTGAATAGCAAAACAACTACTACACAAAACTGGTTTAGTACCGCTTGGACGAAATGGAACTTCACAATCATTACCACACTCACTACAAATAGCATGATGCATAGCTGGGCGTTCAGAATCACGTCCACCACCAAAACCACCCTGACGAGGCTTACCAAAACCACCACGGCTAGCACCATCACTTCTAAAATTATCTCTTCCTCCAAAACCACCTGGCTTTCTTGCCCCTCCTTGAAAATCTTTCATAGTAATAAAATTAATTTTTATAAATAAACTGCTCATTAAGCAACAGATATCTTGTCTGAGCAAAATTATCGTAGCACGTAAAGTAAAATAAGGGAAATGTCCTAAACCTAGGGAGAAAATTAAGAAATAAAACAAGCTAAACTAAATAATATAATTAACAGTTAAAAAACTTAAAATATAAACCAAGGCCATATTTTCTATAATTAATAAAGGAATTCCAATTAGAAAATACCATTTCCTAGTTTTATGACGAAAAATAAGCATACCAGCATAAACTCCTAAAGCACCAAAAACGGTAGCTAGAAAAAATAATTTACCCTCAGAAATACGCTCCGCCCCTGCTCTTTTGGCCTTTATTTTATCCATGAGCATGATAATAAAGGCTAGAAGATTAATCACAATATAAACTAACAATAATAATTGTGTAAAAGGGTTTAGATTTAAACTGTTAAACATAAATGTTTTAATTAAATACACTTAATTGCCCTGGCTTATTATACATTTGTGGTCTATTTTCTTTGGCAGCAATGGATAATGCTAGAAGCTCTTGGTCATAGGCGGCAACCTGAGGATCAAGTCGATAAGCCATCTCGTTAATACCAGCTAGATATAAACCGTCAAGACTAGTTAAACGTGATAAAGCAACATAACCCATACCATAACCAAATGACTTACTTAAATCAATTTCTGCTGCTTCTAAAGTCATGCCCTGGCTCTTGTGAACGGTGATGGCCCAAGCTAAACGCAAAGGAATCTGATTTATTTTAGCTAATATTTTATTTTCATCATCAATGGTCCAACTATCGGGAGTTACTAAAATTTCTTCACCAGAATTCAAACGTACTAATGGGAACTTATCATCATCAAAACCAATAACCACCCCCATAGTACCATTTACATAAACCACCTTATTATCTTTAAACTTATTCTTTACAAACATCACCAAAGCACCTTGCTTTAAAGCTAAATTCTCTGGAGCGAGACAATTTTTCTTTAGAGTCTTCATTAATTTCTTTTCCCCTTCACCAGTCATACGAAAACTAAATTCTTCTGCTTTTATTTTATTTAACTCCACTTGATTAATACTATCAACATCAGCATTATGAGTATAAAGACGTACTGGCTTAATTCCTGATTTAGGTTTTATATTTAAACGAGACTCAAGCAAAGCAATAGTCTTAGCCTCTAACTTATTTTGACGCAAACGTGTCAAAATATTTGTCATTTTCTTATCATTCTGACGATGTTGTTCATCAAGATAACAAATACGTACATCCATTTCTGGCCAAACATTAGCTTTATAAACAAATTCAGCTTCATCTTGTCCACGACTGATCGGCGACAACTGAAAAAAATCTCCGGACATAACAATTTGCAAGCCACCAAAAGGCAAAGAATTTTGCTTAAAGGTCTGACAGACATCATCAATCATATCCAAGCGATGAGCATGCAACATGGAAATTTCATCAATGATTAAAACTTTGGTTTTTTCAAACTGCTTTTTTAAATATGACTTTTTACTCAAAACCTGTAATTCCCTAGGACTTAAACTATCTTTAATACCAATACCAGCCCAGGAATGGATAGTACGACCACCAATGTGGGTGGCAGCAATACCAGTTGAAGCGGTAACGGCTACGCCAATCTCCTTCTTTTTTAAATAAGCAATATATTTATTCAACAAAAAAGTCTTCCCGCTACCAGCCGGCCCGGTCAAGAGAACATTGTGTCCTGATTCTAAAATAATAAAGGCTTCTTTTTGTGTCATAGGATAATTAAAACCAAATAAATTAATTAATGGAAAAAGCGGACTCAAGCCCGCTCCTTCTTAAAACTTATAACTCAATTTAACGTAAAGTATAGCCGCCATCAACCACTAAAGTCTGTCCGGTAATATAATCTGCCTGATCAGAAACTAAAAAGGCAACCGCCTGAGCAATATCTTTTGGTAAACCCATTCTACCCCAAGGAATAATAGCTTTAGTCTGTTTTTTAGCCTCAGCGCTCATGCTAGCGCTAACACCTGGGGTTTCAATTGCTCCTGGAGCGACACTATTAACATTAATTTTTTGAGTCGCCAACTCTAGAGCTAACGCTCTGGTCATCGCCATAATACCTCCCTTAGTAGCACAGTAATGAGTTAAGCCGGCAAAGCCAATAAAAGCAGCAATGGAAGAAATACTCACAATCTTCGCACCAGCTTTCATCTTTTTAGCAGCTGCCTGTGAGCATAGGAATACTCCCTTTAAATTAACCGCCATCACCTGATCCCAATCAACTTCTTCCATTTCTAAAAAAGGTTTAAAAGGATAAATACCAGCATTATTTACTAAAATATTAATTTGCTTAAATTCAGTTTCTGCAGCTTCCATTAATTGCACCACATCCTGAGACTTAGTAACATCGCATTTAACCGCCAAGGCTTGTCCGCCCTTGCTTTTAATTTCAGTCACCACCTTTTCACAATCCTTAAATTTAAGATCACTAACCACTACTTTAACACCAGCTTCAGCTAAATTTAGAGCAATACCACGACCAATACCACGACCAGCCCCAGTAACAACAGCTACTTTGTTTTGCAAATTCATATAAATAAATTTAATAATATAACTATACTATAACATAAAAACAGACGATTACCATCAATAAAAATTTTAAATATCTCACAATTTATATACTAAACTAATTATGATTCAATTATCGTATACCCAACAACAAAAGATAAATCTCTAAAACTAGCCTCAATTAACTATTTTTCAAATTTAAAATAAATTAAGTTTAAAATAATCAATCAAAGAAACTCCTTTTTTATCTACTTTAAGATTAATTTGCCAATTCTCAAGTCCCCTGGAAGTTGCATCCCTTACTATTCTAAGTATTTCTGCATTTGGTTTATTTGGAACTTTAAATGGAACAGCATTATACAAACAACACAAAAGCACTATTGCCTTCTGCCCCTTTTCTATTTGGAGAGAAATCTCTTGGAAATGTCTACCCAATCTCTCAAACGAATTAAACTTAGTATCTGCCTTTTTATCTCCAAAGGGAATAAACATCAAAAGAGTTTTTACTTCAAGAAAACAATTTTCATTTACCAAAAAATCAATTTTTGAAGTATTCAATTTAACCTCTCTTTTTATTTCTCTAACATTAATCATGTCTCCAAGAAGATTATTTTGCAGAAAAAAATCAACATAAGCGTTAGCTTTTACTTGATTTATTCCTACAATTATATTTTTCTCTGGTATTATTGCTTCAACAGTATACTTTGTTTTTCTAGTAGTATCTTTTGACCTAGACAAAAGACAAGGAATATTTTTAAATTCAATATTCCCTATCCTACCGGTTGAAGGACAATGACACTTTTCTATTTTACCATCAATCTCAACCAACATTATAAATCTATTTGGCCTAGATCTTATTAAGGCCGGAATCAGTTCTTCTTCAAAAAGATATTTATTCATACTAAATAATTATTATCTAATTATATTATAATTATAACAAAAAACTAAAAGTAACACGATTCCCATCGCCACTTAACATTCCCAAAAACGCTCAACTTTCAGGTCACTTTCACAGAAATGTTCACACACGGGATTAGAAGATCCCGTCTCATTCTCTCGCCGTCGCTCGCTCATTCGTTACCCAGAGGTGGCGCCAAAAGCTACGTCAACTTGCCTTTCTGCAATATTTGTATGCTGACAAATATCCAGCTTGTTACCACTCGTTCAATCCCCTTATTGCTCCACTCTAGTCAATATAAAAGACCAGATTTTATCCGGTCTTTTATATTGGTAAATCAAATTTAAAAAATTAATTTGAAGGTAGACCAATGAAAGGAGTGGCTCCACCCCAATAGGCTGGAGTTTTTCCGTCCCATTTTTCAATCCAACGTAACTCTACTACTTTAGGATTAAATGATAAAGCTTCAGCCTCTGTTTTGATGGCCTTTGCTTTTCCTTCTGCTTCCGCCACTTTCTGTTCAGCTTCAATTTTAATTCTTTCTAGGTCTCTTGCAGATTTTAATTTTAATTGCTCAGCAGTAACCTTAGCTTCAATTGCTTCATTAAAAGCTTTAGAAAAATCAAAGGAAGTAATATTTAATTCAACTATTACAATATGATACGTGGACAATCTATCAGTTAAATTACTTTTAATTTCTTCTTTAACTAATTCTCTTTTAATAATTAATTCTTCAGCGGTAAATTTAGCCGTAATTGCCTTAACGGCCTCCTGAATGGCTGGAGCAATAATTCTTTGGTTATAATCCTTACCAACTTCTTGCCAAATTTTATTTGCTGAATCTGGCAAAATATTATAATTAATTGCAATGGCTGAAGTTACAATTTGTAAATCCTTAGAAGATGCACTGGCCGATACTTCATCTTTTTGAATTTTTACATCCATTGTATGCACCTGCTGCATAAAAGGAATTTTAAAATATAAACCCTCTCCCAAAACTTTATCCTGCACAGCTCCAAATTGTAATAAAACACCTCTTTCCCCAGCACCAATAGTACCAACACTACTAAATAAACCCACCACAATCAAAAAAATTAAAATAAATAAGGGCACCTTCTTTTTTAACTTTCTTAATTTCTCCATTTCCTGTACATCAATTACTTGACTCATATGATTTAATTTAAATTAATAATCTTATTATTACTATAATACCATAAAATCACTAAATACAACAAAATAGTTCTAATCTTTCTAATTAAGATGATAAAAAGACCAAATTTTATCTGATCTTTTATATTATTTGCGCCTTTATAGGTTTTGAACCCAAAAACGCTCGGCTTTCGGGTCACTTTCACAGAAATATCAACGCATAGAATCGTGGACAGTGTTAGAACCAATATCTAAGTAATCAGTTAATATCCTATATCACTTTCTATTAAAAATTACTTTTTTAAAATACCCCCAATAATCAATATCACCTAATAAGAGTTCAAAATAGTATTTTGCATATTTATCGTTCTTTCTCATTTTTCTCAGTTCATATGATAACAATACTTTATGAAAGAAAAACTTCTTTACAAAATGGCTTTGTTTTAAAAATTTAATTACATCTTTTTGAGTAGATTTGTTATAATTTTTAACTATGTCTCCATTACTGATTATTGCTTCAGCAGCTAACTGGCCACTTTTTATAGCAAAATATATCCCCTCTCCTGTAATAGCTTCTACAAAACCGGCTGCATCTCCTACTAATAACACATTGTCCTTTGCTGGTGTTTTAACAAAATTATGAAAAGGTACTGGAAATCCTTTTATTTCCAGTTCAGAGAATTCTTTGTTTGTGATCTTATTTAAAAAATCAACAAATATCTCTCTTATATTATTTGAATTTTTACTCATCAAACCCCCAATCCCCACTATCACCTTCTCCTTCTTGGGGAAAATCCATCCATACCCACTATTCAAAACGCCGACAAATATTTCTGGAAGTATTTTCTTATCATCAAAAAAACTTGTATCTGCATATTCAATCTCGGCTTCGATCGCTATTGTATAATCATTTTTGTTTTCAGGAAAATAGAAATTTTTCCTAACTACACTATTTGCTCCATCAGCTCCAACTAAAATTCTTGAAGCAAATTTCTCCCCCGTTTCTAGGGTAATAATAAATTCGTTACCCTGTTTTTTTATGCCTAACACCCTTTTTCCTGTTAATACTTTGCAACCAGACTCTTTAGCTTTATTAAACAAATAATCATCAAAAGTAATTCGATTTACAAAATATATTCTTTTGCTAACATGGCTACATTCGCAAATTCTTTCATTATTTGCATTGCTTATACCAAAAGTGCCATAAGAGCTATCAATAAAATCTTTATCGTCAACATCACTATAAACCTTTTTAATTAGTTCGATAGTCTTTTCGGTTATCATTCCACCACAGAGCTTATCGCGAGGAAAATTGTCCTTATCGATTATCAAACAATTCTCACCACTATCAGCAAGAACTTTACCAGAAGTTGAACCAGCTGGTCCACCTCCGATTATAATAATGTCATATTTTCTCATATACCAAAGATTATTTTAATACTTTATTAGTTTAACATAATTTCCATCTCTCTAAAATATCACTCCAGTTCGATTCCTACTTCTGAGTATCAAAAATTACAGCCAATATTGGCTGTAATTTTATCTACACGGGATGAGGGATTCAAATGGAACACTTTAAGAATTATTATATTGCAATGAAAATTAGAGTGTAATTGATATTAACCAACCCCAACCTTAAATATATTCACCCTATCCAAGGTATTAGAATTAACCCCCTTAAACTTTTTAATAACTACTTTCAAATTATTGTTCTTAGCTATTTTCTCAATGATCTCCAACCTAGATGCCGATGGTGACATTTTTCTCTTAACAGAATTATATAAACTAGAAGAATAGGAGTAGTAGAAAAATAAACCACCCTGTTTAACTCTCCAACTAACATTTTTAGTTACTTTGATTAAAGCTCCCAAAACATCATCCTCCTTAGTATTTCCAGTTAAATAATTTAATACGTTCGATAAATTTATAATATCAAATTTACCTATTAAATTTTTATTTAACAATATATCATTAACATCTAATTCTAAAAATTTTAACTCCTTACTTTGCATTATGCCCCTGCACCTAATATAGTTTCTATTATTTTTTAAATAAATATTAATATCAATGGCTGAAGATTTTATCATTGAGCGCTGACGAAAATAATCAGATTTAACCAGCTGTCTGCCGTGATAATTAAATTCTTGATAAAGTTTATCAAAAAATCTCTTTGTGCTAAGAGATAAACTGTTTCTTAATTTATTATATAAATCAAAATTAAACGTCCCATTATTCATGTCATACCCAAAAAACTCAATAAATTCATCTCTTGTTAAATTAAGAATTGCAGATACCTTGATTTCTAACATAAAAAAAGAACGTTTATTTATATCAAAACCAACTACTTCTGTAGCGCCTAAAAAATAAGCATTAATAATTTGATCACCAGAACCAACAATACTTAAAACTCTTTTGTCCTTCATGTCCAACAGACTATAATACTTGGATACCATTTCAGTCGCATAAACATACATCGGAGCATAACTTGTCATTTTTTTATGAAAAGGTTTACTCATAGTAATTATATTAGTATAAAAATTATACCACATAAAAATTGATTTGGACTAACAAAAACAGCCCCTACTTTAGGAGCTGCTTTATATGTGCACGGGATGCAGGTGCCGCCCCTGCGCCGCCAGTTTTGGAGACTGGAATACTACTGTTATACTAATCCCGCAATATTAACTTAATCAACTTAATCTTTATAATGCTTATTTCGATTAATTTCTGTCTAAACTTTATTATACACAGAAAATTGTTTTTTACAAATATTAATTAATTTATTTCCTTTTTTCTTTTATACAAAATAAACCCCTAATAAAGAGGTTTATTCACATAATACAATATTGCTAATCTACTCCTCTCCATTATAATCAGATTTCTTGATCTGCATCTCTTCTCCACAACAAACAATCGGGCTGTCACCATCACGAATGAATTTTACTTCATTGCCACAGATGCGACAAAAATATACTTTATCAACACGATTACTCATATATTTAATTATTTTTTGCCAAAATGTTTCAGTTCTTTTTTATGACGCTTTTTTTCCTTTTTCTTTTCTTCTGCTCTTTCGATTTCCACTTTTTTAGCTGCTTCAATAGCCTCATTTTTATTTTCAGTATACTGACCACCATCTAAAGACTCACAAAATTCTAATTCATAAATATGGAAGATGGTAACAGCAATAGCAATGATGAGTGGACCCAGTACAACTCCCCAAAAGCCAAATAGGATAACACCGCCTAAGATAGAAAAGACAATAAAAATAGGATTTACTTGAGCCTTACCCTTAATCATATAGGCCCGGATAATATTATCAATATTACCAATAATAATTGCCCCCCAAAGAAGGATAAATATACCCTGCCAAATCTGACCAACCAAAAGATAATACAAACCAACTGGCAAATAGAAAAGCATGGAACCGAGATATGGCAATAGTGATAATAAACCAACTAGAATACCCGCCAAGAGGGCCGGGAAACCAATAATAGCAAAACCGATCGCACCGACCAAGCCTTGGACGGCAGCCGTTACAAAGGTAGACAGAATGGTGCTATAGCTAACCGCTCGAAATTTCTGAAAAATTTCACGATCATAGGCATTAGGCAGTGGCGACAGATACATTAATCGTCCCAACATTTTCTTGCCATCAACAAAGAAGAAAAACATGGTAATAATAATGATAAGCAAAGAGATAATGAAATTTGTTGTTCCCTTCACTAATACAGTTGCTCCGGATAAAAGCCAATTACTTGAACGCTTTAAAACATCCAAAAACATATTCTTAAAAGTATCATTCCCATAAATACCAGAAATATCAAAAACACCAAAAACTCTATCAGGCAATGCACTAGTTTGAATAACCCCATCAACACTATGGTCATTAAAAAAAGTAACTGCCTGCGCATAAGCATTAACAGATTCCTGTCCAGCGTAAATAACTAAACGAACAGTTGGAATGATAATCAGCAGGACCAGGAAAAAACACATAAAAAGGGCGGCCAAATTCTGGCGTCCTTTTAAAAACTGCGTTAACTTTAAATAAGGTGTATAAAATATTGAAGCTAAAATTGCTGCCACTAATATCTCAGTTAGAAATGGCTTAAAAACAAAATAACATCCAATAAGTACTAATCCTAATAACACTAGTAGAAATGGTTTAGTCAGGCTTTTAGTCATAATGGGCATGGGGGTCGCGAGAGCGACCATTTAAAAACTAAAACTAATAAAAACCAAACCGCTAAAAAAGGCGGCTGGTATAGATTATTTGGTTTCCTTATGCATCGTATGCTTCTTGCAAGTGCTACAATACTTCTTCATTTCCAATCTTTCCTTTAAAATCTTCTTATTTTTATGGGAAAAATAATTAACAGTTTTGCATTCCGTGCATTCGAGCTTGATCATGTTATCCTGGGACATAAGATACAAAAACGACAAAGGCGCGATTTACTAATCTTGAATTCGCAAACTAGTCGTATACTTTTACATTATTTAATTACACTAATACAATAAATAAAAATTAAACAAAAGTCAACTATTTAACCTAATACCAGAACAGAAAAGTGAGCAGACATTACCCTAATTCTTTATTTTTGGCAATGAGGGCAATAATGAGTACTTCTCCCAGCTACTTTTATCTTGCTAATCTGCTTATTACAAATAAAACAAGGCTGCTCTTGACGTTGATACACTTGCAAATAATTAACAAAATTACCCTTTTTACCCCGAGCATCAACATAATTACGAAAAGTAGTGCCACGGGCCTTAATGGCCCGTTTAATGATATTAACAATGGAATCGTGTAAAGCCAGCAATTCTGAGTCTTTTAAGCTCTTAGCCGGCCTGTCGGGTCTAATTTTAGCAGCAAAGAGGGCCTCGTCAGTATAAATATTACCTAAACCAGCAATTAACTTCTGATTTAAGATTAGCGCCTTTATCGGTGCACTTCGTTTCTGACATAATTCTTTCAAATAAGTGAAGGTGAATCCCTTATCCATTGGTTCGGGACCATAATTATTTTTTAAAATATCAGCCAACTCGTCACTATTAACTAACTTAATATAACCGAATTTACGTAAGTCATTAAAATACAAATGCCTATTTTTATCTAAATCAAAAATAGCGCGAGTATATTTATTTGGTAATTTACCACCAACTGCTGCTGCCAAAGAATCATCCGACAAACTGTGTCCGCCTGCTAAAGTTTTATTACTCTGTTCATAGATCAATTGCCCCGTCATTTTAAGATGGAATAATAGATGCTTATCAGGAATACTTAAATCTACAATCAATAGTTTACCTCGACGACCTAGAGCTACTATTTTCTGGCCCTTTAGAGCTTTTGCCAAAAAAGTCGCGCCAGGAGCGACATTCTTAAAATTAATTATTTTGATAGACTGGAAACGAGCTCCTACTAAATATTTACTTAAATCTCGGCGCACCGTTTCCACTTCCGGTAATTCAGGCATACTACAAAACGAAGATGATAATAATAACAATAGCTAAAACCACTAACTCCACCGCAAATATTTTAGTTAAACTCCAACCAATTTTGTCTGGATCAATTAAAGGCATATACAATCATTATAACAAATAATTTTTAAAATAAAAACTAAAATAAAAAAGTCACCTTAGACCAATAAATACTCACGCTTCTCTTTTATTTAAAACTAGGACCAAATTGAAATATTTTATATATAATAAAAATTTAATTAATAAGACAAATCATAGTTTATTAGCATCTTTAACTCAAACATAACAAAAGGCTCCTAATACAGGAATCCTAATTTAATGTGGGGAGTCTGATATGACTTAGAAACTTAGCTCGTTAATAATAAGGATGCTAGTATTATAGTTTTTGAGCAATAAAAAAGGAAGCCTGATATTTTAGACTTCCCCTCTTTTATTCTGCAATGATTAAACACGCTTTTTGAATTTAGGTATTAAACTAAAAATTCCCAATAAAAGTATTAACCCACACAAATAAAAGTACGCATACGGAGACATTGCCATTAACTTATCAAAAATAAACATCATTAAAGTTCCTACAATAAAGACAGAAGATAGAACCCCTAAAGCAAGTTTTTTTGATTCTGCAATTTTGATTAACCCATAGCATATAAGAACAATTCCACTTATACAAATGATGCCGATATTAATAAGCGACAAAGTGGTTATGCATACCAATAAAATCAAAACGATTACGAGAAGTATTCCAGAAAATATAAGAGTAAAACACTTCGTCTGCTTCCTTTGTTTCATAATTTCAACCATAGCGTCATGTTTCCATGAAAAACCATGTTTGGCATTTGCCTTTGCATCCATTTCATTGAGCACTCTTTGATAATCAACAATATCTTTTTTGGTTGGCAAAACTCGGTACATAATTTTTTCAACAATTAGAATTACTAACAAAGTAAAACTAGCAACGGTAATACTGATAACTGTTTCCATTTTTTAAATTATTTAAGATTAGTAAAATTATTGGATTAATTACTAAACTCGCCTAATTATGACGAACTTAGTAATTAACCCAATTTAACCTTATTTATCAAAGAACTATTTCAATTGTTATATAACATAATATAATATATATTAGATTATGTCAAGCATCGGCAAGCTCAGACAAAAGACAAAATGATGAACTTAATTACTTTAGAACAGATAAAAAATCTCTTTTTATTACCGAATACAATGAAAAGTAAGTTTTTTTAGGGTTTGGAAGTCAAAGATAGAAAATTAATTAATGTTAAATTTAAATAATTTTATTCTTTAATAGCAAAAGACTCCTAATATAGGAGTCTTAATTTAATGTGGGCCGGGCTGGATTCGAACCCGCGAAGGCGTAAGCCAACAGATTTACAGTCTGTCCCGTTTGACCGCTTCGGTACCGACCCATACATATATTTTCTCAAAGCTGTTCTCATTATATAAAATATCTCACAATTGTCAAACAACCGCGATTAGTCATTAAAACCACGCGGTTGTTATATATCAATGATTCTCTAATTAAATTGTACCGCTATGCTCCCACACCTACTATCACAAAGCGAACCAGTCCATAGGCAGAGAAAATAATTACTAAACCAATGGCTGCCCAAATTAATATGTCTCTTCCCTTTTTCACCTGCTCAGAACTACCCGAAGAAGTCATCCAAATAAGACCACCATAGACAAACATGACTAAAGCCAAAGAACCAACTATACCTAAGACGCTATTAATCACCTTACCAATCAAGGCTTGGGGAGTCTCTATACCAGAACCAAGAGGATTAGTAATAGTGGTAGGGGAATTATTAGTTATACCGGCATTGCCTTCGTTATTATCAGTAGTGCCAGTTTGTGCCAAAGCAACATTGGCAATTAACAAAAAAGATAGAGTAAAAATGATAAAAATTTTGTTCATAAAAATAAAGAAATTATATTTATATTATAGCAATTTTTATAAAAATAAAAAAGGGGCCGCAATTGCAGTCCCTTAAATGTATTATTGATGCACGGTTATCCGCACATACTGATTCGCTTTAGTAGCGACAATGTTCATAACCAGATGTTCTTTATTTGGCAGTCTTAATTTGGGACTACCAGGATAAGGATTACCAGGTTCATCCATACAGATGATTTTATAGCCATAATCCCCAGAGGAAATTTTAAAGCTATAATAATCATCTTCGGGAAACTGAAAAGCCCCTGTTTCATCACCAATATCCTTTAATAGAAAGGTATGAGTGCCTAAACCTAAAATAGGAATAGAAACTTTATTTGGAAATGAAATTAACTCGGACCCAGAAGCAACATTAGCAGTATTCACATCATCATACTCATTATATCCTTTAATCAAAAAGAACATAAGCAAAACAAGTGTAAATAAGAAAATTGATGCTTTAATTTCTGAATTTGTCTGTATGGCAGCCGATATTCCCCATAAAACGAGCAAAGACATTACAAAAGCAAATATTTCCACGAAATACCAGGCTATCTTTTCATCAGGTATAATTGTCCTGGTTATAAGATAAGTACCAACGGAAATAACCATCGCTATCGGAATCTTGTAATAATCCCTAATTACTTTCGTTAGTTTTTTATTAATAGTATTATTATCCGGCTGAGAAGGTTGATTCTGTAAATCTGTGGATTTAGTATCACTACCTTTAGCATCCACAGCAATTATTTTTGTTTCTCTTTTCATTTTCTTACTCCTTTTTCTGTTAA
>Ga0307991_1002056_pt1 | contig 13788 bp, 12 predicted proteins | sample EllFjometagen131_FD_203146 | JGI IMG/M metagenome (GOLD analysis project Ga0307991, IMG submission 203146) | Marine microbial communities from Ellis Fjord, Antarctic Ocean - #131 | ecosystem: Environmental > Aquatic > Marine > Unclassified | place: Southern Ocean | collected 2014-10-08
AGATTCAGGTTAGTGCCCCTGGCCCAGACCTGGCTTTGCAAAGTAGTTATTTGATATAAAATCCTTGAAAAATCAATAACCAATATACAATATCCCAATAATGTCGCACCAGGGCAGGCTTTGTGGCAATATACAAATAAAAAGTAAAACAGGAGATCTATTTCGACTGAAATGTGTTCATGGCCTCCTGCATGATTTCCTTTTCACGGCCAAAATACCTTGGAGAAAAATGAAAGGGTGTTAAATCCTTAACTCCTGCTTTTGCACCTATAAAACCAGCATCTCTCGCGGTAAGATGATACTTCATTTGGGCCATGCTTCTATCTTGTTCTAAGAATGGGGCCTCAATAAAAAGGTGGGTCGAATTTTTAGCTAATTGCACGGCCTTTTCTATATTTTCAGGGCTTCCGATTATATCGGTAATATAGGTAATTTTTTGCCCTGGTGATATCCTTGCAATTTTATCTATTAATTTATCCAAGGGAAATAGTTTTTCCCTTATGTTTTGATTTTTATCCTTCCACACTGCCATAAACATTTGACCGGAATTTTGCCCTTCGTAAACTGCGTTTTTAAATTCCCTAATCCATGGACCTACTAAAAGGTCAAGTTCCTTAAGTCCCTCTTTAATTATATTTATTGAAAAATTTTCTTTTAGCGACAGCCCTACACTGTCAATCTTATGGTCCAGCAGAACTGCATTGACAGAGAAGGATTGTTCAGAAAGCAACTTTCCTGTAAAGGGTAGCTTCTCAGGTGGGCTAAGTGCCTTAAATCTGTCTTTGCTTTTATATTTCTGAACAAAGATATGTTTTTCATGCACTTCTGTAACAATTAAAGAAAGGGTATTCTCATAATTTTCTATGAGGTTCCAGGTGTAGGCATTTAATTTTGCCTCCACATTTTGGATGAAGTTAGATGGGCCATAGAGATGTATTTCCTTATCACGGCCCAGTAAATGACGAAGTAAAAAGTCAAACCCTATGAAATGATCCATATGAGTATGGGTTATAAAGATATGGCTTATTTTTAAGATATCCCTGGCAGAAAGCGCTGATAAATCGCCCAGGTCAAAGAGGATGGCTCTTTTTTTAAAAAGAAACGGAATAAAAAGCCCTGGATCTGAAAATGGCTCGTTTACTAACCTTGGATGAAATGATGGCGTCATAAGTGCAAAACCTGTAATTTTTATGAAGATGATTAATTCAAATCTATTGTACTATAAGATCCAGGTTTTTTCCATCCTTTAGGTTTACAAGCCCCTCTTCACAGATTCTCAAAAATGGAATTGCTGCGCCTGTCAGTGTGATAAGAGTGAGCAAGGGGTCATCCAATGGGCACCCAAGGTTTTTTGTGATATTTTTTATATTATCCATCTTTTTTGCAATTTCACCTAATGGAATATCGGCCATAACACCAAATATGGGCATAGGGATTTCCTCTAATATTTTTCCTTCGGCATAGACAACAGCCCCTCCTTGCAATTCATGAATCCTGTTAACCGCTCCAGCCATATCTTTTTTATTTGCCCCTACAACAATGATATCCGATGTATCCCATGCTGCACTGCAAGCAATCGCCCCAGTGATTAAATGGAATCCCCTTATAAGTCCGACAAACATCTTTCCAGGGAAAAACCTTCTATCTATTGCCGCTACCTTAAGTATATCCTTGCCGGTATCTGACATAATTTCACCATCAATGACAGGCATGGATATTACAATCTCCTTGGTTACAAGATCTGTAACCTGTTCTATTACCCTGACATTTACATGAGAGAGATCTGTTTTTATATTAATAGAAAAATCAGATAGAATAAGGTCTCCTGGAAGGTGGATACTGTTTCGGCTTTCAATGGAAAACATATGCTTTCTTGGGGAAACTGTCAGGTTTCCATTACTAACAATAATTTTTCCCTTACTTATCACCTGTTCCGCCTTAATAGAACTAATATCAGGTATAATTAGAATATCGGCATATTTCCCCGGCGCTATCCCTCCGATTACACTATCAAGAGCAAAGTGCTCCGCCACATTTATGGTAGACATTTGAATTGCATGCACAGGATCAAACCCACAGTCAATGGCCTTTTGGACTACAGATTCCATATATCCATTTTCAATTAGATCCTTTGGTTCTATACCATCAGTTACCAAAATTAACCTCCTGAAATCAATGCCTGAATCCTTAATGCTGCATATAGCGTCGAGATCGCTCCGTATGCTTCCCTCTCTTATCATGACATACATTCCGAGCCGTAAACGTTCCAATACCTCCGCGCTGTTTATAGGCTCATGACAGGAGGAAATTCCAGGGATTGCATACGACATAAGCTTTCCGCCTTTTGCGCCTGCAGAATGCCCTTCTAATGTTTTATTAGAGTTAATGGTTTCCTGAAAGATGGGGAGATGATCTTTTGGCTTTTGAAGGACTGTTTGCCAGTAAGATTCACCTAAGCCGACAATGTCATCTCTTGCAAGAAGCTTTTTTAGGGTATCTATCGAAATACCCCGGGCCTTTTTGCTTATAGATGCCATAAATGGTGCAGTGGCAAATATTTTTATAGGTTGGTCATTGAGAGAATTGAGAAAATCAACTACACCGTTATAACCTAATATTGGAAATGCCTCCATTGTTTCAGTTATAATGGTTGTTGTGCCGCCAACCATGCCATATTTAAGAAACTCGTATACATTGGACATCCAGGCGAGATGGGTATGGCCATCAATGAGACCTGGAATAAGGGTTTTGCCGGCTGCATCAATGATTTTTGTATGAGGTCCTATAGTGTATTCCGGTTCCTCTCCAACGTAGGCTATCCATTCCCCTTTAATTGTAACTGCCCAACGATGCAATAATTCGCCGGTATATACATTGACAATGGAGGCGTTTACAATAGCTATGTCCGCCTTTTCTTTTCCAAGTGTAACATTCATCAACTCCTCTGTCCTGTCTATTCCTGCAATAGATAGTATATTATGTGAAGCCATTTTGAAATCTCCTTGATTGATTTAATTTACTTCAATCATAACCTTCCATTCGACTACTCAAAAAGAATCTAATACCTTTTGTTTGCAATGAAGGCTTACAAATGAACAACTTACTGCTATACTACTTTTAACAAAATAAGTCCGTCAAGGAATAACAAAAAATTCTTAAGCATGGGCAGGAAAAGATTCCTGCCCTTTGTATATGAACAATTTCAGGTGTTCTATATATTTTAACAAAATGAGTCAGAAAATAGATAATGGTGGCAGAAAAAATGTTAAATGTGTTAAACTTAAAAACATGTCCCATGTTGACCACATTTTTATTCATGCTTCAGGGCAGGAATCCAAATCGATTATTTGACTTTAATATCAAATTATATGAAAATGCTTAAAAAACTGGAGGCTTAAAATAATAGATACAAATGAATTTATATCAATGGCTGAATCATTGCCGATTGAATTAAAAACGCGTCTTATTGATAGGTTGCTTAATAGCATACAACCATCTCAGGCCGAAATTGACAATTTATGGGCAAAAGAAGCCGAAAGAAGAGTTGACGAAATTAAATCTGGCAAGGTTAAAACTATTCCAGGGGATGATGTTTTCAAAGAAATTTATAATCGTATCTCAAAATGAAATATTCTTTTCATCCAGCAGCAAAAATTGAGTTTAATGAGGCTATAAACTATTATGAAGAATTCCAAGCTGGACTTGGAAAAGAATTCGCAAAGAAATTTTTTCTACAATTCAACGTATCCTCCAATTTCATAATGCCTGGTCAAGGCTGTCAGAAAATACAAGAAGATGTTTAACACGCCGTTTTCCTTATGGGGTCATTTATAAGACCTTAGACGAAGAAATTCTTATTGTTGCAGTAATGCAGTTAAACCGGAAACCAGGGTATTGGAAAGATAGGATGAAGTGATAGCAGAACAAATCAATGCAATATACAGGAAATGACAGGACGATTTATTCTTGATGTAACTTTATGAAAAACATTGCGCTTACCAGTTTCACTTTAGTTTTCCATTTGGTGAACCCCGCCGTTATGTCTTAAAGGATAAAATATGTATAAAAAATATGTTTCAAAGCGTTTTATGAAATTGTAATTTTTGAAATATCTTAGAAAAACCTTTTGCAGGAATTTTTGGTCACATTTGAAAAAAACGTTTAGCATGATTAAGAAAAAGGGTAATATTTTACCGCTGAGTTCGCAGAGAACGCAGAGATGAAAGCTTTATAAAAATATTTCTAAATAATAATAATTAAAACTCTGCGCCCTCAGCGTGCTCTGCGGTAGGCTGAACTATCAAGGAAAAGGCATTCTTACAAAAACAACAATTATGGATTAAAATGCTATTTTTATGGAGGGTAATATGGAAAGAAAAAAAGTAACAATCTCGAACCTGATGGCTAAAAAGGAATCAGGTGAAAAAATAACCATGATAACTGCATACGATTATCCAACTGCCAAAATGGTTGACCAAGCAGGTATTGATACTATTTTGGTTGGAGATTCTCTTGGAATGGTTGTCCTCGGCTATGATTCAACCGTGCCTGTGACTATGGATGAAATGCTTCACCATTCAAAGGCGGTAATGAGGGCAATTCAATATGCATTTGTAATAGGGGATATGCCGTTTATGTCCTACCAGATAAGTATTGAGAAGGCCGTTGAAAATGCCGGAAGGTTTATAAAAGAGGGAAGTTGTGATGCAGTAAAGCTTGAAGGTGGTAGTGAGGTTGCGCCTGTTGTGAAGGCTATTGTTGGCGCAGGTATTCCAGTGTGCGCCCATATTGGGCTTACGCCTCAAACAGCAACCAAGTTAGGCGGTTTTAAGGTTCAGGGAAAGGATGCAGAGAGTGCGCGGGATTTAATAAATTCCGCCAAGGATTTAGAAAATGCCGGGGCCTTTATGATTGTTATGGAGTGTATTCCAGATATAATTGCTTCAAGAATTACTGAGGAGATTAACATTCCCACAATAGGTATTGGAGCAGGAAAGGATTGCGATGGCCAAGTCCTCGTATACCACGATACAGTCGGCCTTTTTGATCGTTTTACACCAAAGTTTGTTAAACAGTATATCAAATTAGGACCGATGATTGTAGATGCCTTAAAGGATTATAAAAAAGAGGTAGAGGAGGGAACATTCCCTGGGAAGGAACATATCTTTAAGATGAGCAAGAGTGAGGCAGAAAAGGTTTAGTTTTGGGGGTAAACTTATATAAAAAATTATTTTTGCCACATTAACAGGTAACTGATGGATTTAAAAATATTATTTACTGTTTTTTTAGCTGTATTTATTGCTGAGCTTGGAGATAAAACACAGCTTGCAACCATATTATTTGCAGCAGACAAAGAAGTAAATAAGCTGACTATATTTTTAGGGGCATCGCTGGCCCTTATTGCTACGTCGGCAATAGGTGTATTAGTTGGAGGCATCATTTCTCAGAATGTTAATGAGAAGTATCTTCATTATATTGCAGGGGTTGGTTTTATTGGTATTGGTTTGTGGACGATTATTAAAGCATAGGGGGTTATCATAATCTTCCAATTCACTCAATTACATTGCCACAAAGCCTGCCCTGGTGCGACATTATTGGGATATTGTATATTGGTTATTGATTTTTCAAGGATTTTATGTCAAATAACTACTTTGCAAAGCCAGGTCTGGGCCAGGGGCATTAGGCCACAAAGATTATGGAATTATTGCATTGATGGGCCTACTTGATATATGGCGTATTAATATTATTGAGAAAGCCTGGTCGCCTATGTATTGTTTTATTGATATCAGTCTTTTCTTCGTGTCTTAGTGGCTGAATAGATGCAAAATATTTTATTGACACTTTTTACTAAAATTTTATACGAGGCTATTCAATATGGAATCTAAAATCGCAAATGTTGTAAGAAAAATACCCCTCTCAGGAATACGTGTAATGCTGCAAAAGGCCGCGGAATACGATAATTGTATCTCCTTAGGTATTGGTGAACCGGACTTTGACACGCCTAAAGAGATATGCAACCAGGCCCTAAAGGATGCCCTTAATGGAGCGACCCATTATACCCAATCGCAGGGAGATCCGGAATTAGTAAAAGAAATCCAAAGGTACCTGAATGAGAGGTTGAGCGAGGACTTTTCACCTCAGCAGATTGTTGTAACCACCGGCGGGGTAGGGGGCCTGACATCATTTTTTCGCGCGGTGCTTGAGCCTGGCGACGAGGTCTTAATACCAGAGCCATACTTTCCACCATACAGGAATCATATTGAGTGGGTGGGGGGGAAAGTTATCGAGGTACGGACACATTTTAAGGATGATTTTGTACCATCGCCTGAGGACATTGAAGAGGCGATTACGCCATCCACCAAGGTGTTGCTGCTAAACTCCCCTCACAACCCCACAGGGGCAGTAATACCCTCTGCAATCCTTGATAAAATAGCGAAAATTGCCGTAGAGAGGGACTTATTGGTATTGAGTGATGAAGTTTATGAAAGACTCCTCTTTGACGGACAAACCCATGAATCCATAAGGACTCGTCCCGGCATGAATGAAAGGACAGTCGTTGTTCATTCCTTTTCAAAATCTTTTGCTATGACTGGATGGCGTATAGGGTACGCCTTTGGACCGGAGTGGGTGATAGGCCCTATGACGAAGGTCGTAAGCTCATACACATCTTGTGCTCCCTCTGTCTCACAACGGGCTGCCGTGGCTGCTTTGAGGCTTGGTTCAGAAATAATTGACTCAATGACCGAAGAATTCTGCGCAAGAAGAGATCAGGTTTTTGAAGACCTTAAACAACTTCCCGGTGTAAAGGTTTTCAAGCCTGCAGGCACCTTTTATCTATTCCCGAATATTAATAAAATTACAGGAGATAGCCTTAAATTTGCCTTAGACTTGCTTGAAAAGCAACAGGTAGTAGTGGTTCCTGGAGACACTTTTGGGCCTTCAGGGAAAGGCTGTGTTCGTATAGCATTAACGGTAAACCGTGAGCTTTTAACTGAAGCAATGAAGCGTATTCGGGCCTTTATAAAGGACATTTCCTGACATGCTTTGCTTTAATTACAAGTTATAAGGAGGCGCAAATACATGAAGAGCGATATAAACTGGGTAAAAACGCATTGTGCAAGAATGGACCACGGTGGTTGCTCTATTATTGTCGGTGTTAAAGATAATAAAATTGTCAAGGTAAAGGGTGATCCGGATGGTTTTTTAAACAAGGGATATATCTGCACTAAAGGTCTTGCATCTCCTGATCGTCTTACGCATCCTGATCGTCTTAAATATCCACTGAAGAGGGTAGGGGATAGGGGAGAAGGAAAATGGCAGAGGATATCCTGGAAAGAGGCGCTCGAGTATACAGCTGTAAATCTCAATAAAATAAAAGAAAAATACGGGCCTAAAGGAGTCGCCTTCGGCGTTGGAATGCCAAAAGGACTGGAACATTTTGTTTTGATTCGCCTGGCAAATATTTTTGGCTCCCCCAATGTTGTGGCATCTCAGGATGTATGTCATGCACCTCGCGAGGTAACTGGAATACATACCTGCGGTTTTTATCCTGTTGCTGATTTGCACTATAAAAGCAAATTAATCCTTTTGTGGGCCAGCAACATAACCTCCACCAATGAAGAGGGTGAAATTTCCAGCATGCTCCTTGAACAGGTTGAAGACGGAACGGAATTGGTAGTTATTGATCCAAGGAAAATTGATCTGGTAAAAAAAGCTAAGAAATGGATTCAATTAAGGCCTGGGACCGATCATGCGCTTGCGTTAGGCCTTTTAAACGTTATCATTGAAGAGTCTTTGTACGACAAGGAATTTGTTGAAAAATGGACATATGGCTTTGAAGATTTTGCAAGTCATGTTAGACAGTTCAGCCCGGAGAAAATTTCTGAAATAACATGGGTGCCGCCTGATATCATACGTGAGACGGCCAGGTTATATGCTACATCAAAGCCTGCTGTTATTCAGTGGGGAAATCCCATTGAACATAATATTCACACATTCGATGCAGTGAGGGCACTTATTTGCTTAATGGCAATATGCGGCAATCTTGATATTCCCGGCGGCAATGTAAATGCTAAAGAACCGAATATCCTGGGATTAGGACCATTTGTACGCTCCGATCTAATTCCAAATAAGAGAAAGGAGATGGTAAGCGCCTATCATGGGGTTATACCAAGGTTGATGACAGTAGCTCCATCCTTTTTTAAAAAAGCCATTCTCGATGGAGATCCTTACCCCATTAAGGGGTTTTACGCCATGTGTGCAAACCCTATGATGTCTTACGCCGGCAGCCCCCAGACATATGAAGCATTTATGAAGCTTGACTTTATAGCAGTTGCAGACCTGTTTATGACGCCTACAGCGGCCATGGCTGATATAGTTTTACCTGTTGCCAGCCAATTCGAGATAGACGACATTGGCCATTATGGATTAGGCCATGGTTTTATCCTCGCCCGTCCTAAAATTGTTGACCCTCCGGAAGAATGCTGGCCCGATATAAAAATAATGAATGAATTAGGTAAACTTATATCGCCTGAGGAATATTGGCATGAAGATTATAACCGGTTTTTAGAGGATGTTCTCGAACCGGAAGGAATTACTTACAGCCAGTTTGTTGAGAAGGGATACCTGAAGGGACCACAGAAATTTAAGCTTTACGAAGAAAAAGGCTTTCGAACGCCAACCGGAAAGGTCGAGCTTAGATTGAGTACGGCAGAGAAGTTTAATTTATCCCCCATGCCTTCATTTAAAGGAATCCCGGAAGATGATGATCTGGAATATCCTCTAATTTTAACAAGCTCAAAAAGCCGGTATTACCTTCATTCGTCTTATAGATGGATTAAAAAGCTGAGAGACAAAAGACCTGACCCTAAGGTTGAAATTCATCCGGAAACAGCTGCAAAATTCGGAATTAAGGAGGGAGATGAGGTGATTGTAGCGACGAAATACGGAAGTATGTCCCAGATAGCCCATCTTACAGACAGTATTGACCGTAGGGTAATAAATGCCTCCCATGGCTGGTGGTTTCCCGAGAAAGGGGTCGATTCACTATATGATTGGCAGAGGGCCAACTTTAATATGCTTACCTCTACTGAAAAATTGGGAAAGGAGTTTGGAACCCCTAACCTCAAGGGCCTTGTATGTAAAATAATGAAAAAATAAGCTAAAAGAACAGCAGTAATTCTCATTTTGGAATAATTTTTTAGCCACAGACCCACACAGACTGACACGGACAAATTATTTACCCTATAGCCTTTACCTCTTTTCGCGAAGCGATGATACTATTTTAGCCGAGCGACTTGGTCGGCTAAAATGTCTGTGTGTTTCTGTGTGGGTCTGTGGCTAAGTCTCTTATTTTGCTATAATTAGAATTGCTGAAAGAACAGGGAGAGTTTTGGCATCAAAAATATTTTATACTATTGATGAGGTATCCGAGTTAACAAAGCTTCCACAGATGCTTATTCTTCATTATTTACGTGTGAAGGGTATAACTTTAGCCCCTGAACATTATCCGGATATAAAACCAAGACGGGTTAAAGGCGAGCTACTATTTTCAAAGAAAGATGTAGATGAAATATTTAGATTTATTGGTAAAAAAAAGGACGAGACCTGGGAGAAATGGCAGTTAAGAAGAATAAAGGAGATTATGGCAAAAAGGGAATTAAATATAGCTAAACCTGAAAAAAAACCGGATTTAAAAATTATTAATGGCGGCAAGAAAGACAAACTTAAAGAGAGGAAATGGTAAAAAAAATGCTTGACAGTCAAAAGGTCATAAAGTAAGCATCATATTCACTTCCTGTCAATATCTATTCAAAAGGCTACATATACCGTCGGGGAACATTAAGCAAGGGCGTGTATTTTAACAAATTATTAATCTTTAAAAAGGGTTCAATATGAAGGTTCTTGTAAGTGATTCGCTGTCAGAAATGGGTGTTAATGTTTTTAAGGATACCCCGGACATCGATGTTGATGTAATAACTGATCTTTCACCGGAAGAGTTAAAGGGGATTATAGGAAAATACCATGCATTGGTCATACGGAGCGCTACGAGGGTTACGGCTGAAATTATCGACGCAGCGGATAACCTTAAGGTTGTTGGAAGGGCCGGCATAGGACTGGATAACGTTGATATCCCATCTGCAAGCAAGAAAGGGATTGTTGTAATGAATACGCCTGAGGGAAACACTGTAACTACGGCGGAACATACTATTGCAATGATCATGGCCCTTTCACGGAACATCCCTCAAGCAACAGCATCTCTTAAGGAGGGAAATTGGGAGAAGAAGAAATTTCAGGGATTAGAAATATTCAACAAATGCATCGGGGTTATTGGGATTGGGCGAATTGGACGCCTTGTTGCCGAGAGGGCAAAGGGGTTGAAAATGAATGTTATAGCCTATGACCCCTTTATTAAACCGGAAGTAATTGAGAAACTGGACTTAGAGCCGGTCTCTTTTGAAGAGCTCCTTAAAAGATCTGATTATATTACCATTCATACACCAAGCACTGATGATACAGTTGATATGATAAACAAGGAAACCATCAGTAAAATGAAGAGAGGCGCTGTATTGATTAACTGTGCACGTGGAGATATAGTAAATGAAGATGATCTATACGAGGCATTAAAGTCCGGGCATCTTAAGGGGGCGGCTATTGATGTTTTCAGGAAGGAACCACCTGGCAAGACAAAGCTGATGGGTTTGCCGAATTTTATATGCACCCCCCATCTGGGGGCGTCAACCAGAGAGGCACAGGATAGGGTAGCTGTAGAGGTGGCCAGGCAAATTGTATCCTACCTCCTGTACAGCACAATACAAAATGCCGTAAATGTACCGAATATAAGCCCTGAATTGATATCTACACTAAGACCTTATGCTACCTTGGCTGAAAGAATGGGGTCATTTCAGACACAGCTAACAGACAGCGCTATCCTGGAGGTTCAGATAGATTATCTCGGAAAGATAACCGAACAAAATGTGTCTCCTTTGACTACCGCCATGTTAAAAGGGCTTTTGAGCCCCATAGTTAAAGATCAGGTTAACTTTGTTAATGCACCTTTTGTTGCGTCTGAACGGGGCATAAAGGTGATTGAATCAAAGACAATGGAATCAGAAGATTTTGCAAGCCTCATTAAACTTACAGTTAAGACATCTACTACTAACAATATTATATCCGGCACAATATTCGGCAATCAACTGCCAAGAATACTAAGAATAAATAATTTCTTTTTTGAGGCGATTCCTGAGGGACATAACCTCTTAATAAGCAGCATAGATAGACCTGGAGTTATAGGAAGTATTACAAGCATTCTCGGCAAGCATGATGTTAATATAAACGGAATGCAGGTGGGGGAGGAAAAAGAGAGAAAGGAAAATATTATACTCCTCGCTACAAACATTGCCGCTGATAGTGAAACCATTGAAGAGCTAAGAGGTTTGGAGCATATATCTTCAGTGAGGAGGATAGAGTTCTAAGAACTTCGAAAAACCGGTATATATGACGGCATTGGGCCGTCAGGTTTGTTTGCGGCAACAGGTGCTGCAGTTGGGTATATAATAATGTTTTATTAAAGGAGGCAAAATGCAAACAAAAAAAATCTTTTTACCAGAGTCCGAATTTCCACGTCAATGGTACAACATCCAGGCGGACATGCCGACCCCTTTGGAACCACCACTCAATCCCGGAACTGGAAAGCCGATTAGCCCGGACGACCTCTCAGCCATATTTCCTATGCCCCTTATCGAGCAAGAGGTTAGTCAGGAAAGATGGATTGATATACCGGAAGAGGTCATAGAAAAACTCCTTATATGGAGGCCAACGCCCCTATACAGGGCATATAACCTTGAAAAATACCTGGAAACACCTGCCAAGATTTATTTCAAAAATGAAGGGGTAAGCCCTCCCGGGAGTCATAAACCGACTACCGCTATACCGCAGGTTTATTACAATAAGATATCCGGAACAAAGGCAATTACCACTGAGACCGGTGCAGGACAATGGGGGAGCGGCCTTTCCTTTGCCGGAAAGCTTTTTGGCATGCCTATAAAGGTATGGATGGTCAGGATAAGCTATGATCAGAAACCATACAGAAGATTAATGATGGAGGTATGGGGTGGAAAATGCGTAGCAAGCCCAAGCACTGAGACAAATGCCGGGCGTGCCGTCTTGGAGAAAGATCCTGATTGCCCTGGTAGCCTTGGTATGGCTATCTCAGAGGCGGTTGAGGCCGCTGTGACCGGCGATAATACCAAGTATGCCTTAGGCAGTGTATTAAACCATGTTATGCTTCACCAGACTGTAAACGGTCTTGAGACCCAAAAACAGATGGCCATTGCCGGAGATTATCCGGATATGATTATAGGGTGCGCCGGAGGCGGAAGCAACTTTGCAGGCAATTGCCTGCCTTTTTGCCGGGATAAAATTGCAGGAAAAGATATTGATATTCTTGGTGTTGAGCCTGCATCATGCCCAACCATGACCATGGCGCCCTTTGCATATGATTTTGGAGATACAGCGGCAACGACACCACTCTTGGCCATGCATACCCTGGGACATAATTTTATACCTGCCCCTATACACGCAGGGGGGTTACGCTATCATGGTATGGCTCCTATCATAAGCCAGTTGATTTTAGATAATATTATACGTGCAGAAAATATACAGCAGATTGAGACCTTTGAGGCAGGATTGATTTTTGCAAGGACAGAGGGATTTATCAGCGCACCTGAGACGAATCATGCCACTGCCATGGTTATAAGAGAGGCCCTTAAGGCAAAGGAAGAAGGAAAAGAAAAGGTAATACTCTTCAATTGGAGTGGACACGGCCTGGTAGATATGATGGCTTACCAGGATTATCTTTCCGGAAAGTTGGCGGACCATGCTATAGATGAAGAGGGAATAAAAAACGCATTGAAAGATATTGCTCCCTTGCCAAAGCCAAAACAATTTAAGATTGGAAAAGTAGATTAAGATAACATGCCCCTCAGGATTCACCATTATGGTGAACCCTGAGGGGCATTAAAACAGGTTTATGAAAATGAATAATGCTGTTAACCCACCGGAAGAGGATTTTCAGATCCGATGCCCCAGACTTGGCCATAAAATTTCCTTTTCTTACTGCTCTAAGGAAAACAATGGCCTTCCATGCTATAAAGCGCTCGATTGTTGGTATACGTATTTTCCCGTATATGAATTTTTCAGGCAAAAACTAACTGAAGAGGATTGGAAAAAGGCCTTTGAATCGAAGATGCAACCAAAGGTGGAAAGTATTGTGGAACTGATAGAAAGGGCTAAAAAGGTAAAGGCGGAAAAATTATGAGACAAGAGATATTGCTTGGGAACGGGGCTATAGCCCTGGGGCTTGTAGAGTCCGGATGTCAGGTAGTGACATCCTATCCCGGCACACCGAGTTCAGAGATTCTACCAGAGGTTGTTAGATTTGTAAAATCAGAAAAGCTTAATACATATACAGAATGGTCAACAAATGAAAAGGTTGCATTTGATACTGCCTTTGCTGCTTCCATTAGTGGGAAGAGGGCAGCCTGTTGCATGAAACAGGTTGGTCTTAATGTGGCTGCGGATTCATTAATGAGCGCGGCATATCTTGGAAATATAGGCGGCCTTGTTATTATATCATGCGATGATCCTGGCCCCCATTCTTCCCAGACAGAACAGGATACTCGCTTTATGGCAAGACTTGCAAAGGTGCCGGTCTTAGATCCTTCCAGTCCACAGGAGGCCAGGGAGATGGTAGGCCTGGCCTTTGACATATCAGAGGAGTTTGAAGTC
>Ga0307991_1002057_pt1 | contig 13787 bp, 12 predicted proteins | sample EllFjometagen131_FD_203146 | JGI IMG/M metagenome (GOLD analysis project Ga0307991, IMG submission 203146) | Marine microbial communities from Ellis Fjord, Antarctic Ocean - #131 | ecosystem: Environmental > Aquatic > Marine > Unclassified | place: Southern Ocean | collected 2014-10-08
CTGCTAAACCATTCATCAAACTCTTGGAATGTTTTAGGATAATCAATACCAGCAACAGGTTGTCTTGGCTCCTCCATAACCGCATACTATATCATGTGGCCGGTTGAGTAAAGTGCATACCCACTAATTATTTATTAATGAAATACATTCATTCTTAGGCAGGTTGCCAAGAATTGCTGATAACAGATCATTTGCAGCATTAAAAAGATTTTTGTGCTGCTCATCTATGATTTTATTGCCGCACTCATTTGTGACCTGCCAAACCAATCTCACAAAGCATGACTGACCAGCGGGAAGGTTGTTCTCTGGCTCAGCATTACATGTACCAATTTCAACCCGATTACGTCCTTTCTGTTTGGCGGAATAAAGAGCTTCATCGGCCAAAGACACAATCGTTTCGGGTGATGACACCCCAGCCGTAAAAATAGTTACAACCCCGAGGCTGACTGTAACATGTTCTGCGGTGCTGGAGGCAGGGTGCGGAAAAGCAAACTCTTCAATTTCTTTTCGGATTTGTTCTGCTACGGCGGCACTCCCATGATGGTCGGTCTCGGGCAAAATGATGGCAAACTCTTCGCCGCCATATCGTGCCGCCATGTCGGGCGCACGCATGACAATGTTTTTGATCGATGTCGCCACGCGCCTTAGGCACTCATCACCCGCCAGATGGCCATAACTGTCGTTAAAATTCTTAAAGTAATCTATGTCTACCATGATGAGTGACAAAGGAGTCCCAGAACGTTTCGATCTGTAAAATTCTGACAAAAGGGTCTCATCAAAACACCTCCGGTTCGATAGCTTGGTCAGACTGTCAGTCATCGCACTTTTTTGGGCGTAGTCCTTTTCTATTTCAAGTTGGCGAACCAACTGCTGTATTTTCTGCTCGGCCTGTTTGCGCTCAACAGCATCTTTACGAAGCTGTAAGTTGATTCGTTGAATGTAAACCAATAGAGCTGAAAAGAAAACAAGCATCGAGACTGCCACGCCCATGATCACATACAGCCATCTCATATTCTGCGGTGGCGGATTGGGGTCATATAGAAACCCCTTGAGGGTGAAGTCTGGTTTCATCATACCCAGATCTGCATAGGTTTCAGCGATGTGATGCCATCGGCCTGGATTCATATGTCCGATTTTCACCAGATTCGTTTGTAACAGTGATGCCATCTGGCGGGCTTCAAAGCGCAAGTGTTCAATACTGTGACGCTGGCTGTATTTGGAGTAAATCAGCTGAATCAGTTCCTCCGGGTGCTGCATGGCGTATTCCCAACCCTTCAGACTCGCTCTCAAAAAAACCTTCACCTCTTTCGGCTTCTGTTTTATTTGATTTTCGGTAGTAAAGAGATTGTCACCGTAAAAATCGATCCCAACAGACCGGGGGGAATAAAGCAGATACTCTTGCCCTGCCGCATTCAGTTCAAAAGGCTCATCCGTGACATAGGTTGACATGGCATCCACGTCTCCGGCGAGTAGGTCTTTTATGTGAAAACCATGGGGAAGCAGGGTGAATTTGTCTGCAGAAAGCCCTTCTTTGCGCAGATATGCATACAATTCGGACGAACCAGGTTCAATCATGACCCTGAGACCTGCCAGATCATGAATGTTTTGCAATCCGCTGTGTTTGAGAGCCAAGAGTGCCAGAGGAGAATGTTGAAAGATTACCGCCAGGGCGACTACCGGTTCGCCTCGCTCTCTCAACAGCAACAAATCAGTGGCACCTACCCCAAAATCCGCCTTTCCCTGTAAAACTTTTTGTACGGCATCTTCTCCTGGATGGTTGGGAATGATTTCCACATCCAGTCCGACTGCCTGATAATATCCCTGCGCTTGAGCTGCATAATACCCGGCGAACTGAAACTGATGCTGCCACTTGAGCTGCAGGCGAACAGTTTCGGTTGCTGCGACAGAAAGTGGGCACAGTAGCATGAGAATCAATACAAAGCCGCGACAGGCATATCGGATACTAATATTTGATGGTTTGGGAATTTCCATAGAATGCATGGGAGAATCCTTCCTTTTTAAAAAATTCACCGTCATACATCTATATAAAAACTTTACTCTTATAGACTCCAATCTACTTACAGAGGCTATGCCCTTCATAACCTGCCAGCAACAGCGACCGGCATTGCTCCCATGGTTTTTGCCGTCATATTCTTGAAGACAAGGAACAGAACAAAGATCCACCATTTCTGTATTTTCACTGTTTGTTTCATGACCGCACTTTTTAAATTCCCAACAATTTCGTTTTTTACTGTCTTCATTCATCGAATTGTTGTTCCTTGAGTTTTTTTATTAATAGCACCACGAGAGGATTGCTCCTAAAGCGGTCACAAAAAGAGCCTTTGGTCCTTCTCAGCCAATAAAAACCGATCTGCCCCTTCCTTTTCCAATATTGAATAAAGCCAGATCCCGGAACCGGTACGGAAAAACCATTCTAATTACTTAATAAAATTTTTTTCAGCAATTAGAATATTCCAACAATTAATTGAAAGCAATGGGAATATTCTGCTTTTATAAAAACAGTTTTATCTTATGACTTAAAATTTGGAAAAATTTTGCGGGGATTTTTAAATTATCATTTCATTTAATCAAAACATAAATGGCTCTAAAGTATCTAAATTTAGCGAGTCAGAAAATACATATAGCTTGCCATCGGCGACACTAGTTCTGCTGTCACCCCAAAGTCCACAATGCTTCTGGCATTGCTCCGCTTTCATTTAACAAGATGCCATTCTTAAAATTAAAACTGATGAAATCCGTAAAATAAAAAACCGGGGCTGGATTATTTCCATTCCCCGGTTTCCATACGGAAGCTGCGATTATTCAGCGCTGAAAAATCAACAATAGTGTTTGATCAGACATTCTCCGATTTTTTTTTAAAAAGAAACCACATTCCAATCCAAACAGAATAATTTCGATTCATATTATTTCGCAAACTAAAGGCCTTTATCATCCCTACGATAATTTCACGGATTCTTTCATTGTTTTCAAGGAAACGAACGCCTACGTGGAAATTTTTTGATTTTTCTTCTCTGCAGTAAGCAACTTTGACTTTAATTTTGATTAGTTCATTTTTAATACCGATGGACGTCAGTTGGATGAATTTAGCCTCAATTGGAACTTTTGTTTCCATAAGGAGACCCCCCTGGCTTATATCCAGGGTTCTCGCAATCCCTTGGTCAATGGGGTTGCCTCTTCTATCTAAGCATACATACGTTAAGGGAGTATTTGTCTTTATTCTTTTGTATCTTCTTTTTTCCACCATTATCGTTTTCCCTCTCTGTAGTCGCCAGGTATAGAATTCCGTTTGACTGCATTCTTCCCATACCGAACAGCAAAGGATATGCCAGAAAATGTGATTTGTTCAGATAAAAATATATCCTTTTGATATTATAATAAAAAATTACGTGGAAAAATTTAAACTATAAATAGACATGAATTGGTCGTATGATTTTGTGACAATATATATACAAAAGTAGACAAAAAATATAATGAAGGCTGATAAAAAGAATCAAATCAAGTTTGATTATTTTCTCTTATCGGGTTGACTGAAGAACAATCGACAATTCTCCTTTTTTTAAAAACAAAGAGAATGCAAAAGAATGGGCACATTATGACATGTGCAGACTTCTTGCAAGCTCTCACCCTAGTTCTGCAACCTCAAAAAAGACTAACTTGCTTCAGACAGTGCTCCGCTTATCACAATTCCGCCTTCAATTTTTGCTACCATTGTCGGCATGCAGCCGAGAGATTCAAATACAGGATTCCGGATACATATGAAAAAGGGGGGTATTCTTTTATTTTCTATTATTGCTTTTTTGGTCTAGTTTCATACGCCTTGCCACTTTTTCTCTATTTACTTTTGTTATTCCAAGCCACCTAAAAATAGTGTCGGCCATACGTGGCAACATCACACTGATTATTATGAACGGCTTAATCGGTATGCTGTTTACAAATACTCTGGATTTAAATTTTGAAGTACATTTAATGACCGCATTTGCGACATCGCTGGTTGTGCATGATCCAACAAGAGCGGGATAATTCACACCAATATTATAAATCATACCGGCATCACTGACTGCGCCGGGATTAATCGAAGAAACTTTTACGCCGGTTTTATATAACTCCTGCCGCAACGCATCGGTCCATAACTCCATTCCGCCTTTTGACGTATTATACAGGGTGTTGTATATTTCACCAAGTTTACCTGCCACGGAGCTGATATTAATGATGTGTCCTTTTCTCCGATTCAACATGCCGGGAAGCAACAATCGTGTCAGTTCCATGGGCGCGATCAGGTTAACAAAAAGAATGGATGTTATGTCCTCCAGCTTATAATTTGTATAGAAACAATACTTTTCCAAACCCGCATTATTAACTATTACATCTACATACGGCGCCAGCTTATTGATCTTTTCAACCAGGATTTCTATTTCTGAAATTTTTTCAAGATCAAAAGGTATGGCATGCGCTTTGCCACCCAAATTTTCAACCTGATCGCATGCTTTTTTCAGCCCGTCCGTTGATCGTGCGACCAGAATAAGATTTGCCTTTTTTTTCGCAAATTCTTCGGCAATGGTAACACCAATGCCGCGACTTGCACCTGTAATGACGACCCAGGTATTATTTAGATCCATCTTGTCCCTCTTTTTTTTATACCAGGTTGTTGTTTCACATCCCTTGTGAATAATTACATTTTATAAATGACATGAAGCTTAACCCAGCAATTCATCGAGTTGATCTTGATTGAGTCCGTGATTTTTGTGCATAGCGTTTATTTTTGCCCCAAAAACGCTTTCTCCGTTCTTCGTTAATTTCTGGAATACGATTTATAAGGAAATCTTCATGCTCTTTCCGCATAAAGCGATTATAATATTCTGGGCTGTGTTTTTTGCAGTATTCCATAGATTTTATGCGATGGGAATGCATTTTATTTTTCATTTGACGCTTTGTCTTTGTGAAAAAGCCACGGTGTAAAATGGTTTGTGGAGTTCCAGAGTTGGAATGATGATCTATTTATTTTTTCTTCTCTTGAACTTTTTGATGATGAAATGAGTCTTTTCTGAGCATTTTAGCCCCGCATTTGGGGCATCTAAGCTCCATACATGGCGTTCCCTGTTGGTGCGGAACCTCCTTGCTGCATTTCGGACAAATACAATTTCCTCCCGGCCCCATATCATGTTTGCGATTATCTGGCATGGATATCACCTCATACAAAATATTAGATTTATTAGAGCTAATTTGTAAATAATAAGATTACAACTATAACATTGAATGAGTGGTGGGATCAATGCCAAAAATCGTAAAGCTTGCCATTTCATCCCCTATTTCGCCAACCCTATGACTCTGCATATTGCCTCCGCCAGTCTTTATATCCAATATTTCATAGTTTGTTTTCGTTGCAATATTGGTGTATATGATGAAGCAGTAAAATTATATCAAAAAGCGAATACTATTGAATAAATAAGTTGGCAGAAAAGCCTTCTTTTAAAAAGTGTTCTAAGGAACAGAAATTGGCCTTTCAAAATAGTAAACTTTAAGCCTTCAACTCTGAACTAGGCATATAAAAAATGGACAATATTACTTTTGACGCCCCCTTGGGAAGACGTGTAGTTATTTCTGGATTTGCTGAAAATCCCATAGAAGGGATAGAGAACATTCTCAAGATTGTTGACCAACCCGTACCCGATCCCGGACAACTTGCGGCTGGTGATGTCATTATCAATGTAAAAAGTGCGGCGGTGGGCTGGGTAGATCTGTTAATGACTAGTGGCCAATACCATCATATGCCACCTCTACCTTATTCTCCGGGGTTAGAATATTGCGGCACAATTCTATGGACTGGGCCTGATGTGAAGCATCATACTGCTGGGGATCGCGTACTAGTAGATGGTTTTGTGGCAGGACCACGTTCACCAGGTGCATACCAACAATATGGCGGTTTTGCCTCTTATGCTGTAGCTCCCCAAGAGGCATTGAAAAAAATTCCTGACGGATTTGGCTTCGATGAGGCCTGCAATCTTCTGGGTAGTTATGAGACGGCTTACTATTGTCTCATAACCTGTGGACAGTTGCAGGCAGGAGAAACGGTTCTTATTCATGGTGCGTCTGGTGCTACTGGTTTGGCTGCGGTGCATATTGCTAAGTTGTTGGGCGCAACTGTCATTGCTACTGGTCGCTTCAATGACAAGTTGGCGGTAGTTAAAGAACAGGGGGCCGATTATGTGATCAACTGCAAGCCCATTGAAGGCGAGAGCGGAGTACGAAAGTTTCGCGATGAAGTAAAAGCTCTGACCGATGGTCATGGAGTGAATGTGGTCTATGATGGAGTAGGGGGAGATATTTCTCTTGAATCTATGCGGTGTGTCACCTTCGGCGCTCGTTTCCTAATTGTTGGTTGGGCGTCGACGCCCTTTGTAGCTAAAGGCAAAGGCCAACGTGGTGCACCCAATGCCAATATGTTGCCCACCAACTTGATAATGATGAAGGGGTTAAAGGTGTTGGGCTGCCCAACGGTAATTTCTTCTCTACATGATACCAGTCTGCGCCCACCCCGTGTTAATCAAATTATGGATTGGGTGAAACAAGGTAAACTGAAACCTTATATTTCTCATCGCTTTGAGATGGACCAGGTAAAAGAGGCTATGAAGTCAAAATGGACTGGGCAGATAATAGGTGGGTGTGTCCTGCACCCATCCCCGTGAATTTCAGTGAACTTAGTAATTTAAATATAAAAAATGTTGCCAACAAAGCTTTTGTAGCGGAGTGCAAAAAGTCGTGTCCGCTGAAAAGAAATGTTAATGCAAACATGCTTGCCAAACAATTCCCTATTGCGATCTCCCTATAATCCTGAACAAAGCTTCTACCAGTCTTTACAATCTCTATAGATATTGTTATCCTTAACGTAATTTGCTAGTTAAAAATCATACCTTCAACTTTATTTACAATATGCAATATTTAATACAAATTGATAAACAACTTCTTAAATGGGCTTATCAAAGTCCCTTTAGACATATATTCCCGATAAAAGTTCTAATCTTTATGGGGGATGGACCATTTTGGATGATTGTTGTATTCCTCTCTGCACTTATAGGTCAATTGTCAGATAATGAATCCTATACCCAGTTATCAATTTTTCTTATGTTTGGATTTATTATCAGCAACATGGTCTTTACTCCCTTGAAAACCTATGTGAAGCGAAGACGTCCTTATGCCAACCTGGAATTACATAAGGATTTACATATTGAAATTCAGAATCGCGACCCCGGTCATGGCTCAAAAGAGTTAGAAAGCTTTCCCTCCGGTCATGCTTTATGGACGACCCTATGTGTGAGCCTTATTTGCTTTCAATATGGTTATATAGCAGTGCTTCTATTTGGATGGATGATTCCAACAATGATGTATTTGCGACCCCACTTAGGCGTTCATTATCCAAGTGATGTCCTTGCAGGTATCGTTATAGGTAGTATTACTGTTGGTATTACATTGCTTATCAGCCCTATACTTATAAAATTCATGAATGGTATAGAAGATAATGCTGGCTATCTTTTTGGATATTGGGCATTTATAAGCGTGTTTTTAATTGTCGGATTTAAATCTTGGTTGAAGAGAGTGTAATTTTTAGAAATGAACGACAATTATTAAAGCTCAAACATACTTGCCATATGCTTTCAAATGTTCATCAAACCTTCAATGTAACATTCAAACGTCAGTCCGCATTAAAACAAAAATTTTGTAGGAACAATATATAGTGTTTTAATTTTGTTTTTCATTCGATGTTCAACGTTGAATGTTCGATGTTGGATGTTCGTCTCTTTTCTCTATTTTTTCTTTTCCATCTTCTTTACCATCTTCGTCAGCGCTTCCACACGCTTGGATAGTTCATTGACCTGGTCCCTGGTCGAGAGATTCATCATTTCAAGCGCTTCGCTTACCCGCTGATCAATATTGTCCGATATCCAGGACTTTAAATGATTCGCAAAACCGACAATCTCATTTTTTAAATTGTTGCCTTCAGATTCTGATATTTCATGATCTGTAATCAGGCTGTTGACCAGTTTCTCAATTTCATCTTTAGACATGGTCAGTGCACTCTGCCACAGGGAAACATATTTTTTCCCATAGCCGAATAACGTCCCCCTTCCCTTTCGAAGCATCTGAATCAATACCCGGGAGGGCACCGCCTTGTCGGTATCTGTGTCTTCTCGTGCCAGAAGCTGGGAAACAATTGAGGATGTCAGATCATCCCCGGTTTCATTATCTATGATTTCAACTTCTTTGCCGGTCTTAATCAGCGCAGCCAACCGATCCATTGTCAAATACCGTTTATCTGTCGTATCATACAACTTTCGATTCGCATATTTTTTGATGAGATGCATAGATGCCTCCTGAGTATCATATTTTTTAACACAACCCGGGTAAACTAAAAAAGTTAAAAGTGAGCTAAAGTTATGGTTAATGCCTTCGGCATTGTCAAATTTAAATAAAAATTGACCGCACTAAAAGCGCAGTCCACAACTTTAGTCACTTTAGATCACTTTAGGCACTTCAAACTTCTTTTCCTTGGGTCAAGTACATTCCTTGAGTTAGAAATTTTGTTGCCTTTTTGCTTTGTCCAACTTTTGGGAAGATAGTAACTAAATATGACGCCGCGCGTTATAAGTGTCAAGCTTTTTAGCTAAATCTTCATTATTGATGCGCTCGTAAAAAGTCAAATTTCATCGTAGTCGTCATTGTGGCACAGGCCGCAATCCAGTATTTTCAACTGGTTGTGGACTCCGGCCTTCACCAGAGTGACGGGTTTGGGACTTTTTACAAGTTTGTCATTATTAAGGGAACTGGAAGAAATTAATATGCCGGAATTGCGCCGCAATTTTTGCTCGTATTCAAGGCACGTCAACAGGCGCATAACGGGTTATGTAACTGTTGACGCAACGAAGAAGACGATCAAAAAGGCAAGCAAGTTTGGTATATTAATTTTTGGAAGTTCCCTAAAGCCTTAATTAAAAAAATTCAGATTGCAATCCTTAAAATCCTCTGATACTAGTTTTTTTTTAAGCTTAAATCTCCGAGGAGGCGTATTATGAAAAAGCAAGTTGAAATCATGTCAAGCATTGACAATTTTTGGCTTCATATGGACAACCCCACAAATTTGATGGTTATAACAGCAATGCTGTCATTTGACGAACCTCTTGATTTTGAACGTCTAAATGAAACGTTTAAAAACAGGCTGCTGTGTTATGATCGATTTAAAAAACGGGTGGTACGACCCATCAGCGGCGTGGGAAACGCCATATGGGAACTGGACCCTAATTTTGACCTGCGCTCCCACCTTCAGCGCACTGCCCTCCCATCTCCCGGCGAAAAAAAGGAACTTGAGGAACTCATCAGTAATTTAACGGCAACTCCTTTAGATCCCACCAAGCCGCTGTGGCAGTCGCATTATATTGAAAATTATAATAACGGCGGTTCAGTCCTTTTTGTCCGCATTCACCACTGCATCGCAGATGGGATCGCCCTAATAAGAGTGTTACTCTCAATGGCAGATGTTGAGCCCAATGCCGTATGGACAAGCCCAATGACGGAAAAAAAAGGGAAAAAAGAAGCCGCTTACGACTTTTTCCCGCCCCTTGAAAAGGCTTTTAAAAAATTAAACCGTGTCAAAAAACGAGCGATAAAAGTGGGGAGTTTTATCTCAAAAGAAATCGAATCAAGCATCTCAAACCCGTCTCATATATTAAAAAGAACAAAACTGATCGGTAAACACGCCTTTGAAGCAACAACGGTTATCAGCAAAATGGTCCTATTGCCGGCAGATAAAAAAACGGTTTTCAAAGGTGAACTTGGTGTCAGAAAAAGTGTGGCCTTCAGTGATCCGTTCCCCGTGGCGGATATTAAAGCGATCGGTAAATATTTTGGTGCGACCATTAACGATACCCTTGTATCCATGGTGACCGGTGCGTTGCGACGGTATCTCCAGCAATGCAACAACCTGGTCGGCGATCTGGATATACGGGTTGCCATGCCGGTCAACATCCGTCCCCTGGAAGCCGAGATTGAACTCGGTAATCAGTTTTCCTTAATCCTGGTCGCTTTGCCGGTTCATATTGATGACCCGGTACTTCGGATCCGTGAAGTTCAACGCCGCATTAATGACTTAAAGGATTCTCCGGACGCTGCCATTGCCTATGTGGTTTTAAACGCGCTGGGTGTTTCATCGGCAAAACTGGCCAAAACAGCCGCCGGCATGTTTGCAAATAAAACAACCGGGGTGTTCAGTAACGTTCCGGGACCAAAGGAGCCGCTCTATTTTGCAGGAACAAAAATAAGTGATATCATGTTCTGGGTACCGAGAATCGGGGGCCTGGGACTCGGCATCAGCATAATCAGCTATAACGGTGGCGTTTCTTTAGGCATTTGTACGGATTCAGGACTTGTCGATAATCCAAAAGCGATTTTAGACAACTTTGAAAATGAATACCGGATGCTTCTTGGGATGTACCGTGCCGGAAATATTGAAAAGGATCCGCTGGTGATCAACGACCGGTACCAAGATACAATGGACACCGCTAAAATCACCAAAGAAGAGATTGAATCCGGAACCGTCCAGGCAATACGATGCAAGGCGATTACCCGCAGCGGTTCCCAGTGCCAGAACCGAGCGGCAACCAACTCTCTCTTTTGCACCATTCACCAGAACAAGTATGAAAGCTTTGCTGACATAAAAATACCAACCGATAAAAAAGCGGATAAAGTATCGACCGGATAATTAAAATCGCCTGCTCAATCTAACCAGATCATTTAATTGAGCGATTTCTCCTTCTTCGATCGGCATCTGCATTATATCTACACTTGGTCCGATTTTTTTAATCAGGGCATTGATTGCCCGGGCATCACTTTCAGACATTTTCTGATAATTTTTATATGTGATGCTCAGTTTTTCCGTCAATTTCGGATCAGCGGATTCGTTGTGAAATAATTCAGCCATACCAAGGCGATCCGTATCAATTATCGCCATATTTCCCCCCCCAACATGAACCCGATTGATAACAAATCCACCGAACGGCATATTGTTTTGCCGAAGTTTTTCATAGAGAAAAACCGCTTCTGTCATCGGTAAATGCTGGGGCGTGGCAATTGCCAGAAAAAGCGTCATATTGCTTGAAAGTAAATTTTTCACTGTCTCAGCCCTTCGGCTGAAACCCTCAAACAAGACATCATTCCATAACTGCATAAATCCGGCCAAATCATCTAATACCTGACTGCCGATAACTTTGCCAACTGCTCGTAATACAGGAAATGCCAGTATATTAAATACCCGCATCCCAAATCGTCCGGCGTGCAGGTAGGGCTTAAACATTTTTAAAAAAAAATTATTCCCCAGAAGATTTAAAAGCTTATCCGGTGCTTCCAGAAAATCCAGGGCACGGCGGCTGGGCGGCGTGTCTAAAACAATCAGGTCATATTTGTCCTGATGGTAAATTTCATAAAGTTTTTCCATGGCCATGTATTCATGGGAACCTGCCATATTATTCGACAAATGCTGGTAATAGCGGTTTTTAAAAATAATATCTTGAAGGTCTGCCGGCGCATATCTGGAGATCAAATGATCAAAGGTTCGTTTGGGGTCCAGCATCATGGCATATAGTTGACCGTCAAAAGGCCGGGTAATGTCTGAAATTTGTTCAATGGGCACGCGCTGGGCGTCGACGTTAAAGTCTGTTAAACCGAGTGCGTCTGCAAGTCTTCTGGCCGGATCAATGGTTAAAACGATGGTTTTTTTCCCGGACAACGCACCATATAAACCGATTGCCGCAGAAAGCGTTGTCTTGCCCACCCCTCCGCTACCGCAACAGACAATAATTTTTGGCCCATCCGGATCACTGATACGGTCTATCATAACAACTCTTCAATCTCACTCAGTGACAAATCGTTCGTAAAATAAAACGGAATCTCCTTCACATGGCTGGTTGTTTTAGACCTGATCCGGTCGATATATATTTGTTGAATGTTCCGGCGCTTGATCTGGCGCAATGCCGTTTCCAAAATGGCATGGTGAGGGTTGGGCAGATTTTTATCATGTTGGTCTTTCATGTGTTTAATTTGCAGAACGTCACCATCGTCAAACAATAAAGGATAGACACAATTAATAAAAGTGGCAGCAACCTGCATATGGAGTTCGTCTTGGGCCAGGCAGTAAAATTCAATGGCTTCATTTGCCGGCAATTCTTCAGGAAGGGTGACAAGTAAAATGCAGGTTTTTCGATGATCCTTGAAAAGATTCTGTAGGCGGCGGATTTGAGTAACCAAAGGCCCGCCCCGGATCATATTGATTAATACATCAGGCAGACGCAGAAGGCTCAATGCATGACCGGTGGCCGGCGCATCAACAATAATAAGGTCAAAGGTGTTTTCTAATTGTTCACTTTTTGACCTTTCCCACCGCCAGATTCGCCCCAGGCACATCACCTCTTTTAAGCCAGGCGTTGCCTCAGCAAGATAATCAAACAGCCTGCTTTTTGTAATGCGATTAGCAATGAAACCTGAATTCACATACGCTTTCGTATATGCCGTAAGCTCCGCCTTTGGATTTACGCGGGCCCCCCAGATATTGGCGGATAATTTTAACGGAACTTCGGTGAGGATTTTTTTGTTAAAAATGCTTCCGATGGCATCGGTATCGCCGATTTCCAGCAATAGCACTTTTTTTTTATATCGCACCGCTGCTTTGCCAAGGGCAATACTGACGGTGGTCTTACCCACACCGCCTTTTCCCATGACAAAAATCAATCTGCGGGAAAAGAGCTGTTTTGCCCACGAATCTTCCGGCTCCGTCAAACTTCCGGTGTACTCTTTATGATGATGGACGTCGGTATTGTCGCCTGCCATGTTAAAAAAGTAAAACGATTATTACTTTTTAGATTTTTTTTTAGCGGCGGATTTCTTTGGCGCGGCTTTTTTAGTTTTTTCCAGTTTTACAATCTTCGCGTTTAACGACTTGATCTTTGCGGTGAGACTCAACACCTGATCCCTGTTGGCAAGGTTCATTTTATTAAGCACATCATTAACACGCTGATCAATATTTTTGGTTATCCATTTCTGAATATTGTCTCTGTATTTAATTATTTCTTTTTTTAATTTTTTTGCTTCAAGTTCAGAAATTTTATTATCCTTGACCAGCATATTTACCAGCTTTTCAACCTCTTCTTTTGACATGGTAAGCATTTCCTGCCACATGGAGGCGTATTTCTTGCTGTAATCAGACAATGTATCGCCACCTTTTCGAAGAAGCTGAACAAAAACATTTTCGAAATCCTTTTTCCCTTTTCCGGCTTTTGCTTTCGGCTTCTGCTTGGTTGCTTTTGCAGCCTTGGCTTTAATCTGCGATACGACCTGGGCGGTAATTTTTTTTCCGCTTTTCGTGTCGACAATCTCGATTTTTTTCTTTGACTTCATCAATTTGGCAATCTGGGAGCGCGTGATGTAATTTTTTGTGACAGTGTCGTAAAAACGACCATTGGCATATTTCTTAATTGTATACATCGGAACCTCCTTTACACTGTAATTAATCTAACAGTGTTGATTAAAATTAACTAAATGGATTCTTTATAAAACATATTACACAAAATTTAAACAATAAAATATGATGGCTTCGTAAAAAGTTCGATTTCTTCGTTGCGCTGCATCCCTCATCACTGCGGAGTACGAAAAGTACGCCTCATTCTTCGGGATTTGCGACGCCTTGCCAATTTTATAAGATTGGTGAACTTTTTTACTTTGCCATCACT
>Ga0307991_1002059_pt1 | contig 13777 bp, 10 predicted proteins | sample EllFjometagen131_FD_203146 | JGI IMG/M metagenome (GOLD analysis project Ga0307991, IMG submission 203146) | Marine microbial communities from Ellis Fjord, Antarctic Ocean - #131 | ecosystem: Environmental > Aquatic > Marine > Unclassified | place: Southern Ocean | collected 2014-10-08
GGTAGCTGAGTATGGACAGGCATCGGTAAAATTAAATGCCGGTGGAGTTGTGGATATAGACCCCAGCACAGTAGAAGCTATTGTAGGTAGGGGAACAGCTCTGGTTGATGTTGATGCCGGAGATACTATCCGTGTTGACGATTCTACAGTAAGAGCGAAAGCAGAAGGTGGAAATAGTGACGCAACAGTAAACATGAACGCTGCTACCGGAAATCTGACCGTAACTTCAAGTAAGGTAAGTGCTGAAGTCAATGGAGGCAACGTATCAAATTCTATGGTTGATATGGACGCAGGTGTTGATATTTTAGTTGAGGATTCAACTATAGAAGCGACAGTTACGGGAGGTAATGGTAGCTTTGCAACTGTTAATATGGATGCGCTAAATAATATAAGTATCCTTACTTCATCATCATTACTCCCACCGGCATCAGTAAAAGCGACAGTTACTGGTGGTTGGTCGTCGGGCGCAACAGTAAATATGAACGCAGGTGACGATATTCTGGTTGATGCTTCAACTATAGAAGCGACAGTTGGTGGTGGCAGTTCATTAGCGACAGTGAACCTGACATCACAGGGAGTAAAAGCCGGTACCGGGAATCCTGGTGATATAGAGATAAGTAATGGAAGTACAGTAAGCGCGACAGTTGGTGGTGGCAGGTCGGATGCAACAGTAAATATGAACGCTGCTACCGGAAATCTGACCGTCACTTCAAGTGATATAAGTGCGGAAGTCAATGGAGGCAACGCTTCAAATTCTATGGTTGATATGGACGCAGGTAACGATATTCTGGTTGATGCTTCAACTATAGAAGCGACAGTTACCAGAGGTAATGGCAGCTTTGCAACTGTTTATATGGATGCGGGAAATAATATAAGTATTCTTACTTTACCGGCATCAGTAACACCGACATCAGTAAAAGCGACAGTTGGTCGTGGTTGCTCGGACGCAACAGTAAATATGAACGCAGGTGATGATATTCTGGTTGATGCTTCAACTATAGAAGCGACAGTTGGTGGTGGTTCTTCGGACGCAACAGTAACTATGAACGCTGCTACCGGAAATCTGACCGTAACGTCAAGTAATGTAAGTGCGGAAGTCAATGGAGGCAACGCATCAAATTCTATGGTTGATATGGACGCAGGTGTCGATATTTTAGTTGAGGATTCAACTATAGAAGCGACAGTTAATGGTGGTAGAGGCAGCGATGCAACTGTCAATATGTATGCGGTAAACAATATCAGCATACTTAATTCACCGGCATCAGTAGAAGCTTATGTTGATGGCGGCAAGTCGGATGCAACAGTAAAAATGAACGCGTTTAACGGCGATCTGACTATAGATGCAAGCTATGTGAATGCGGAAGTTAACGGCGGCAATTCAAATGCACTTGTTGATATGGATGCCGGCAATGATATAAACGTGACCGGAGATAGTACAGTAAAAGCAGAAGTTCTCGGATGCACAGCAACATCTTCAGATACAAGTAATGCCACTGTTGAAATGGACGCAGTTAATGATATTAACATAACTGGTAGCACGGTACTTGCTACGATCGGGAATGATGGCGATGCAGATGTTAAACTTGATGCAGGAGATAACATAACAATCGATCCAAGCACAGTAACTGCAAATGTAGTTGGTGATGGTACAGCTTTAGTGTATATGGATGCCGGTAATAATATTGAGGTTTTGGATGATAGCACAGTAAGCGCAGTAGTGACCGATGATGGTCTAGCTGTTGTTAGTATGATAGCCGGTAGCGACATTTCTATTGATATAGACAGCACGGTTAAGGCCTATGTGGATGGCGATGGTTTTGCAGGAGTTTTAGGTCTTGCGGGAGATGATATTTACGCTGATGGTCTTGTTTCGGCAGTAGCCATGGGTGAATACGGGTTTGCCGGTGTAGCGCTTCTTGCCATAGATGATGTTTATGCCCGTAATGTTTATGCATACGGTGCAGGAAAAGCTATTGCAGGGATTGAGTGGCTGTTAACACAATTACCATGGAGAATCCCGCTAATAGACATTGGTGCACAATACGAATATGGCAGCATAGCACTTATTGGGTCACTTATGGGTAATGTATATTTAGGAGATGTAACAGCTCACATGGTTATGGCTGTAGCACTTGGATTATATGATATGTGTGGTGATGTGCAGACACTTGATACAGGCTCAGAAGATTATCCGGGTGGAAATATATATAATTATCCGGATGATGCTACAGATACAGTTCATGCACATTATCTTTCAATGCTTGCAAGACATAATATAGGTACATTGGAATCACCACTCAAAACAGATGTAAGTATTGTAAGTGGTTATTCCTGGGATATTGGGGATATATTTATTCACCAGGTTACAAGCAAACTTATAGAACTCGGGTTATACTTACCGATATATGCATATTTCCCAGAGCAGACTTCAGGGGACTTTCAGGCTACTGCAGCAATGCCGCAGGGTGAAGGATGGGAACAGGTAGGTGCTTTTGGAGCTTCTTTAGCGGCTAACAACGGAATTATAAGCGTAACTTCAGCTGGGGACATGGTAGTTAATTCTGTAGTTGCACCACGTGGCGGAGTACACCTTGAAGCTACCGGTGGAATAGAAAAGTTTAGGGTTGGTTATGTTTCAGGAGATTCAATATATGATTCCGGGTATGAAACACAGGATGGCGATTACATTGAGGATGGTATTATTTACAGAGAAGAGACCTTCGGAGCTTCAATATATGCCGGTCATGGCTGGTGTCCAACTGTTAGTCAGGGTCAGGTAGATGGCATGAGCGAAATGATATCATCAGGACTTGCATGTTTATTTGGATGTCAGGTATGCCCTGGAATGATTTCTGAAGTAATTGGTGAAGCTTTAATGTATGTAGGCGATACACAGTGGGGACAGTTTGAAGGATTGGATTATTTCTCACCAATAATGGTAGGTAGTTCTGATCTTCCGGAAGGACCTAATGTTATAGCAGGCGGATATTCTTATTTCTCAGCTCCTTTCGGGACTATAGGTGTAGGTTCACCGGCAGGCGATCCGGGAGTACCGGGAGATGTGACTCCTGCTGAATATAATCCGTTGGACGTTAATATACAGGTTCTTGATGAAAATCTTGGAACAGCACTTAATCCAGCAGGAAACAATTCTGCAGTGCCAGAAGGAGTGTTTGCAGGAACACCTCCAGCAGGGTTAACTCTGGTAATGGGAGATGTTGTGCCAAGCGGATATCAAGATAGCTGGCATGGCCAATTAGGTATTAGCGGTGCCATTAGAGGAATAGTAAGACCAGGTGTAGCTGTAAATGATTATACTTCTCCGGTAGCACCATTAGTAATTCCTTTGGGTGGGACAGGATATGTGTTCTACGATGATGTTGATACAAATTGCGCAGGTGTTTTCGAAGGATATCCGGAGGCTTTTTATGCTGGCCCAGCGACAGGATATGATATAACTAGACAAATATATCCTCTGTTCCCTGACGCTGCGACTTCTTTTGATCTGGGTAATCTCTTGTCATTGCTAGGGGACCAGCTTAAGTTCAGGATACCTGAAAGAACTATTGTAGAGAATTCGCAGATATCACTTACTCAGGGACCGATATCACTTGCTTCTAATAAAGCACAGCTCTTTTTCTATCATCCTTTGGTAGCGATGGATATGTATGAAGTGCCTGAACTTGGTCTGGATGTATACGAATTTATCGATGGCAATCTCGATATGCTGGATCCGGATCTATTAGCGGGCGCAGGGTTGGTAGAGGATGAAGAAGAAAAGAAACTGCTCGAAGAAGGACAGGAAGAAGAAACAGGAGCACAGGTATAAACTGGGAACAGTTATGTAGGGGCGTATTGCAATACGCCCCTACTATATAAGGAAGACCCCTCTTAAAGGAGCCGGTCTTCCTTTTTTCTTATATTCTGATATACTATAACAATAACGCAATTTTTCCACAAAACAGGAGGAATGCTCGTGAAAATTAAAAAAGTAAAATATATTGGTGTTTTGTTCTTAGTGGGCATGATCTTAGTTTCAGTTTCGTCTTGTGGAACTAAAGAAGAGACTGAAAGAATAGTTATTCAGATCAATAATTATCCTTTGACCGCAGGAGAATTTAATGAACTTGTGCAGGAAGTGGGAATAGCCGACGAAGGACCCGAGGCACGCAAGATGTTCCTGGATACGTTAGTAACCCGTAAGCTTCTTTTGCAGGAAGCTGCCAAACAAGGTCTGGATAAAGAAAAACCATTTTTAAAATCCATTGAAAATTTCTGGGAACAGTCTCTTTTAAAAACTGTCATAGATAACAAAATGAACGAAATGGTAGGAAAAATAAAGATAAGTAATGCTGAGCTTAAAATATATTACGAACAATGGCTACATCAAAATCCTGAAAGCGAAAAGACTTTTGATGAAATGAAAAATCTTTTCGCAACGCAACTTTTAAAGATCAAACAGTCGCAAATTCTTGATAAATGGATCGATGATCTAAAAAGTAAAGCGGATATAAAAATAGATAAAAAAGCTATAGATATTAACTGATTCTTGGAGGGCATATGGAAAACCAAATGCAGAATAGGCGTAGAAATTATTTTATTGATAAACATTTTCAATCACAGTTTATTTTTGAATTTTGTGTGATCGTTCTTGTCGGAAGCATATTGATAGGACTTTTTGCGTATTATCTAAATATGCAGACAACGACGGTTGCTTTCGAAAATCTAAAAGTTGTTGTAAAAACAACGGCAGATTTTATTTTGCCCGTAATATTGCAGATACTTGTTCTGGTTACGTTATTTGTAAGTATAGCCACTGGCGCATTGGCGCTTTTTGCTTCGCATAAAATAGCGGGACCTTTATATAAACTAAAGATGGAAATGGGTAAAATGAAAAACGGAGATTTTTCATCTCCTGTTCATATCAGATCAACGGATCAGTTGAAAACGCTGGCTTTAGAATGCGATGAAATGCGCACACAAATTTCGGGGTCTATAGTGTCTCTAAAAAACGAATGGAATCAAATTAAAATAATACTGGAAGAAACAAAAGAGAAGACAGACGAAACTAATAAACGAAAGATAGAAGATAGGATCAAAAATCTTGATTTTGAATTTTCTAAAATTAAAGTTAGCTAGGCAAATAACAAAGAACATTCTGCTGCTCTGTGCAGCAACGCTGTTTCTGATGTTTGTTTGTGAAGTTAGTTTTGCAGTCGAAGTGCAGGATGGGTTCAACACTGCCCGAAAAATGCAGAGCAAATACTTTACGATTTATGTTGAAAGTGGTGTGGATCTTCAGAATGTTACAATGGCGATATCCGTTCCCCCGAGCATAAAAGCAATAATTCGTAAACCTACATCTGAGTTCAAGGAATTCAATATTACCAATCAGTTTGATCTACTGTTTCTTGCCATATCAGAGATCATGGATATTCGTCTTAAAACGTTTGATTGTAAAATTAAAATATGCCGTGATTTTTCCAGTATGAGTAGTATTATTAGTAAGCTTTACGGACAAAAAATGCCTAAAACAGCCGGAGTTTATGTAGCGGGAATGAATACGATGTATGTTGACGGAGAAAAGGTCGATATTAATGTGATCGCTCATGAAATGAGTCATGCTATACAGTGTAGATATTTTGTTGTACCACCTTCTGAAAGAATTCAGGAGGTTTTGTCTGGATTTGTTGAATATCAGATACGGAAATACTCAAACACATTACCTAAAAAACGTAAATGAGGTTAAAATGAAAATTTTAATAGTAAGTTTATGTTTGTTGCTATTTTTTATAGGGCATGTCGAGGCAGGACAGATCCCTGTGGGGCAGAGCGCCGGGTCAAATGTGCGGGAATATCGCGACGAGAGGCAGCAGAGTCTAGTAAAGAACAGGTTGATACATCCGGTTATCATTCCTCCGTCTTTGAGTGCCGATGAAATAAAGGTTCTGCCTAAAAGAAAGAATTCGATACGTATAGAAAAAATAATTTTACAATGCGGCCGTTTGGTAGATGTCGATGTTAAGGCTGTATCTATACAGAATTTAATAAAGAAATATAAAGGAAAAAAACTTTCACTTAAAAATATGAATCTTGTCGCGGAACAAATTTCAGAAATATGTGCAGACGAAAATATAAAAGTATATATTCCCAAGCAAGTATTCACCGGTAATGTAATGTTTGTTAATCTTGTTGCTGAGTAATGATAAATATTTTATGATTCATATTCGTGGGAAGAAAATTGTAAGTATAGAATAAACGAGTCGCCGATTTGTCATTCACGCGTCTCGGGCTTATGCCCTCGCCCGGGATGACAGTCATAAGGGTTCCTTAATGTTCTATCCTCTAGACACACAAGACCCACAAAATTTGACACTTTCAAAACAGGGTAGGGGCACGGCGTGCCGTGCCCCTACGATTTTATCCGTTATTTAGGACGGGCATGAAACCCGCCCCTACGATTATACACTCTCGCAACGGGGGTCGCCCGGGATGACAGTCATAAGGGTTCCTTAATATTCTATCCTCTAGACACACAAAATTTGACACTTTTTAGACAGGGTAGGGGCATGGCGCGCCGTGCCCCTACGAATGAAATTGAACAATACGTAAATAATTAAAAAGCCAGATTGCAAAAGTTGCCAGAGAGCCTAACCTAATGTAAAATTATAAACAGTAAGATTTGCTTCCGGAGAGTTGACTTTTTGTTGATTAAACAGAAAGAACGTTATGAAAAAAAGCATACTGTTTATATGGATGATGTTTTTTGGAATGTTTCTATCTATTGATCTGGTATCTTCTATCAATGTATCGTACACAGGCGAAGCTTCATGGTATGCTGAGTTTTCTCCGGGGATACTAAAAACAACAGCAAATATGGAAATTTTTGATCATGATAAAATGACGTGTGCAATGTGGGATGTACCATTTAATACAATGCTAAAGGTTACCAATTTGCAGAACAACAAAAAAATAATAGTAAGAGTAAATGATCGCGGTCCCGCTAAGCGATTATACTCAAAAGGTCGTATTATTGATCTTACAAAAGCCGCCTTTGCCCAAATAGCAGATCTAGACAAAGGCCTGACAAAGGTTCGTGTTGAAATAGTAGGTAAAGCTTGATCCTATTTAAATTAATCCGTTTTTATTAATGCATAATGATCTTCTTTGAAGACAACTGAGAAGTTCTTAAGTGGGAATGAGGGAAGATGATTGAGGGTAGTTAGTATGTAGATATCTTTATTTTTTCCGAGAGCCAGTAATTCCGATTTTTTAACAATGAATTTTCCCTCTCTTCCTGCATAGAATTGCATCGACGGGTCCCCGATAGAATAGATATAAAGAGTTTTGTCTTCTGGGACGGTGTTTATTGCACGAGTTGAAACTCTTTTGCCAGTAGGGGAACGATCAAGATCAAATATGTTTTTATCGATTGCCAGATAAATCAAAGATATTGACGCCAGGACCGATACAATTTTAATTGTGTGTTTATTTAAGAGTTTACTTATGCCCCAGCCTGATATAATAGCAAGCGGAGGATAAAGAGGGACTACATACCAGATAAGTTTTGTTTTGACTAGGCTGAAAATTACAAAAACTGTGCTGACCCAGATCACCGGGAGTAAATGCATTTTTTCATTGTTACGGAAGATCCTCCATGCCGCAAGAGGCAAAAGAATTAGTCCTACACCGCCCCAAGGGCGACCCTTGTTAGGGATGACACCTATATATGTAAAGATGTCACCGGTATGGCCATCAATCGCATTGGTGGTTCGGGTTACTAGGTGCTTTACAAAATAGTCATTTATAAAGCCATCCCCGTAATGAGCCCAAGCCAGTAAATGCCACCACAGAATCAATATACTGGCGACTATGGCTCCGAAAATAAATGCTCGGGTAGCTAATAGCTTATATTTACGGGCTGATATAATGAAAATTAAAAGTATTATGGGTATTAGCAATGCTCCCATGCTTTTTATGTAAAATGCTCCGGCAAAAGAAAGTGGACATAAAAAGAGTGCGATTTTGCTTTTCTCGCCGTATAGGAATAATAGAAATGAAAGAATCATAAAAAATGTCATTGCTATATCAAGCGTTCCCATACGGGAGGACCATATAAATTGCCAAGATGTAAGCAGAATAAGTGATGCGGAAATAGCTGTTTTTCTAGAGTATAATTTATTGCCTAATAGATACGTGCAGAGGATTGTTCCTACGCCGCATAGAACAGATAATAGGCGCGCTGAAAATTCTGTTACACCAAAAAGTGTATAAAAAAAAGCAGTGATCCACATGTAAAGAGGAGGCTTGTCATTCCAGGGTACCCCTTCGTGGGTGAGATCTATCCAGTTATTTGATTTGATTATTTCATTTGAAATATTTGCGTATATCGCTTCGTCCCAAGAGGCAAGACTGCCACTGCCGAGGCTCCAGAAAAGAACCACTCCGGAAATTAGCAATAAAATAATAAGGTCTTTCTTTATCCGAACATGTTCCATGATGGATATTATACATGAAAAAGAAAAGGTTGTAAATATGAGCTGATCATGCGGAAGCGCTTTTTCCGGCCAGGTAGCCGGTTGAGAAGGCTTCTTGTAGATTGAATCCGCCGGTATCTCCGTCTAGGTCTATTATTTCTCCGGCAAAATATAAACCTTTAATAAGGCGGGAACTCATGGTGCGGGGATCTATTTCTTTTAAGGCGATGCCTCCCCGGGTTATTATAGCTTCGGCGATAGGGGAAGTGCCTGAAACACTCAGGCTAAATTCTTTGCACAAAGAAGATAAAGATAATATTTCTTTTTGTGTTGCTTGATTAGATTTTTTTGTAGGATCTATCTGGGCTATGTTCAGAAAAAGGTCGCATATTTTTTGAGGGATAAAAGTTTTCAAGTTATTTTTTATGCTTTTTGAAGAATGCATTTTAAAGTAGCTTTTAAGCACTCCGGAAAAAGCGTCTTTTGGTGTCTCTGGGAATTGGTCAAGAATTAAGTGTATGTTTTCTCCCTTTGATAGAAGTTCTGAGACAAGGCCGCTAATGGAAAGGATTATCGGTCCGGAAAGTCCTTTTCTCGTAAAAAGAAGATCTCCTTTAGAAGACGATATTTTACGTTTTTCACAAACGATCTTTAACGCAATATTCTGTAAGGAAAGGCCCATTAGCTGTTTCGGGTATTTTTCTTTTACAATAAGCGGAACAAGCGCCGGGCCGGTAGGGATTATGGTATGACCTAAATGATGAGCCATTTTAAAACCGTCTCCGGTGGAACCGGTTAAGGGATAAGATAATCCACCGGTTGCCAAAATAACTTCACCGGCATTAATGGTTTTTCCATTTTTAAGCTTTATCCCGGATATTTTTTGATCTTTAGAAAGGATCTTTTGAACAGGAGAGTTATATAGTATTGTAACATTGTTTCTATGCATAGAATTTTTTAAAATATCAAGTACATTTTTCGCTTTATCAGTAATAGGAAATACTTTTTCACCTGATTCGGTCGTGCATTTTAAACCGTGTTCTTCGAAAAAATTTATAACGTCGGTATTTGGGAACGCATTAAAAGCATTTCTTAGAAATTGTCCATTTTTTGAAAATTTTCCTAAAAAAGTATTGAGATTACAGATATTTGTTAGATTGCATCTACCGTTACCTGTAAGAAGCAATTTATTTCCAAGGGAATGAGTTTTTTCTACAAGCGTTACTCCGGAAGCATTTTTAGACGCTGAAATAGCGGCCATCATTCCTGCCGGTCCGCCGCCGATTATTATTATATCGTTTCCGTTCATAGAATCCCCTAGATGTAGAGAATATAGCATAAAACATGAGTAAAAGCTACTATGGTCGGGTAACGTTCCTATTTATTTCTTGAGCCGCTTTTATTTTAGGGGTATAATCAATCCGAGGTAAAACACTGTATAACAATAGAAAATTAGCAATTCTAACGAAATGGAATTAGAACATAAATGAAGCGTTTATTGTCAATATTAATTTGGGTCGCAATTGTTGTACTTACTGTCCTTCTTTTTTTTGTGGAACTTTTTCTGGTAATAATACTCTTTCCGTTTGATAAAAAACGAAAAATTATTCATGCGCAGTGTTTTTGGTGGGCTAATGCGCTTATAGGATTAAACCCTTATTGGGAAATTAATGTAAGTGGGCTCGAGAACATTGATCCTAACAGAATATATGTAGTAGTAGCGAATCATCAAAGTATGGCGGATATTGTTGTAGCGTACAAAACACATATGCAGTTTAAATGGGTTGCAAAAGAAAGTCTTTTCAAAGTTCCTTTTATTGGATGGTGTTTATCCCTATCAAAACATATCCGGATCACCCGCGGTCAATTTGGAAGTATAAAAAAAGTATATCGGGATGCTGCCAGCTGGCTTAAGAAGGATATGTCTGTTTTGTTTTTTCCGGAAGGGACCCGCAGCGAAACAGGTAAAATTAAAGCGTTCCAGAATGGGGCGTTTAAACTTGCCATAAAAGAAAAAAGGGCTATTCTTCCAGTCGCTATTAAAGGAACGAGTGACGCTATTCCTAAGGGAAGTTGGATATTTCAGGCAAAAGTAATAGGTGAAGTAACAGTTTTGCCTGCGATTGAAACAAAAGATCTCAAACCCGGGGATTTTTCCAAGTTAAGAGATATGGCACATGAAAAGATAAAAAAAGCGTAGGGGCGTATTGCAATACGCCCCTACATAACTGTGGAGGAGGTTGTTTGTATGAAAAAGATTTTTGTTATGATGGTTGTTTGTACGCTCATGTTTTCCGGTGTTGCGATCGCACAGGATGCAGAAGATAATAGTCCTATTACAAAATTGGGTAGAGGTGTAGTAAATATTTTAGATGCGCTTGTCGAGATACCGGGTACTATGATGAGAGAAAGCGAAGCCGAGGGTGTGGCTACCGGTCTCACGAAAGGGACAGTTATGGGTATAGTGAATACAGTTGTAAGAGCGCTTGCCGGGGCATATGAAGTAGCTACTTTTCCGGTGCCTGTACCACAAGGGTACGAGCCGATAATGGACGATCCAAAATTTCTGGCAAAAGAATAGTATTTTTAGCCTAAATATGTAGGGGCGTATTGCAATACGCCCCTACTGTCTAAATTATTCAAAAAAATCCTAATTATCTAATTTTCATAAACCCTTATAAACAATAAATTTCCGCAAAAATAGTCCAATTTCAATAAAATAATAAACTTATTTCAAGGGGGAGCTATTTCCTTGTAATGCTACAGTTGCCGCAGTACAATACCGGTATATATAGGGAAATATAAGGATAAGAGTAAAAAACAAAAAAGATTTGACTATAGGACACTAAAATGGTATCATTATCGAAATGTTAGGATGTTATTTTAAAAGATAGTTATTGTGTTCCAGACAAAGGAGGAAAAATGGGTAGTATTATTGGTATTTTGGTTTTAGTATTGGATATTGTTGCAATTCTTGATGTTGTAAAAGGTTCATTTGAAACAGGAAAAAAAGCATTGTGGATCGTGTTGATCCTTGTACTTCCTTTAATTGGAATGGCGCTATATTTTTTAATCGGGAAAAAGAAATAATTTTTGTTTGGAGGGTATTATGTGGATTAAAAAAATTATAATCTCACTTGCACTTATAGCATTCTTTTTTAGTACATGCTGTATAGCGGGTGCGGATCAATTTCCCTATGACAACTCAAACGTAAAATATTTTTATGTTTTTGGGCAGGAGGGGGATCCGTTAATGGGAGCAGAAGATAGTGAGCTTATTCTCTATGTTGATGTTCCTGACGGAGAACAGAATGATGTTGTGATAAGTGTATTCGATCCAGGTACCGGTGGAAAAAATGACTGGAGAGTACCAAATAGTGATTGGAATACCACAACTGAGATTGCTGTTTACGGTGAAGATATGTTAGACAGTAAAGAATTTGGTGAGGACGAGTATGATGGACAGTATTATCAATTCGGACCATATGCTAAATCAAAGGGTGAAAAAATTGATGGGTTTAGCAGGTTCCGTCTGGTTGTTACGGGCGTTGCAGGGGATGATCAGAATCTTTTTAAAGTGAAGGTGTCTCCGAATAGTGCTGATGTGTTCTCAGAGAGCATAACAATACGTCTTTTGCCGAATCAGGGAGATCAGATGTTCTTTTATCCTGAAATACCGGCAGGCGTAGAAAGCATCATAATCAGGAATTATGATCTTGATTTAACTGGTGGGCATAGCACAGTTGCTATGAATGCATTAGCCAAAAAACATTATGTTAAGGATTCTGAAAGCGGTGAGTGGGCAGAAACCATAATTCCGATATCGACTTCTACAAAAGGAAAGGTAGTTTATACTATAACTAAAGCTACCCAGAGATATGCTAATGCCGGTTTGGAAATAACCGATGACAGCGGCGAGCCGATCAGGATTTATTTCAGAAAAGGTGAGTCACCTAAACCTAAAAAAGCGGCACCAGCTCCACGGCCGAAACCAGTACAGGTAAAACAAGATACAAGATGTAATAAGTTTACTTTTGACGCTACAAGTTCTTATGATATAGACAAACAGACACTTTCCTATTTATGGGATTTCGGTGACGGGCAAACCAGCACCGAACCTGTTGTTACTCATATATATGAAGAAGGCGGTGAATATACTGTAACCTTATCGGTTCAGGATGATTCCGGTCTTCCATGTGATTCAGCGGGAACTTCTCAGAAAGTGTTTGTTAATACTCCTCCGGAAGCAGCTTTTTCAGCTCCCGAACTTGTGTGCGATGGTGACACAGTTACTTTCAATGCAAGTGCTACACAGGATGATAATCCTGAAAACCTGACGTTTGGATGGAATTTTGGTGATGGCAGCCGTGGTGAAGGAGAAACAACTACGCATACATATACCAAAGGCGGGAATTATAATGTTACCTTAACGGTAAACGATAATTCCGGTACTCAATGTAATCTAGACAGCGTGCAAAGATCTATAAGAGTAAATGCTCCGCCTGTTGCTGTAGCAGGAAAAGATGTTTCTATGTGTTTAAGTTCTTTGGATAAAGATTATGTTGTGACATTGGACGGGTCTTCTTCACGTGACGGCAATGGAGATAACCTTAATTATTCATGGAATCTTGGAGATGGAAGCAGTGAGCAGGGAGAAAAGATCACACATGTGTATGATACTAGTGGCACATACAATGTAACTCTTACTGTGGATGATGGTTCAGGATCAGCGTGTTCAAGTGATTCAGACACCCTTACAGTAAAATTGAACAAAGCTCCGGTTGCAATAGCCGGTCAGAACAAAAAAGTATGTACAGGCGTAAATGTGAATTTTGACGGCGGACAATCAAAAACTGAATCAGGTGAAACATTAACGTATGACTGGTCATTCGGTGAGGGAAGCAAGGATTCTGGAAAAACAGTATCCCATGCTTATGACAAGGGTGGAAAATATATTGTAACCCTTACTGTTGACGATGGTAAGAATACTTCCTGCTCAGTTTCGCAGGATTCTTTACAGGTTGAAGTTAATTCTAATCCTGTAGCCAGCCTGGAAGAGGTTAAAGATACTTGTGTAGGAAAAACAATAAGCTTAGATGCATCCGGTTCAAGAGATGCTGATGGAGATAGCCTTAATTATTCCTGGAATTTCGGAGATGGAACCCAGGAAAACGGCGGATTAAAAGCTAAACACGTTTATACCGAAGGCGGAGTTTATAGCGTTTCAGTAACTGTTGATGATGGCGAAGATTCACCATGTTCATCAGATTCTGATGTTATAAAAGTAAACGTAAATGCAC
>Ga0307991_1002062_pt1 | contig 13772 bp, 11 predicted proteins | sample EllFjometagen131_FD_203146 | JGI IMG/M metagenome (GOLD analysis project Ga0307991, IMG submission 203146) | Marine microbial communities from Ellis Fjord, Antarctic Ocean - #131 | ecosystem: Environmental > Aquatic > Marine > Unclassified | place: Southern Ocean | collected 2014-10-08
AGGATTGTCAAATGAAAATTTATGGTGGGGGCCGGGCTATCGGAATTCCCTTTTAATGACCAATTCTGCTCCTGGATTTAAGCATTTTACTTTAAATACAGTACGACCGATAAAAACTCCCATTGGTTCTTTCGAAGGACAAATGATCAATGGTAAACTGGAGGAATCAGGTTTTGTCAATAATCTTCAGGAGGATTGGGTGTATATAAATGCTATGGTTTTGAGCTATCAGCCCAAATGGTTTCCTGGATTACATTTGGGAGTATCACGCAGTTTTTTGATTTATCGAAATTCCATGGGGACTGGTCTTGGAGATTATTTCCCAGTTATTTCTTTTTTATCGAAAAAATCAAGCGGAGGAAATGAGGTGGATACTTATGGCCATGATCAATTGCTATCTGTTTTTATGCGATGGATTTTGACGGAATCACACGGAGAGATTTATTTTGAATACGGTCGGGAAGATCATGCCTGGGATTTAACTGATTTTATTTTAGAACCTGCTCATTCAACGGCTTATATAATCGGTTTGCGCAAACTCTTTCCTTTAAACCCTCAAAAATCAACCTATTGGCAATTAATACTGGAAGCCAGTAGCTTGGCGTCGCCTCAAACAACAATCAATCGGAATCACGGAAATGCTGGGATGTGGTATACGCATGGGCAGGTAAGGCATGGCTATACAAATCAGGGACAAGTATTGGGTGCCGGAATTGGACCAGGAGGGAAATTGCAGACTCTGGATGTCAGTTGGGTTCAATCGTTTAAACAAATTGGAATACAACTGGAACGCACAGTGCATAATGCTGATTTCTGGTATAATCAGATCAGAGACATCCGATCCAATTGGGTTGATATTAGCGCAATGGCCTATGGTAGCTGGGATTATAAAAAGCTGATTTTTACACTAAAACTAAAATGTATCGAGTCTTTTAATTATCAATGGTTGTATGAGCCTGATCAGACATTAGATTTGGAATTTTGGTTGCCTTCGGAAAACACTTTTAATTTTCATGGGCAGTTGGGTATTGTTTATCGCTTTTAATTACAAACTCAAGTTTCGCACTTTATTAACTTGATGGTTATCAATTTCATACAGATATTAAAGTGATCTTTATACCTTTGTGTTACTTCGTGCGCACTTCGTGTTCCTCGGTGGTAAAAAGAAACCACTAAGGTGCTCAAAGGATTTCACAAAGTCGCACTAAGGATATTTCCAGTAATAATGAATAAATTATCTTGTTGATATAGAGAGTTTTAGAATATGAGAAATTTTGTATTTGCTTGATTACTCGCATGTTTATGACATGTGCGAAACTTGAGTTACAAAATACCAAACTTTTTTGTGACACGTAACGAGTAATTCCCTTTCTCTTCGTCGCCTCACGCCCTCTCGCTCCCTCGCCCCTTCGCCCTTTCGCTCCATCTCACCTCTCATCTCTCACCTCTCATCTCTCCCTTCTCTTTCTCTTCCGCCCCCTCGCTCACTCGCTCTCTTGTCACCTCTGATTTGTCGAGAGATATCATGTAACCAAATCACAAATCCGGCGTCTACATATCGTTAAGAAAAAATTTACAAACCTTAAAGACAAAAGAAATGGATTTATTTAATGTTGAAGTATTGGTTCCTTTGGGATTTTTCTTGTTTATCATTGTGCTGGTTTATTTAGGTCACCAGAAAAAGATACGCTTATCGCTGATTGAAAAAGGATTAGACCCCGACACTTTCAAGAAAGAAAGTCACCAGGATACCGGAACCAGAATAGGAATATTTATGGCTGCCGTAGGAGTTGGTATTCTTCTTGCTCAAGGAATCGCAGCAATGGGCTGGTTGAGTGAAGATGTTGCATTTATTTCGATGTTCTTCATTTTTGGAGGCGTTGCGCTGATTGGCAGCGGGCTGGTGGTCAAGAAGGACTAGAAAAGATAAGGATTTTAGAAGAGATATTTTGTCTTCTTAAAAGCAGGTTATTTTTGCGGTGAGCAGAATTTCCTGCTTTTTTTATTGTAAAGAAAAGGCAAAAACTTGTTCAGTGAGAATCAATTTATCAATCTCCTTATTCCATTTTTTAAAACTGAAACTTGAAAATTAAGAAGCAATCCTAGCTTGTAATTTCCTAACTTCAAGTATGTGAGGACTTGCGCAGCATGAACATCATTTAGGGCATCAACAGTTTTTATTTCAATCACAACCTTTTCTTTAACTAACAAATCTATTCTATATCCATGGTCAAGTTTAACTTCTTTATAAACTATTGGCATTGGTTTCTCTTTTTGAACAAATAAACCAGCTTGCTTTAATTCATAATATAAACACTCTTGATAAGCAGATTCTAATAAACCTGGTCCTAATTGTTTATGTACTTCAATTGCACATCCAATAATCTTTTTAGATAAATCATTTTCAATCATAATATATTTTCTTTGTGAAACTTAGTGTCTTCTCTGAGGTGCTTTTGCCAAGGGCATTCCTATGGAAGTGTAATAGCTATTTCACAGAGGCACACAAAGATTCCACAGAGTTGCTCAAAGTTATGATAAACTTAATTATATTATCAACATTTATAATAATATCTAGCTTCAGATTACTAATTCCGACTGTTTAAGGATCAATAATCAGATAGGCTTATTTTCAAAAAAACCCCTAACTTAGCTGCATAAAAATAAAATCAATGGAAGAAAGTGGTGTAATTTCGATTCATGAGGTAGATGTGTTCCAGGAAAACCATTTGGTGCTTCAGAAAGTAAACCTGGAAGTGAAGAAAGGCGATTTTTTTTATATCATTGGTAAAACGGGTAGTGGTAAAAGTAGTTTGCTAAAAACCCTCTATGCCGATTTGCCGCTTGTATCTGGTGAGGCGGAAGTGGTTGGTTACGATCTTCAAAAAATAAAACAAAAAGAAATACCTTTTTTAAGAAGGAAAATGGGCATCGTTTTTCAGGAATTTCAATTGTTACAGGATCGAAATATTGAAGAAAACTTGTTTTTTGTTATGCGGGCAACCGGCTGGAAAGACAAAAAGGAGATGAAAGAAAAAGCCACCGAAATTCTAGGCAAAGTAGGATTGCAAAACAAAGGTTTTAAAATGCCACATCAGGTTTCTGGAGGTGAGCAACAGCGCTTAGGAATAGCGCGTGCGCTGATTAACGATCCTGTTCTTATTTTGGCCGATGAGCCTACAGGAAATCTCGATCCGCAATCATCCGAAGGTATTATGGAATTGCTTTTCGAAATCAGCAAAAATAATTGTGCCGTTTTAATGGCCACACACGATTATTCCCTTTTTGAAAAATACCCAGCCACGACTTACGTTTGTGAAGAAGGGAGATTAGTGAAGCATGGGGAGACTGTGGGCGAAGTGACTAAGGGGCAAAGTGAAGAAGAGACTGAGAGAAGAAGAGACTGAGAGAAGAAGAGGCTTAGGGAAAAGAATTAAATAAAAATAAGGTATAGTATGAAAATACGATCCCATAAAGACTTGGAAACATATAAACTTGCGTTTGATGTGGCTATGGTAATATTTGAATTTACAAAAAAGTTTCCTTTAGATGAGAAATATTCACTAACAGATCAAATTAGAAGATCTTCACGATCTGTTTGTGCAAATTTGGCAGAAGCTTTCAGAAAACGTAAATACCCAAAGCATTTTGTCTCCAAATTAAGTGATTCTGAATCTGAAGCTGCTGAAACACAAGTGTGGCTGGATTTCGCTCTGGCTTGCAACTATTTGAGTAAAGATGCTCAGGAGGATTTGATTGCAAAGTATAATCATATCATCGGAAAGTTAGTGAATATGTCGATGCAACCTGAAAAATGGAGTTATTAAGATGAATAAATTATCTCTCAGTCTCTCAGTCTCTTATTCTTTTAGTCTCTCAGTCAAAATACAAACAACAATAAATTAGTAGATTAATAAAATGTCTTCAAACAAATACATAAATCGGGAAGTCAGCTGGCTAAGTTTTAACGAACGAGTGCTGCAGGAGGCATTGGATAGCAGTAATCCTGTTTTGGAACGAATCAAATATCTGGGGATTTTTTCAAATAACCGAGATGAGTTTTATCGTGTTCGGGTAGCCACTTTGAACCGAATGAAATCCTATAAAAAGATAGCTCCTGCTCAAAAGCGTGAGATTACACGAACACTCCGCGACATTCATCAAATTGTAGCTGATCAGGAAGGGCAATTTACTGGAGCTTTTCACAATGTTTTAGAAGAGCTGGCCAAAAACAATATTCATTTTGTTAATGAAAATGAGCTCAATTCCAAACAAATGGATTTTGTGGTAGATTATTTTAGAATGAATATCCGTGCTTTTCTGTCTCCATTATTACTCGATAATATTTCAGGATTGGGTAATTTTAAAGATAAGTTTATTTATCTGGCTGTAAAAATGGCTTCCGCTGTAGCTGGAGAAAATCAAAAATTGAAAAAAGAAAATTATGCTGTTATCGAGTTGCCTACTGAAGAGCTCTCTCGTTTTATAGAGTTGCCTCCCGAAGGAGATAAGAGATATATCATTTTTCTCGATGACATTATTCGCGCCAACCTGAAAAATATTTTCGGCATTTTTGGATACGATATATTTGAAAGCCATATCATCAAATTCACACGCGATGCTGAATTAGACATTGATAGTGATTTATCGAAAAGCTTTTTGGAGATAATGAACGAAAGCATCAAACAGCGAATCAAAGGTGATGCGGTTCGTTTTGTGTACGATAATACGATTGACCCCAAATTTCTAAAGAAGTTATTGAACAAATTTGGAATTACGCAAAGCGACACATTACGTGCCGGTGGCCGCTACCATAATTTTAAGGATTTTATGGATTTTCCATTGACAAACACATCCCTACAATTCAACGAATTACCACCTTTTCTGCATCCTGAAATTGAGCCAAACAAAAGTATGTTTGAATTGATCAGGGAAAAAGATCTTTTATTTCATTATCCTTACCATAGTTTTCAGCACATTGTCAATCTGCTTCGCGAAGCAGCCATCGACCCTAAGGTAAGAGCCATTAAAATGACTTTTTATCGCGTAGCCAAGAATTCTAAAGTGATGAATGCACTGATCAATGCTGCCCGAAACGGAAAAGAAGTGACCGTGTTTTTGGAGTTACAGGCACGTTTTGATGAACAGGCCAATATCCAATGGACACAAAAACTTCAGGAAGAAGGTGTGCGCGTTATTCAAAATATACCGGGCTTTAAAGTTCATTCTAAACTATTGTTAATCAGAAGAAAAGAAAAAGGTCAAAATGTTTTTTATGCGAATATCAGCACGGGAAATTTCAATGAATTAACCGCTAAATTGTATGCTGATGATAGTCTGCTTAGCAGCGACCAGCAACTTTGTCGCGATGTAAACAATGTTTTTCATCTCTTCGAAACAAAATACATACCACCTACATTCACGTCTTTGATTGTAGCGCCTTTCAAACTGCGTTCTTTTTTTACGTCGATGATAAATCGCGAAATCATAAAAGCAAGAGCAGGGAAAAAGGCATGGATGATTCTTAAATTGAATAATCTGGTCGATATAAAAGTGGTCAATAAATTGTATCTGGCTGGAAAGGCAGGCGTGAAAATCAAGTTAATCGTTCGGGGTATCTGTGTTTTAAAAGCAGGTGTTCCGGGATTATCGGAAAATATAAAGGCCTTTGGTGTTGTGGATCGCTTTTTGGAACATTCACGTGTGTTTGTTTTTGCAAATGAAGGGAAGCCTGAGGTATATCTGGCATCCGCCGATCTGATGGCGCGCAACCTCGATCATCGCATCGAAGTTGTTTGCCCGATAAAATCACCCGAATTGAAAAAGGAAATGATAAAAATGCTTGATATTCAGCTGAAAGACAATGTAAAAGCACGGTCTTTGCATCCAGATAAAATCAATCAATACCGAGAGCCTGAAAATGAAGAAGAAATCTGTCGCTCGCAGGAAGCTATTTATCATTATTTGAAGGGGAAGAAGGTGAAGGGTGACGTGTAACACGTTACTCGTGAAGAAATTAGTAGCTGTTGATGAAAAATGAAATACAGCTAATCCTATTTTTTTTAATGTGAATAGAAATTTCTAGTCGATGATTTTTATTAAGCTTTTTAATCTCAATAAATCAGCCTAATTTAAGTTACAATTATTTCATTATTTATCAGATACATTTTCGTAAGATGTTCTTTAACCAAATGTGGAGTTAATCTCCCATTAATTTTTTAAGACATGAATTAATTGACAATATAGTATGCATGCATATAAAATAATTTGTAAATTTGCTTCTAATAGATAAGACACATTTTGAAGTATTTTTTTTACAAAAAGCGGATTAAGGCCTTAAAAAATAAACTAAAACCTAAAAACAATGGACTTTCAATTTACCGAAGAGCAATTAATGATTCAGCAAGCTGCTCGTGATTATGCACAGCGAGAATTAATTAAAGACGTGTTAGAGCGTGATGAAGGAGCCATTTATCCAACTGAACATGTAAAAAATTTGGCGGAATTGGGTTTTATGGGCATGCTCGTTGGTGAAGAATGGGATGGCGGAGGAATGGATACGGTTTCCTATGTTTTGGCTATGGAAGAAATTTCAAAAGTAGATGCTTCTGCTTCCGTGATTATGTCGGTAAATAATTCGTTGGTATGTTATGGATTAGAGAAATATGGTACTGATGCTCAATGTGAAAAATATTTGAAGCCTTTAGCTCGCGGAGAAAAAATAGGTGCTTTTTTATTGTCGGAACCGGAAGCTGGTTCTGATGCGACTAAGCAAAGAACCACAGCCGTAGATAAAGGCGATTATTATTTACTTAACGGAACCAAGAATTGGATTACGAATGGAAATTCAGCCTCTACTTATTTGGTGATAGCACATACTCATCCTGAAAAAGGACATCGCGGAATAAATGCATTTATTGTTGATAGAAATTGTGAAGGAATTTCTGTAGGTCCTCACGAAAATAAAATGGGTATGCGTTCTTCCGACACCCATTCTGTTATGTTTACTGATGTGAAAGTGCCCAAAGAAAACAGGATTGGTGAAGATGGTTTTGGATTTAAATTTGCGATGAAAACACTGGAAGGTGGCCGAATTGGTATTGCTTCTCAAGCTCTCGGAATTGCTTCCGGTGCTTTAGAATTAGCTGTAAAATATGCCCAAGAACGCAAAGCTTTTGGAACGGAAATTATTAATCATCAGGCGATTGCTTTTAAATTGTCGGATATGGCTGTGAAAGTGGAAAACGCCAGAAATCTTTGTCTGAAAGCAGCCTGGTTAAAAGATCAAGGACAGCCTTATGGCACGGCTAGTGCAATGGCAAAACAATATGCTGCTGATATTGCAATGGAAGTCACTACAGAAGCTGTTCAAATTCACGGTGGTTATGGCTATGTGAAAGAATATCACGTAGAACGCCTAATGCGTGAAGCAAAATTGACTCAGATTTACGAAGGAACTTCAGAGGTGCAAAAGATTATTATTTCGAGAAGTCTGATGGGATAAAATTGATGTGCTGATGAGTTAATGTGCTAATTTGTTAATTTGAAAATGTGCTGATTGGTTAATGAGAAGAAGAGCATTATGAGAAATACTGGAAATGCGATTGTTGATTTAAGTTTTGAATTTGCACTTTCTATTATTGTCTTTTCAGAACAACTCGAAGAAAAGAGGAAGTTCGTAATAGCAAAACAATTACTTCGTTCAGGTACATCCGTTGGGGCTAATATTTGGGAAGCACAAAATGCAGAAAGTAAAGCGGATTTTGTTCATAAGATGAAAATTGCAGCTAAAGAAGCGGATGAAGTAGAATATTGGTTAGAGCTTTGCCAGGAATCTCCGAATTATCCAAAAACTGAAGAATTGAGAGAAGGATTAATTAGTATAAAAAAATTATTGTCAAAAATAATCTCTACAACAAAAAACAGAATAAAAGGATGAAATTAGCGAAAATGCCATCACATTATCAAATTAACACATTGTCAAATCAATTAGCACATCACCACATCATCATATTAGCACATCAATCATCACATCATCAAATTGTCTAATTAAAAATTAAATTATATGAAAATACTTGTATGTTTAAGTAACGTTCCTGACACGACCACCAAAATCAAGCTTAGCGCTGATCAGTCGAGTGTAGATATGGCAGGAGTACAGTGGGTGATCAACCCCTGGGACGAATTAGCACTCACACGTGCTTTGGATTTAAAGGAAAAGGCTGGAAGCAAAATTGAATCCATTACGGTAATTACCGTGGGAGAAAGTTATACCGAGCCTACTATTCGTAAAGCATTAGCCGTAGGTGCCGATGATGCCGTTCGTATCAATATGACCCCTGTTGATGATTATGAAGTAGCCTCAAATATTGCGGCTTACGTGAAAGAAAATCCTTATGACATAATTCTATCAGGCATAGAATCAAGCGATTACAATGGATCTGCTGTTGGCGGTATGCTTGCCGAGTTTCTAAAAATGCCTTCAGTTTCTTCAGTTTCTTTTTTGGATTTGGAAGGCGACGAACCGCTTTTAAAGCGCGAAATTCCAGGAGGAACAGAAACGGTAAAAGTTCCGATTCCTTTTGTGGCAATCGTTCAAAAAGGAATTGCCTTCGATCCACGGATTCCAGCTATGCGTGGGATTATGATGGCTCGAAAAAAACCATTGACTGTTGTTGAACCTGCAGGAGAAGCAGGAAAATCGAACTTTTCAGGTTTTGCAATGCCACAAGCAAAGGCAAAAGTGAAGATGATTGATGCAGAAAATGCAGGCGAGCTTATTCGCTTATTGCACGAAGAAGCCAAAGTTATTTAAAACTAAAAGAAAAGATTATGTCAGTTATAGTATATACCGAAAATTGGGACGGAAAATTTAAAAAATCGAGCTACGAGCTTGTTTCTTATGCCCATGCCATTGCTACTGAATTAGGTGTTGAGACCGTAGCCGTTTCCATTGGGAACGTAGCCGATGAACAGCTAAACATTCTTGCGAATTATGGCGCCAATAAAATATTAAATGTTGTCAATGATAAATTTGCCGTTTTAGACAATTCAGCTTACGCTTCCGTTATTGCACGTGCCGCTAAAGCGAACAATGCTAAAGTAGTGGTTTTCGCCAATAACTTTACCGGAAAAGCAGTTGCTCCACGCGTAGCTGTAAAACTGGAAGCCGGAATGGCAAACAGCGTGACAGCATTGCCTTTAAGCTTTGATCCATTTGTGATTCAAAAAAACGTGTTTAACGGAAAAGCACTTGGGAAACAACAAATCAATTCTGATATTAAAGTTGTATCACTGGCTCAAAACTCTTTTGGTTTAAAAGAAAATGCAGGAACTGCTACAATAGAAGCCTTTGATCCTGCTCTCGACGATGCCAAATTCAATACTACTTTGGTTGAAAAGAATACGGTGACTGGTAAGATTATCCTAACCGATGCCGAATTGGTTGTCAGTGGTGGTCGCGGAATGAAATCGGCCGATAATTGGGGGCCTTTAGAAGAATTGGCTTCTATATTAGGTGCTGCAACTGCCTGTTCCCGTCCTGTTGCTGACGAAGGTTGGCGCCCTCATAGTGAGCATGTTGGACAAACTGGCAAAATAATAGCACCCAATCTCTATTTTGCTTTGGGTATTTCAGGTGCTATTCAGCATTTGGCTGGAGTTAACTCTTCCAAAGTTATGGTTGCTGTCAATACGGATCCGGAAGCTCCTTTCTTTGAGGCAGCTGATTATGGTATTTTAGGTGATGTACAAAAAGTCTTACCACAGCTGGTTGAAGCAGCTAAAAAGTTTAAGGCTCATTCTTAAATAGAAACAAGCGTATCATAAGCATTTGTTTCGCGTTTAGTTTTCTTTTGCCAAAAGTCTTCTAAAGAACGTCTTTGCGGAATATTTAAATACCTGTTACACAGAGATTCACAGAGAAGACTCAGAGTGACACGGAGAAAAGAAATATTTTCAGCTTAAATGACCTTTTGATATAGTTCCAGTATCCTTAGGAAAATGGGGTGGGTAGGCCGGCCAAAACGCGAAGCAGGGGTCGCGTGAATGCTGAAAAATTAATCATTTAAGCAAAGGGCTTTAGCTTTGACAAAAATGACATTCTGTTTTCTGTGAAGAAGTGTAAATTTTTTAATCTCGATTGATATTCAAAGCTATACTTGTCATTTTGGTCGCTACTTTGCTATAAATGATCTGTTTTCAGCAGAGTGGGCAGGCAATCGTTTTGGCAGATTTTTCGTTCTTTTTTAAAAAAGAACATAATTATTTTTCATTAGGCAAAATAGCAGCCTAATATGGATTGCACGTGGGTATTATTAATAGAAAATCTATAAATTTGGGATATGATGTTTCCCATAAGTGATTCAACTTTAGATAGATACATTCTATAGTTAATCTCTTACATCCTTTGGGATTTAATAATCAAGTTGCTGTTTTATGAATTAGTTATAGGATGACTCAAGTCATCCTATAACTTTTTACTGATAAGCCATCCCAACATATCCAACCCAATGGCGCTGATTAGCAGGAGCGGTTGTTCCCATTCCAATATCGCATACTTCGATGTGCAAATTATGCAGACTGCTACGGTAGTCAATGCATGTTCCGTTTAGAGATTCCTGCTCAATTAAATTATTCAGTTTATTGCCTACCATCAATCCAAATGGAACAGCATATCTACCACACCAGGTCCATTTGTATTCTCTAAAATCAGCTTCCTCAACCGTATATTGATTGAAACGTTTTATCTTTTCTGCATTCAGATTCCCTTCCAGACAATTGGAAATTATTTCCATTTCTTTTTGAATTACCTTGGCAGTTCCTGCAGAATCAATACCAAAAGGAGCCATATTACTTCCTCCCCAATCGCTATCGCCGTAATGAATAGCATCATTGGAAATAACAATTGCCAAATCCTTGCCTAATAGCAGATTTTCCTCCAACATTATTTCCCGTAAAGCCATGGTCAGTTCATCTGAAAAGGCCTCCATGTTTTCAAAAGAAAAATAAGGTACCAGTATTGGAATAATTTCTACGTCCTTGATGTTTTTTTGAAGAAAAGGGGTAATTGCTTCCAGAGAATGCTCAATCTGCATCATACTATCGTGCACTTGATAAATCTCGGGTGGTAAAATATTCAACAACTTTTGTCGTATAGGCGAAATGCGAATAGTACCATAAGTTCCTTTCCAGGCATCAAATGAATCGAAAACCAATTTATTTTCGAGATTAAACATTTTTGCTTTATGTGCAACGCCAATCATCACAATTGTTTTTGCTTTTACGCCACTTAAAGTTTTGTTGTACAATCCGCCAGCATATGAATAATCATCATGTGGACAAATCACCATTTTATACGTATCCTCCGAAGGAATTTTATCTTCCTTAGCCATACGCGAAACTAGACTATCCATTTGCCAGGGATATTGCGTAAAACCTATTGTGTCTTTTAAAGGCCGTATATATGCATCAGCCATTTTTTTATTGTTATTTTGATTTACACAAGAAAAACATAAAAGGCAACTTAAAAGACTGTAGAAAATTATTTTTATCCGCATCATATTTAATTTATTCGTTACAAATCAAGTGATGAAAGTAAGAAAAAAAGTCTTTCAATCAAAAGAGAATAATTTGTTTTTCACTTGTCCTTGAAAAAACAGAAGTTTTTTAGGAAAAACTTACATTTACCAAACCTTAAAATTAATAGAAAATATTCTTAAGATATTATTGCTACACAAAAATGCAATCGCAATCTGGAACGATTTTGAAATAATTAGATCTTACAGTACGTGGATTCGATTGCAGAAAACAAATAAAAGTTCACTAACTTTTATTTAAATTGATATGGGCAAAAACATATAAACTCCCAAAAAAAGACAAACTGAAGTCCGTAAAATTATAATAGATTTGTTGCAATTTAAAAACTGATTAATAAAATGAATAACTCTATCATACTAAGCTTAATACAAAATGTCAGTCTTTTACTTGTCTTTAGTTTAATATACGACTATTTCTGGTCACGACACAAAAAACCTAAAGGGATTTTATTTAAAATAGTAGCAGGTATAATTTTAGGTGGTTTCGCAATTCTTTTGATGCTTACTCCATGGGAAATGATGCCTGGAGTCGTCTTTGATGTTCGTTCGGCTTTACTCGTCATCTCAGGTTTGTTTTTTGGAATAATTCCGACACTGATTGCCATGATTACCGCTGCTATTTATCGATTTTTATTAGCAGGAAGTGGCGTTTGGATGGGTATAGCAGTAATCATTAGCTCTGGAACGATTGGAATTGTTTGGCGTTTTTTAAGACCTAATTGGAAAAACAAAAAACCTGCTCTTGAGCTTTTAGCTTTGGGCTTCCTCGCTCACATTATTATGTTGGGCTGCATTTTTTTTTTACCGGCGGAAATCAGAATATTAACTTTCAATAAAATCCTTTTACCAACATTAACTATTTATCCAACGGCAACCATACTTCTTGGTCTTCTAATGGTTCGTTGGTCAAGAAATTGGCAAAATCAGGAATTTCTAAAGGCTGAAGAAAAAAAATACCGGTCTCTTTTGGAATTTGCACCTGATGCATTTTTTCATGGCGATTCAGATGGAAATTTCATTACGGTCAATAATAAGGCGACGGAGCTAACAGAGTATACAAAAAAGGAATTGCTTGCGATGAATATAAAGGATTTGTTTCCTCCAACCGAATTAAATGAAAAACCATTAACATTTGAGTTTCTCCAGCAGAATCATATTGTCAGCGAAGGGAAAATACTTCAAAAAAGAGGTGGAAAAATCATTGTCGAGTTAAAAGCTAAAATGATGCCCGATGGCACCTTTCAAAGTTTTATGAAAGATATTAGTGCCGATAAAAAGGCAGAAGAGGCATTGAAAGAAAGCGAAAGAAACTTCCGACTAGTTTTTGAAAATTCCCCTATTGGAATTTATATGGCATCAAATGATGGATCAATAATCGATGCGAATTATTCTTTGCTGAATATTCTGGGATCTCCATCAATTGAAGCAACAAAAGAAATAAATGTATTGCAATTTCCACCATTAGTTCAAAATGGCTATGCTGATAAATTTTCAAGATGCGTTAGCGAAGGCAATATAATAGAATTTCAAATGCCCTATAAAACAAATTGGGAAAAGGAGACTTATTTGCATAGCTTTATAGTTCCACTAAAAAATTCGGATGGAAAGGTGGAAAAAGTGTATACCCTAATCAATAATATCACCGAACGAAAACGAATAGAAAAGGGACAAAAAGCAGCATTTAATATTTCAAACGCTGCCATTACAACCGATAACCTTAAGCAATTAATTGGGCTTATACAAAAAGAACTGGGAACTATCATTGATACAACTAATTTTTTTCTTGCCCTTTACGACCCCCAAACCGATACACTATCCTTGCCTTTTTTCGCTGATGAATACGATAATTTTAAATCCTTTCCTGCAGAAAAAACTATAACACGGTATGTGATTGATACGCAGGAATCCTTGTTGGCAGATGTGGATTTCCTGAAAAAGCTGGAGAATTCAGGAGATATAATGCGTCATGGAGAAGATTCCTTAATCTGGCTTGGTGTACCACTAAAAGTAGACGGAAAAATTACGGGAGCCATTGTGGTTCAGAGCTATACTGATGAAAATGCCTACAATGAATCGGACCAGAAGATGCTGGAATTTATTTCCGGGCAGATTGGAATGGTTATTCAAAATAAAAAAGCAGAAGAACTTCTTAAAAAAAGTGAAGAACGATTTGAC
>Ga0307991_1002063_pt1 | contig 13753 bp, 7 predicted proteins | sample EllFjometagen131_FD_203146 | JGI IMG/M metagenome (GOLD analysis project Ga0307991, IMG submission 203146) | Marine microbial communities from Ellis Fjord, Antarctic Ocean - #131 | ecosystem: Environmental > Aquatic > Marine > Unclassified | place: Southern Ocean | collected 2014-10-08
TGATGTAATAAAATATGTTTTATGATGTAGTATTGTTGTGGCTAATAATTTGCTTATACCACCTTTTTATAGCTATTTTTGATAATTAATTTAACATTTTAGTCATATTATTATTAGAAAAATCGAATACATATTTTATTACTCATAACATAATCAAATAAATTTTAACAAAACTTATGCTATATGAAATTTAGATTTTTTATCAAAAAAGCAAGAATGTTATTCTCGCTTTTGTTGCTATTTATTGCAGTTAGTGTTACGGCACAGACTCAAAAGACGGTCACAGGTATTGTCCTCTCATCTGATGATAATATGCCTTTGCCGTTTGCTTCAGTAGTTTTATTGGGAACAACCCAAGGAACGACGACCGATTTTGACGGAGCTTTTTCTCTTGATGTTCCAACTTCGGCTACTACATTAGTAATTTCCTATGTTGGTTTCGAGACAATGGAAGTGGCTATCAGCGATAGTCCATTATCTATTGTTTTGCAAGTAAGTGCCAATACTTTAGATGAATTTATTGTTGTAGGTTATGGTACACAAAAAGTGACCAAGGTTTCCGGTGCTATTTCAGTTGTTGGAAAGAAAGACATTGAAAACATTAAACCTGTGCGCGCTGAAGAGGCTCTTCAAGGTCTTGCCTCCGGAGTAAATGTTATCTCTAGTGGTTCACCTGGTGCTACACCAACTGTTTTAATTAGGGGTATTCCATCATATACTGGAACAGATCCTTTAGTAGTGATTGATGGTGTATCGCAAACTTTAGAAGATTTGAATGCGTTAAATCCTAACGATATCGAATCTATGAACGTTCTTAAAGATGCAGCAACTACTGCTATTTATGGTGTCAAAGGTGGTAACGGTGTTATTGTTGTAACAACGAAATCTGGAAAAAGAAATGCTAAAACTACCTATAACTTTAGCTCAACTTTAGGTTATCAAGAAGTTATAAATACCATCGATGTTTTAAATGCCAGTGAATATGCTGCCATTTTAAATGAAGGAAGTGTTGCTTCTGGTGGTGATTTAATTTTCCCTAATCTAAATGGTATAGGACTAGGTACAAATTGGCAAGATGAAGTTTTTGTTAATGCACCAATATCCACTACTAATTTTACAGCTTCTGGAGGTAGCGAAAAAAGCTCATTTTATCTTTCTGCTGGCTATTTAGCTCAGGATGGAATTGTTGGTGGTGGTGATAAATCTTATTTTAACCGTGCCAATGTTACAGCTAATTTTAATACCAGCCTATCCGATAAATTAACCTTTATAGTCAATACTAGCTATGCTAATATCGATGGTAAAAGTTTATCAGAAAACAATATAGGTAGTGTTTTATCTAATGCTTTGAATTTTGACCCTATGGTATCGCTTTACGATGCTGATGGAAACTTTGGTACAAGCAGTACGATTACTCAAGAAATTAAGAATCCACTAGCTCAGATGGATAATACTTATAACGAAGGCAACACAAATAAACTATTTGGGAAATTAGAATTACAATATGATGTAATGCCGGGTTTAAAACTTACTTCTCGTTTAGGTTATACCTACGTTGATGTATATTCTAAAAACTTTAATCCTTTACAATTTTATGGTATTGGTCATAATCAGTCAAATGCACATGCCGATTTGTCCCCGATTGTTACAGTTGATGAAGTAACAGGTGAAGAAACTTCAACTCACAATAGGATTTCTGAATCTAAAACAAATTATTTTAATTATACGTATGAATTATTTGCTAATTACAATTTCAATATCGATCAAACGCATTACTTCGATGTTGTTGCTGGTTTTTCAATAGGTGCAAATAGTGGTAGTAGCATTACTGCTAATGCACAGGATGTTCCATACAACTCTTGGGCATATGCTGATGTAAGCGCTGCTACAGGTGATGCTGCATCTCAAACTTCTGGATCTTGGCAGTATGAAAATAGAAACCTTTCGTATTTTTCTAGAATTAATTACGATTATCAAGAGAAATATTTGTTATCGATTACCGCTCGTGTAGATGGTTCTACCAGTTTTGGAAAGAATAATAAATTCGCATTCTTTCCATCTGCATCTCTTGGATGGATCGCTTCAGAAGAAGATTTTTTCGATTTTCCAGCAATTGGATATTTGAAAGTAAGAGGTAGCTTTGGTGCAGTTGGAAACGACAACATTAGCCCACAATATGCAAGAGTTTCTACATTCCCTAAATATACATTCGATGGTAATATTATAAGCGGTTCAACGCTTCAATCTATACCTAATGATGATGTAACCTGGGAAAGTCAAATTCAGTTCAACATAGGTTTTGATACTAAAATGTTCAATGATAAATTCTCTCTAACAGCAGATTATTTTGTAAAAACTGTTGACGACCTTTTATTCAATCCTACCTTATCTTATTATTTAGGAACTCCTGAATATCCTTCTTCCAACATTGGTAAAACAAAAAGTTCAGGTATCGATTTATCGATAGGGTACAACGATGTTTATTTCGAAGATTTAGAAATCAGTACAAACATAAACTTCACTACTTCCAAAAATAATGTAGAAGCAATTAACAATGGCGATAAATATATTTGGGGTTCAGGTTACGGAATTCCTTGGACTACATTAACAAGATTTGAAGAAGGATTTTCTCCAGGCTATTTTTTCGGATATAAAACCGATGGAATCTTCCAAAACCAGGCTGAAGTTGATGCTCATGCTACACAAGACGGAGCCCAAGCAGGTGATATTCGTTATGCAGATGTAAACGGTGACGGCGTGATAAACGATAGCGACAGAACGAAAATTGGAGATCCATTTCCAGAATTTACTTTGGGCTGGAACTTAACTTTCAATTATAAAAATTTCGATTTTAATGTCTTTACTTATGCCTCTGTTGGGGGAGATATCTACAGAGCGTATGATAGAAATTTAAATTACACAAACAAATACGCTGGGATTCTGGATCGCTGGACGGGAGAAGGCACTAGTGATAGCGAACCTAGAGTAGCATTTATTGATGGTAACAACAACAGAAGGGCTTCTGATAGATATGTAGAAGACGGATCTTTTGTTAAAATCAAAAATATTCAATTGGGCTATAATATACCAGAACGAATTTTTAAACGTACAGGATTTACTGATATTAGAATTTATGCACAAGTAAAGAATGCCTTTACTTTCACTAATTATTCTGGTTACGATCCTGAAATTTCTTCAGGTGTTCTCGACACAGGAATCGATAGAGGTGCTTATCCGCAACCAAGAACATGGCTTGTAGGTGTAAACGTTAAATTTTAAAAATATAGACTATGAAATTTTATAAACATATATCAATCTTAATCGCGATATTTTTCTTTGCATCAGCATGTTCAGACTATGTTGATTATGCGCCTATCGACGATTATCAAATTACAGCTGATGTGTATTTTAACGCTCAAAGTGATTATGAAGCAGCAGTTGTAGGAACTTACGATCCATTGCAATGGATGTATCTTAATATATTAATTGGTGATATCGCTTCTGATAATTCTTTAAGTGGAGGAGAGAGCGCTACAGATGTTATTGGATTACAGCATATTGATGATATGGTTCACAATCCTAACAACGATAATCTAACTTCTATTTGGAAATGGTTATACGAAGGTGTAAACCGTGCAAATTATCTTGTCGAAAATATAGACAACCTAGAATTTGATAGCAAAGCAGCTCTTTATGGTGAAGTATATTTCTTAAGAGCTTACTATTATTTTGAATTGGTTAAGTTCTTTGGGGATGTACCATTATTTACTGACAGAAGACTTACGGCTTCTGATTCACAAACGCTACTAAGATCATCAAAAGCTGATGTTTATGCGCAAATAGAACTCGATCTAATAAATGCAATTGCTGTTTTGCCTGTCGCTCAAGCTCAAAAAGGTAGAGCAACAAAATTTGCAGCTCAAGCCTTACTAGGTAAAGTTTATTTATTCCAAGATAAATTTAGCGAAGCTGCTCCCGTATTGGAAAATTTAATGGGTGTATTTAGTTTGGTGACTAATTATGGTGATCAATTCCTAAAAACTGGCGAAAATAGTTCAGAATCTGTTTTTGAAATTCAATATACCAATACCTCAGAATGGTGGGATTGGGGTTATACTCCTCAAGGAACTGAAGGTAACTTTGGAGTTATCCATAATGGACCAAGAGCTTTCGACGGACCTACTTACGCATCGGGTTGGAGCTTTAATATTCCGACAGCTGACTTATTTGATTCATACGAAGATGATGACACTAGGAGAAATGCAACTATACTTGATATTGTAGCATTTGCTGATCAAACAGGAGCCTCTTATGCCGAAGGTTATAAGCATACAGGTTATTTTAATAACAAATATATTCCAAGAGCTGGTGAAAGTGGTGCTCAAACAGAGTTGAATTACTTAACCAATTATAGAGCTATTCGCTATGCAGATGTTTTATTGATGGCTGCTGAAGCAAATAACCGTGGCAATATTGATGATGGGATAGCACAAACATATTTAAATCTAGTTAGAGCACGTGCATTTGGTGATGAAAATCATAAAATTACTGCAACGGGTTCAACTTTAACTCAAGCTATTTGGGACGAACGTAATTTCGAATTAGCTATGGAAGGACATCGTTTCTTTGATTTAGTTAGAACAGGTCAGGCTGCTAACAAGATTAGTGGTTTTGTTACTGGAAAACACGAAGTATTTCCAATACCTCAACAAGAGATTGATATTTCAGGTTTAACACAAAACGCTGGGTACTAAAATTTAAAAAACTAAAAATATGAAAACATTAAAATATATTTTAGGTGTAGTACTACTTATTTCATTGGTGTGGGGTTGTAAGAAAGTAGAAGATAACTTCGACTTTGTTTCAACAGCTAAAGCACCAACAAATATTGCTGCACTTTACAGTATTACACAAGATAATTCAGGATTTGTTACTATCTTTCCTACAGGTGAAGGCGTTACTAATTTTGATATTTATTTTGGCGATGGTACAACAGATCCTGTTAATTTAAACCAGGGTTTAAATACAACTCATACTTATGCCGAAGGCGATTATCAAGTTAAAATTGCTGGTATTGGAGTAACAGGTTTAAAAACAGAAGTTACGCAAGATCTAGTTGTTTCTTTTAAAGCACCAGAAAATTTGGTTGTGGAGATAGCAAACGATTTAGCAGTATCTAAACAAGTAAATGTCACTGCAAATGCAGATTTTGCTACTTTCTTTGATGTTTATTTTGGTGAAATAGCTGACGAAACTCCTGTTTCTGCTAATATTGGAGACGCAGCTTCTTTTGTTTATCAAGAAGCAGGAACCTATACTATCCGTGTGGTTGCCAAAGGTGGCGCAATAGCCACTACTGAATATACCGAAGAGTTTCTAGTAACCGCTATTATGCAGCCAATAGCTTCTGCTTCAGCTGCTCCTAATAGAGCATCTGCCGATGTAATCTCAGTTTATAGCTCTGTTTATACAGATATCGTTGGAACAGACTATTTTCCTGATTGGGGTCAAGCTGGACAAGGTAGTAGCTGGGGAACTTTTGACTTAAATGGTGATGAGATGCTTCAGTATATTAATTTGAGTTACCAAGGTATTAGTCTTGGTGAGACTGTTGATGTTTCTGGAATGGAATTCCTTCATATGGATGTTTGGACTGCTGATGTTTTAAGAATAGAAACTTCTTTGATCAATGGTGTTGATGGAAATTCTACTGAAAAGCCAGTTTGGAGTGACTTAACAGCTGATGATTGGACAAGTATTGATATTCCTATCGCTGATTATAAGGATCAAGGACTAACTGTTGATCAAATTTTTCAATTGAAATTTGTAGGTGATGGTTGGGCTGCTGGAACAGTATTTATCGACAATATTTATTTCTATAGAGCTCCATCAGTTCCTGTTGTTTTGCCATTAACTTTTGATGATGACGGACAAATTTTTGAAGCTTTTAATGGAGCTGCTTTTGCAATTGATGTTGATCCTGATGATGCAGACAATCCAGTTGGAATGATCACTAATGCTGGCGCCGGATGGGGTTGGGAAGGTGCTAAACTAACACTTGATGAACCAATCGATTTTAGCGTTAATTCAACTGTAAAACTCGATTTTTATACATCTACTTTAGGTCATAAAGTATTGCTAAAATTTGAAGATTCAAATGCTGATCTTGATGGTAATGGAAATCCAACAGTGTTTGAGGAAGTTGAATTAGAGGCTGCAGCAACAGGCTGGTCAGAACTTAGTTTTGATTTCACATCAACAGATCCTTACGATAGAATTATTGTATTTGTTGATGGTGGAGTAGAAGGAGTAACCGGAACCTATTATTTTGATAATGTTGTTCAAGTTGGTGCTACACCTGCCAATGTTGTTACGCCAATTTCATTTGAAACTTCATTTGAAATGAGTTCTTTTGATGGTGGTGATATGGCTTTAGTGCCAAATCCAGATCCTGCTGCTACCACTCCAAATATGGTATTGAAATTAGTAAAAGGAGCTGGTCAACCTTGGGCAGGATCAAAGTTAACTGTTCCAACAGCTTTCTCTGTTGCGAATACTACAGTAACTGCTAAAGTTTGGTCTCCTCGTGTTGGACTTAACTTATTAATGAAATATGAAGATGCAACTCCTTGGCCAAATACAGTGGCTACTGCAGAAATTACTGCGATTACAACTGTGGCCGATGCTTGGGAAGAATTAACTTTCGACTTTGCTGGAATAGCTACGGATGTTGATTTTGTCAATTTAGTTATGATAATGGACAATGGAACAGACGGTGATGGTAGTGCAAATTATACAATTTATGTAGATGATGTCTCTGCTTCAGCTGCCTTCGATTTTGAAATTGGAAAAGCAATGAGCTCTTTTGATGGTGGTGAAATTTCGGTGGTTTCAAATCCAGATGCTACAGAGAATACATCAGCAATGGTTGGTAAACTAGTAAAAGGAGCTGGTCAACCTTGGGCGGGGTCTAAAATTACTTCTGATACTCCATTCTCTTTTGCTACTTCAACTTCGGTTACTATTAAAGTATATTCTCCACGTGTAGGCCTTAATTTACTTGCTAAATTCGAAGATGCTACACCTTGGCCAAGTACTGTGGCTACAGCCGAAATTGTTGTTACAACTACAGTTGCTGGTGCTTGGGAAGTATTAACTTTCGATTTTGCAGGAATAGCCACTGACGTTGATTTTGTCAATTTAGTTTTAATAATGGACAATGGTACAGTAGGTGATGGTAGTGATGATTATACCTTATATATTGATGATATTACCCAAATTTAAATAGTATTAATTATGAAAAACTTTAAATATATCACAGGATTTTTTCTTTCACTAATGCTAGTTTTTAGTAGTTGTGAAAAAGTGGATAATGAATTTGGAGACATTATTGCCCCTTCCAATGTGCAAATTACAGCTGAAATTGTTGGGGCTGATGATGCAAATCCATACGGTGATGGTACTGGAGTAGTACGTTTTACTGCAACAGCAACGAATGCTATTACCTATAAATTTATCCATAATGGTGCTGAATCGATGGTTCCTGCGGGAACTAAAACCTATAACTTTGGGAAAACTGGAACATTTAAATATGCTGTAACTGTTGTTGCTGTTGGAACAGCTGGGGTTACTTCTAGTGCTACCGAAGAAGTGGAAGTATTGGCACTTTACGCTGCTCCTGCCGATCTGCTCACTATGCTAACAGCCGATGCAACTAGAACTTGGAGAATTAAAGCAGAAGGTACTGGTCACTTTGGTGTTGGACCTGCTGATGGTGATTCACCTGCTTGGTGGGCTGCAGCTCCATACGATAAAGATGGATTAGGGGCTTATGACGATCGTTTCATCTTTAATATTGATGGGACTTTTACTCATGTGACTAATGGAACGATGTATGGTAAAGCTGATCCAATGACAACCGATTTAGACGGTGATCAAGGTATGGAACCTAATGGTGATGCTGAATTTGTTAATTATCCTTATGATGATTATTCTGAAAGCTGGTCTTTATCAGCTCCAGGCGGACAAGAAACCCTAACTTTTTCTAACATTGGAAATCACGGATTCTATGTTGGTGGAGATCACAGCTATGCTATACTTTCTCGGACGGCCAATGAAATGAGTATTAGAACCGTTGGTGCTGGTGGTCTTGGTTGGTTTGGAATATTAATTGCGGAAGACTCAAAATAATTTTCTCATAAAGAGGAGGGGTAGATTCTATCCCTCCTTTTATTTTTGCCTTGATTAATTTTTTAACTGCTTTCTTATGGTCAGATTTGTTACTAAAAACAGTGCCTTTATAATCATCATTTTCCTCCTCTTTTCCTGCACTAAAGGAAATGGCGAGGATCCCATTCCAGACGAGCCAGATATTGTTACTCCTTCAAGTCTTACTTTGAATATTACGATAGCAGGAGCAAGTGCAAGTTTACCATATGGAGATGGCTCAGGAGCTATTCAATGCTCAGCATCAGCCACTGATGCCGTTAAATATGGATTTCGTTTTGGAAATGGAACCGAAGTTGAAAGTACAACAGGAACTGCTAATTATGCTTTTACCGAGAAAGGCACAAACAACTATACAGTTTATGTTGTGGCTTATTCAAAAACGGGTCATTCTATTATTTTGAGTAAGAATATTGATGTTTATGTTACGGATACATACAGTCTTATCTGGTCAGATGAATTTGATATAGCGGGTAGTCCATCATCAGTAAATTGGAATTACGATATGGGCAACGGACAAGGTGGTTGGGGAAATAATGAACTTCAGTATTATACCAACACCAGTGGAAATGTTATTCAGGAAAATGGAAATCTGGTCATCACAGCAAAGAAAGAGTCTGTAGGCGGATACGACTATACTTCTGCACGATTAAAAACACAAGGAAAATTTTCATTTACCTATGGTAGAGTTGAAGTAAGAGCGAATCTGCCAGAAGGTAGAGGTACTTGGCCCGCCATTTGGATGCTGGGCGATAATATTACAAGTGCAGGCTGGCCTGCTTGCGGCGAAATTGATATAATGGAATATGTTGGTTATGATCCTAATATAGTGAACAGTGCAATACATACCACTTCAAGTTCGGGAAATACGGTGAATCACGACAGCTTTGATTTGGCTACCGCCGAAGAAGAATTCCATATTTATGCTATAGAATGGTCGAGTACAGAGATTAAATTCTTTGTGGATGAAACGGTACATTATACCTATTCTCCTTCGTCTTATACCGATGCAACTTGGCCATTTAACGAGAATCAATTTATCATACTTAATCTGGCAATAGGGGGCAATTGGGGCGGTCTACAAGGTGTTGATGATAGCATCTTTCCTCAACAGTTCTTGATTGATTACGTGCGCGTTTATCAATAAAATTCTTAAGGAAATGATGGGATTAATAAATTATTTCAAGGCAGGATTGATCATAAGTTTTGTTGCGTTTACATTGCTATTTCTTGCAAGTTGCAAAGAAACAGTTAAGGAAGATAAAACAGGTTTATCTATTGATGCTTCATCTATGGAAAATAAAATCTATACTACTGCACATCACACCAATTTAAAACTGACACAAACACGGTCTGTAGTTTTTAATAACCTAAAACAACCGCTTGAAACAGAAGCTGATATTGTTGTAAATCCTAAGAGGCAATTTCAAAGTTTATTGGGTATTGGAGCCGCTTTAACAGATGCTTCAGCCGAAACGTTTTATAAGCTGCCAAATGAACAACAAGATAAATTCTTGGAAGCTTATTATAGTGTCGAAAATGGAATTGGATATTCTTTGGCAAGAACCATTATTCATAGCTGCGATTTCTCAAGCGAGAGCTATACCTATATTGAGGAGGGTGATAAAGAATTAAAGACTTTTAATATTGATCACGATAGGAAATATAGAATTCCTTTTACTAAAAAAGCTATTGAAGCAGCTGGCGGAAAACTAACAATGTATGCTAGTCCTTGGAGTCCTCCTGCTTTTATGAAAACCAATAACAATATGCTACAAGGAGGGACACTCTTAGAAGAGTTTTATCAACCTTGGGCCAATTATTATGTAAAATTTATTCGTGCTTACGAAAAAGAAGGAATCCCGATTTGGGGATTAACAATTCAGAACGAACCAATGGCAGTTCAACGTTGGGAATCTTGTATTTATACCGCAGAAGAAGAGCGAGATTTTCTGAAAAATCACCTTGGACCAACACTTGAAAAAGCGGGTATGGGCGATAAAAATATTATTGTTTGGGATCATAATCGCGATTTACTTTTTCAAAGAGCAAATACCATTTTTGATGATCCTGACGCAGCTAAGTATGCTTGGGGATCTGGTTTCCATTGGTATGAAGACTGGAAAGACGGAAAACCAATGTTTGATAATGTGCAAAGAGTGAACGAAGCTTATCCTGATAAAAATTTAATGTTTACTGAAGGTTGTAATGAGGGATATGATTTAGCACGACTTGAAGCTGAAGATCCAAAATTAGCCGAAAGGTATGGCAAATCAATGATAAACGATTTCAATAATGGAACCGTTGCCTGGACCGATTGGAATATTCTTTTGGATGAAACTGGTGGTCCAAATCATGTAGGTAATTTATGCTTTTCCCCAGTACACGGGGATACTAAAACAGGGCAGCTAACTTTCACAAATTCATACTATTATATCGGTCATTTCTCTAAATTTATTCGTCCAGGAGCGAAAAGAATTAGTAGCGTTTCTTCAGCTAATAAATTGCTAACAACAGCATTTGAGAATGAGGATGGAAGTATTGTTATCGTGGTGATGAATGAGGCAAATGAAACTATTTCATATAGTTTATCTATCGCTTCAAAAAGTGCCTCACTAAGTGTACTTCCATATGCAATACAAACCATTGTATTTACAAACGCAAACACTAACCTATAGATCAAATGAAAAAAACCTATACCATATTTATCAGTCTTATCGTTGCCATGGGAGGTTTTCTATTGGGTTTCGATAGTGCTGTTATTTCGGGTGCTGTAAATGGCATCACCAATTATTTTTCGATGACCGATTTAGAATTGGGATTTGCCGTAGGCTGTGTCATTTTTGGAGCTATGGCCGGTAATATTACAGCAGGACCATTGAGCGATAAATTTGGTCGGAAAAAAGTACTAATTGTGACTGCATTGTTGTTTACTGTTTCTGCTTTATGGTCGGCAACAGCAACAAATTATATTTCTTTTGTTATTGCCAGGATTATTGGTGGAGTTGGAGTTGGTGGAGCCATTTTAATTGCACCTATTTATATCGCTGAAATTGCACCACCAAAATTAAGAGGGAGTTTGGTATCTTTAAATCAGTTGAATATAGTATTGGGTATCTCAGTTGCCTATTTTTCAAACTATTTTTTAAAAGATATTGGGGGAGAAAGTTGGCGATGGATGCTTGGTGTAGAAGCAATCCCTGCAGCGATTTATTTTTTGGCATTGTTCCTCGTGCCCAGAAGTCCACGATGGATAATTCAAAAATTAAATGAAGTTACTTTAGCCAAGAAAATATTAGTAAGAATTGGAGGCGAAGAATTTGCCGATTCAACCATTGGCGAAATTCAAAGAGGTATCGATAAAAAAGAAGCCAAAGGAACCTATGCCGATTTCTTTAGCAAAAGAATGAAAGTGATTGTAATTATTGCTTTTGGCTTGGCTTTCTTTCAGCAAATAACAGGTATAAATGCCATCTTCTACTATGCACCTACAATATTTGAACAAGCTGGTGGAAGTACAGATGCTTCTTTCTTGCAAGCAATTGTAGTAGGCCTCACGAATCTAGTATTCACTTTTGTGGCTATTTGGCTGATTGATAAATTAGGAAGAAAACCGCTCTTGATTATCGGAACTTCTGCTATGACAATCGCTTTATCAATGGCAACCTTAGCATTTAATAATGCCAGCTACGATTTTGATAATGAAAGCATCTATAAAATAGAAAACATGCAGGTTAAAGCTGCGCTGAGTGTCTTAAACGGGAAGTCTTTTTCATCTCAAAAAGATGTGTATGAAAATGTTGAACCTTTATTATCGGAAGAAGAATTTACAGCCTTCAAGCAAAGTGACATAAAAAACTTTATTCATATCAATGCAACGCTTGTACTAATTGCAATACTCCTATATGTTGCAGCCTTTGCAATATCACTTGGGCCAGTTATGTGGACGATGTTATCAGAAATTTTCCCTGGAAACGTAAAAGGAATAGCCATTTCCATAGTCGGCTTTTTTAATTCATTGGTAAGTTATACCGTTACCCAATTTTTCCCGTGGGAGCTCACAAATTTAGGCCCAACAATAACTTTTGCAATCTATGCTGGATTAGCCGCTGTATCTATTGTCTTTGTTTATAAGTATGTAATCGAAACCAAAGGGAAAACTTTAGAAGAAGTTGAAGAATTATTATTAAGACCATAAAAACCAATTATGAAATACTACATAACATTAATCATTTTTGTTTTTCTTCTTAGTGGATGTGAGTTTGAATCCAAACAGGAAAATATGACTAAAGATACCAATTTGTCAGCAAAAGTGACTTTGCATAAAAGCAATGGAAAATATGAATTGCGAGTGAACAATGTTCCTTTTTTCATAAAAGGCGCTGGACTAGAGTTTGGAAATATGGAAGCTGTTGCCAAGCATAATGGAAATTCTTTTAGAACCTGGAGAACAGAAAATGGCAAGCAAAGCGGAAAAGAAGTATTGGATGAAGCGCACAAAAATGGTTTAATGGTTTTAATGGGCATAGAAGTGGCTAGAGAACGCCACGGTTTTGATTATAACGATACTCGAGCTGTAAAAGAACAATTAGAACGGATTAAAAAAGAAGTTCTTGAGCTTAAAGATCACCCAGCACTTTTGATGTGGGGGGTTGGAAATGAACTCAATTTACGATACACCAATCCTAAAGTTTGGAATGCTGTAAATGAAATTTCGGAAATGATCCACAGTATCGATACCAATCATTTAACCACAACTAGCTTAGCTGGAATTTCAAATAAAGAAGTGGATCTTATAAACGAAAGAAGCCCTGATTTAGACCTATTATCCTTTCAGATTTACGGTCGTTTGCCTGAATTGCCTAGTCTAGTTAAAGAAAGTGGTTGGGAAGGTGCTTATATCGTTACTGAGTGGGGGGCAACAGGTCATTGGGAAGTTCCCCAAACTTCTTGGGGAGTGCCAATTGAAGAAAACAGCACTATCAAAGCAGAAAATTATTTGAATAGATATGTTGGCGCAATACAGGCTGATTCACTTCATTGTATTGGTTCTTATGTGTTTTTATGGGGTCAGAAACAAGAGAGAACTCCTACCTGGTATGGGGTATTTCTAGAAAATGGATTTGAAACAGAATCAGTAGATGTAATGCACTACCTCTGGAATGATAATGTGTGGCCAGAAAACAGAACTCCTCAAATCAAAGAATTTACTTTGGATGCAAAAACAGCCTATGAAAGTGTTGTTTTGGAAAAAGGTAAAGAATACACGGCAAATGTAAAAATCTATGATTTCAATAATGATTCGATTACTTATAAATGGGAAGTGTTAGCCGAAAGTACCGATTTAAAAGATGGAGGCGATTATGAGAATCGCCCTAAAGCTATTCAAATTGAGGTGTTAAACCAGCAGGATGGTATATTGAAATTTATATCACCTGAAGATGGGCGATATCGTCTGTTTATCTATGCCAATGATGGATATAAACATAGTGCAACTGCTAATATCCCTTTTTTGGTAAAAGGAAAT
>Ga0307991_1002065_pt1 | contig 13750 bp, 12 predicted proteins | sample EllFjometagen131_FD_203146 | JGI IMG/M metagenome (GOLD analysis project Ga0307991, IMG submission 203146) | Marine microbial communities from Ellis Fjord, Antarctic Ocean - #131 | ecosystem: Environmental > Aquatic > Marine > Unclassified | place: Southern Ocean | collected 2014-10-08
GGCCTCTTCAAATCGCATAATCCGGATCTCCTGTAGTATCTCTGTCCGTCTCATTGGCCACCTCCTGGTGACCATTATAAACCGGACAGATTACGTGCTACAACTCCGGACATATTACGTGCTCCTTACATTAGCTGTTTTTAGCTTGACAAGCGACTTCAAGTATGTTTCTATAAACAGAAACAATTGGTAGGAGTTAGTATCCTAACATATTGTTCATCTTGAGCACATCATGTGTACTTTTGAACAGCTGTAATCCCCAGAGGGGGAGGTTATTGCCTGGTCGTAGTTAAGCCCTGTTTCTCGAAATGAGAGATGGGGTTTTTGTTTTTTGTGAGCAGCTGAGATTAATATTGCTGTTGCAAGTAGACTTCCGCGAGCATTGTACATATTGTCCCTCTTTTTCTTCGGTGAATAGATACGATGCCCTTGGAACTTTTCAAAGAAAGTTAATGCGAGACATACAGCGCGGTCACTGGTAAACCGCCCCAAGCAATTGTCATGTATTAGACTTAGGAGTGAAAAGATGAAAAAGCTCATATCTAACAAGAGACTTATCAGTTCACTAAAATGGGGATTTTTCTTAGGGTTGTTCCTTATTTTTATAATATCCCCAGTTTTTTCTGATGCAATAGATGAAAAATCTGACGATTCCCTGCTTGCTGTGGATCTTTCCATAGAGGAAGATACACTCGTAAAAGATCCTGCTACAGGAGAACAAATCCCTTTTTCTGAACTCAAAGCCGGAAATCCCAAGCTATCTTCTTCCCTGAATCAGTTGGTGTCTGCTTATCAATACCATGGCGAGGAAAGAGTAAAAGCCTTCGCCAGCGAAAGGGGTATGTACTTAAAAGAAGATTTAATCCAGGTAGTGATTGAAATACATGCCGATTCCCATGAACCCTTAGCCGAGGAGATACTATATGAATTAAGAGACAGGATTGTCCAGACAGGCGGGAAGTTTGAACTTGATTTTCATAACCTTTTACAGGTGTGGCTTCCAGTCAGTGTTTTAGAAGAGGTGGCAAACTGGACTGAGACAAAATTTGTAAGAGAACCTTTTCATCCAATACCCCTTAAAGATAATTCAGAAGACTTAGATCAAAAAGAAAACAATTTCGCAACGTCACCCCTTCAAATGAAAATGAGTAAAGCCAGTGAGAATAAAATCGCAACAAAGGACTTACAAAAAAAGAAATGCAAAGAAGATAATTACCGAGGAGGTGGTAAATTAGATGCTGAAAAGCAAAATACCCTCGATAATAGATTTTGCCCTCATAAAAAAAACGAGGTATTTTCTCCCGATCCGTCCAGTTATGAGCAAATCTCTGATGAAGAGGCAAAGGGCTATGAAAATTCTTTAGAGGAAGACAGATACCTGAAAGGGGAGACGCTTGTCAGCGCACAGGCCTACTCAGAAGTTTGGTTTTGCCTGGAGTATAACTGTTCCAGCGTTACGGTAACATTTGGGGGGCAAACTCATTCTTCAACACTTAAATGTTCCAATCCAATAGGTTTTAGAAATGTACCCGATGGCACTTACTCATATTATGCATCTGGATGTGGGGTGAACTGGAGTGGCACTATTACGGTCTTAGGAGGTTACGGATATTTTCAAACATTATGCCCTCCCAGTTATGACCCCGATTGTTGTCCCAGTGGAAGTGGGTGTGGCGAGGGAGGTAGTTATTTATGTGGACAGTGTAGTGGACCAGAGAAACCAAACCTTACCCCTTATAAGCCATCAGGCTGGTCGGATAAAATTGTAGTTTCAAACAATTCAGGGGATCATCTAGATGACAGTCCTTTATATGATACAGACATGCTCTATATCGATTACGCTGACATTAACAACGGTACCGCACCCACGAATCAAACTTACTATACCGCCCTATACATCGATGATGTGCTGGAGGTCACAATTTCTACTTCTCCACCTCATAATTCTGGCGATGTTGCCAAATTTGAGGACTATTCTATCGCTACATTATCTCCAGGCACACATACCATCAAAACAGCTGTGGATTACGATAATCGAATCGCCGAGAGCAATGAAACCGATAATGAATATACCAAGACCATTACAGTCCTACATAACCCAGACTACCAGTCGGTTACCAGTGAAGGGGTAGATCTGATAGGAGCCGATAAGTGGCAGGATGATGGTTATACCGGAGAAGGCGTAAAGGTAGCCATTATTGATCTCGGTTTCGAAAACTACAGCTCGCTTTTAGGAAAAGAGCTCCCCGATTCGGTAACCACAAACTTCTATGGAAGTGAAGATGATACTGTGCATGGCACTGCCTGTGCGGAGATTATCCATGATATGGCCCCGGATGCCCAGTTTTTTTTAACTCAACCCGGAACAATACCCGAGCTGGGGAATGCAGTCGATTGGTGCGTAGGTCAGGGAGTACAGATAATAAGTTATTCGGCGAGTTGGTCTATCAATGTCGGCCCTCTGGATGGGACAGGTTATATCAACGATATAGTTAATCAGGCAGTGAATCACGGTATCACCTGGGTCAATTCTTCCGGAAATAATGCAAAAGCCCATTGGGGCGGGGAGTTTTATGATCCTGATGGTGATGGAATCCTTAATTTTAGCGAGATTGTTGAAATAAATTCTTTTGAAACTTGGGGCCAGCTTGTCACCATCGGGATGAACTGGGATGACCCTTGGGGGGCTTCAGCTAACGATTATAATTTGTATGTATTGAGATTGGACACTTTAGACATAGTTGATTATTCCACAGATGTCCAAGATGGCGATGATTATCCCAGCGAATTTATTCGCTTCACTCCTCAATCAGGGGTTTCTTATGGTTTCAGAATAGAAAAATATAGTGGAATTTCTAAAAAAATTCATGTCACAATAGGCACAGAAAATCCTTTACAATATCAGATCCCAGCAACCAGCATTTGCATTCCGGCAGATAACCCTAATATAATTACTGTAGGGGCGGTTGCTTGGAATACCCCCTCTGAAATAGAGGATTTCAGCTCTCAAGGCCCTACCACCGATGGAAGGATCAAGCCTGACCTTGTGGCTCCTGATAGAGTATCAACATCCGACTATACATATGGTGCTTATCCCGATGGTTTTCCAGGCACCTCTGCGTCCTGTCCCCATGTGGCAGGAGCCTGTGCCTTGGTTAAACAAGCCTATCCAGGCTGGTCTCCCAGTCAGATAAAAAATTACCTTGAGCAGAATGCAATTGATTTAGGAGCTCAGGGAAAAGATAATGTGTATGGGAGTGGATTAGTCAACCTTCCGGTTAATGCTGCCGACTGGGCCACAATCAGCGGAACCATTCAGTATGAAGGCACCCCTCTGTGTGCGATGGTCCTTGCCAACGGGCAATACATGTTCACCTGCGGTGACAGCCTTGGCTTCTGGAACCTTGAAGTACCTCTGGATGCCAACGGAGAGATTACCCTGTACGGGTTTTGTTCGGGGCTTGCCCCCTTTAAGGCTATCCTTACCCCAGGTCAGGCACAGAATTTTGATATTGCTATGTCCCTTGCACCTCCTGACAGCCAGGAGATGGAAGTAACAGTGCAGACAGAGGCGGGTACCATCAATCCCGACTATGTCAGGATCAGCGGAACCGTGACCTATGAAGGGACTCCTCTCTGCACAATGGTGCTGGCGAATGGTCAGAACATGTTCAGTTGCGGCAACAACCTTGGCACGTTTGATCTGGAAGTACCTCTGGATGAAAACGGTGAGATTACCCTGTTTGTATTTTGTTCCGGGCTTGCTCCATACAAGGAGGTCTTTATACCATGAGATGAACATCGGGGATCTCGTACCAGGGAATGTGCCCGGATACCCACCGTATCGAGAGGGCGATCCGCTTTTCGATTGTTTTATTCGTCGTGATTGCATTTTCAGACCTCTCCTGCACGCTCATTATACATGAGGCGTCATGACTGAATGCAGGCACCCCAGGAATAATCGGGATTGGCGGACTTTTGATCCTTACCAATTGAAGTTTTGCATTTCTTCAGTAAAATGGGATTTGTTGCTTTCAGGAAGACATCTGGATTTCATAGGAACTGAAAATAAGCTGTCCCGCCTTTGCGTGTTTCTATCCGTATTCAATAAACTGATCCGGAAATTCGATCTGAAGCTTTGTATTTGAACTGAGTGCGTACGTTTAATAAAAAATGACATGCGTAGGATCTTGACGCCACCTGCAAGTCCTCAAAACCTTTTCATAGAAAAATCGATTATTAGCCCTTGAAAGTCTCACCATAATATCCCTTGACAAGATACCATCATAGAGTTAGTGACTTAACATATTGTTCATCTTGAGCGCATTATGTGTACTTTTGAACAGCTGTAATCCCCAGAGGGGGAGATTATGGCCTGGTCGTAATTCAGCCCTGTTTCTCAAACTGAGAGATGGGGCTTTTGTTTTTTGTGGACAGCTCAAATTAAAATTGTGATCACAAGAACGAAGAATGGGATGTTATACGGACCTGCATAATACCCCCTAACAAATGGTCGTGTTCGTTATATTTTTATGGATGGCAAGGACTTACGATTACATCCTTTAATCAAGGAGAGAGTTCACCATGAGTTTAAAAAAAACTATTTGTATATTGGCGGTGTTAATATGTGTGTGCCCAGTTATCTGCCTTGCCGGAAGTCAAACGTACGTTACAAACACCATTGGTATGACGTTTGTACTTATACCGAGGGGAGATTTTATTATGGGGAGCCCTGCGGGTGCACAACAGCGACAGAGCGACGAGAGACAGCACAAAGTTACAATAACCCGTCGATTTTATCTACAGTCCACAGAGGTAACACAGATCCAGTGGAAGTCGATCATGGGGAACAACCCGTCGGAATTTAAAGGAGACAATCACCCAGTAGAGAACATTTCCTGGAACGACGCGAAGGCATTTATCGAGAAGCTCAATCGGAGTGAAGATACAGATAAATACAGGTTGCCCACAGAGGCTGAGTGGGAGTATGCCTGCCGGGCCGGGAGTCCGACGGGGTACAGCTTTGGCTCCAGTGATTTACAAGCAAGTGCCTATGCATGGTACAGTAGTAACTCGTCGAAACAAACCCATCCTGTCGCTGAAAAAAAACCAAACGCCTGGGGCCTGTACGACATGCATGGGAATGTCTGGGAGTGGTGTGAGGACTGGTACGGGGATTATCCGGAAAGACATGTTACTGATCCTGAGGGACATCGCCGTGGGTGGTGGGTTCGTATCTTTCGCGGCGGTGCTTGGTGCGATGACGTGAGGAACATTCGGTCGGCGTGTCGCGACGGGTTCGAGCCTGGCTACAAAGACTACGACGTCGGGTTTCGTGTTGTCCGGGCTTATTAGTCTTATCCCTTTACACTTTCGCCAAGACCAAAAAAGGAGATTTACTATGGAAACAAAAAACAAAATTATTTTAATTGTCTATGGTGTTTTGTGTGGCTTGTTTATTTTGATCGTTCCTTGGCAGCTTACGTACGGTTCTGGCTACCGCCGCTATCTTGGATATTCGTTTATAGCACAACCCCCAAGGTCTGGCGCAACAATCCGAGTTGAGGATATTATTGTACATCTAGTTATTATTACCATAATTGCTATTGTAGCTTACTTTTTAGCCAAAAAATTCATTAAGCAAAAATGAGAAACAAAACGCCAGAGAGGAGAAAAAATGCCATGTTCATCAGCGTGAAAATAAACTACTCTCCAGGTGTAACCAGTCGCTTTCCCGCAGTCGTTAGCGAGGCCAAACCATGACAGATCACACAGAAAACCCAAGAAATGAAATTGTTGCTGAAGTGTTTCACGGCATTCCTCAAAAGAGTATATTTGAATCAATGTCAGACTGTGAACTCGCTGAATTACACGCTTCTTTATTATCCGACAAGGTAGGGCCTATCATCATCCAGAATGAATGGCGAAGACGTGAAAGAATAGTACAGCACGAATTAAACCAAGAAATCATAAGAATACAGCATGAGATGAATTTAAAAATTTTCAAAAAACAATCTAGTCTCGTTAAGATTTCAATAGTAACCGGTTTTGTCGGCGTAATATTAGGCGCTATCCTTGCGTCTTGGCTGCCAACCATACTATCGGTGGACAAACAAGAATTGCCCACAACACGAGCAATACAACCATCTCGAACCACCACCTCAAACCACCAGGCTCAAGATATTCATCCTCAAAAAGACACCGTAAAAGTTTTGAGTATCGAAAAGGAATAGGAAGTCTTGAGAGGCTGGTCTTGATGTTCTGCTGAAGTTCTTTATTACTAATCTTCTTCATCCAAATCCTTCTCTCCAGGTTTAACAAGCGTGATTTGTATCCCCGATATATTACCGGGACCATCTTGGAGTTCTAACTTTTTCCGATCTAGCAGCAACCCGCGATGCTTTGCTAATAGTTCAATTCCTCTAATATTTCTGCGTTTTTCGTAGTCAGAAAAATCAATCTCCGCGATTTCTTCGATCATTTCAACGGCTCGATCCTGTTTTTTCTCTGTGCGCTTGTTTCGCTTTTCAATCTCTTTTTGGATTGCCTCCTGTATTTCAGGTTTGCTCAAGTTTTCATGCCCAATCTGATAAGCTGTATTCTCCTTATACCCAGCTGCTTTAGCTGCTCGTGTAGCGTTGAAGTCAATCAAATACTCCCGGATAAAACGTTCTTGCTTTTCTGTAAGTTTTTTCCCTTGTTTCTTGCTCATGTTCTCACCTTTCTCACACAGCTTCTAGGTCGTGTGCCTTATTTTTCTTCTATCCTTTATTTTGCCGAAATCATGTCCACAGCTTTTTACGGGTAAAGATTCCACGATTTACATAGTTGCCATGCCAATTTTCTAAAACAGTTTCCTTTGACTCATGTACCCTTTTTATGGATTCCTTACTTGCCACCTATACAAACATACCAACCTAAAAAATCGTGTCGCTATGCGAAGCTGTGTGTTCCTGCGTGAATCTGTGCGTGTGTACGATTCGGTATATACCCCCTGTTTTATTCTTCCACATCCCTATTAAGAACCGTCCTTTGCTTTTGGAAAAACTCGATCAGGTCTTTTTCAAAATAAAGCCTGTTGGTCTGACTCAGTTTTATGTAGGGGAGTCCTTTCTGATTTCTTAAAACTCCGATTTGCTCCTTTGTCATGCCGAATAATTCGCATAGCTCTTTTTCTGATAGTACGTTTTGCAGTGTGCTTGTTGTCTGGTTCATCGCTTACCTCCATGAAAGATTGTATGGCTCTCGCCTTGTCGTTGTACCCGTGTTTTATCGCAAGATCGTATGCTCGTTTAAGGCTATCTTGCGGGGAATTGCTTAAAATCTGAACACACACTGAACAGATATAAGACTTTACCGACTTGTCTACCCGTTCGTTTTCTTTGTGGCAAAGATCACAAGCCATCATCCCCCCCCAACTCCCACGATATCTTTATCGAAGTTCACTGTTAATCTTCCCTTATTACATCCCTGAAACAGGGAGACTGTTTTAGATAGTTTAGACAGTTTTTAGTGAAACTCCCCACGGGAAACATAAAAACGTCAAAAGAAAGTTTACCTATAAAGTGTCTAAACCCTCTAATCATGGATAAGTCCCAATCCTATATAATAGACATATTGACTCTTGTCTGAGTCGTACTTCTTTTTGATCTCTAGCCCAAATCGTGTGCCATTGATTGCATAATGTCCTTGATCCGTGCACCATGTCTTGTATGCTTGATATAGTACCCCAGCCTTTACCTCGTATGTTTCACCCACTACACAGCACTCTGTAATAAATTTGCTAATCAGATCCTCGTCTTCCCTGTATTCGTTAGTTGCTATTTTCACCGCTTCGGGTGCGTCGAGTCCCTCTGCCTGCCATTTCAAGCACCCCCTAACGAGCCACGCTAAGATCCCTGAACGCTCGCTTTTGAGTTTCTCTATTAGATTTAAGTCTGCCTTCCGTTCATTCGGTTTTGTGGGGTTTGCCACAAAGGACAAAACGAATGGGATTAGAGATATTCTCTGCCACAGAGCATAATCGTTCGCCGGTGCCTGGGGTTTGTTATTTGTGAGTAGTAGTAATAGATGTGTCGGTGAAAACTCTATATGTCTTTTGCCGTACATCGGTCGGGCATTTAGTGTATCACCGCCAACTAATTCCTTCAGTTTACCAGTGTTTAATCGGCGTCCCTCGTTGGTTTCACTGGCCCACACTATCCGCTTTCCACGGAGTTGCAGCGTTCCGGTGTTGGGTGTTCCACCCTGCCTGCCAAACTTCTGATCGAGTAGCAGTTCGGCCTCTGCCTTGTATGCTAGATCCCCCAGAACATGCTTCAGTGTCTCCAGTAAAGTTCCCTTACCGTTCCGACCCAAGCCCCACATAATCACATAAATATGGATCACATTTAGACCTGTCAATCCGTATCCCAGAAGCCGCTGGACATAATCAGCAAGATCTCCATCGTCGTCGAATATCTCAAGTATAAACTTCTCCCACTGCGGGCAGGGTGCATCTAAGCCCGACCAGTCAACAGGTGCCGTGGTTTTTATATAATCCTCTGGTCGACCTGGTCGGTGTGCCCCGGTCTTTAAGTCAATAACCCCATTTTTACAGCCTACAAGCCAGGGATCTGTATCCCATTCGTTCCCGGCGACACATAGAGGTTTACTACCGATCCTTGCGGACAGATTCAAAACAGCGGCTTTTCTCTTTATTGTCTGTAAAGCTCTAATACGCTTCAGAAGCAGGCCTTCGAGTTTGCCACATTGCCCCGTAAGCTCTGAATTACCAACCTTTACAGCATCGAGTTTTGCACCTGCTTGTATCTGTGCTTCCCCTACATATGGATCAATTATCGACTGGACCACTGCGGTTGTCTTGTCTGTTGTATCTTCGTTCCATGAATGGCCAGTAAAATAGAACCACGTTTGTAAGGAATGGTCATAGATGAATTTGCCTTGTTGTCGCTCCTGGAATAGAAGCGCGTCTCCGTCCTCATTTGAATTTAAGGCGTCTAAAATGTTTATGCCCTCATTCTCTTTTTGTATAGGTTCCCTTGAAGCCTTTCCCGGCTGGTATGTTTCCGAAGTGTGATTGATTGCATTTTGAATTGTCATCGCACCATAAGTTTGGCCGTCTCCATAATGTTGTTTATTCCATTTTTCCCGCATTAACCCTGAGTTCCGAAAGGCTTCATCCATCACACCTGAGTCATTATCAAACCAAAAAGCCAAATAGAAACATAAGGCTTGATCTGCTTCTGACTGTGAAGGGTAATCGCTCCAGTTACCATGATATAATTTTTGAATCTTCGCGCCGTTTTGAGACTGAAAAGCCTTATTCAATAAAACTGCGGCCCCAGGATTTGAAAAGTGTTTTCCATAGTCGGCAGGTCGATCTTTAGTCTTTGTTTTTCCGAAGACATCCTTATGGACTTTGAGTAGTTCCGCTTGTCTGTTTTCAATTGACACATCTTTTTTCAGGATGCGCCCGGTAAGCGTCAAATAATGGTGAGTTTCGTAAAACTCGATGTTTCCTTTTTTTCGTCCTTCCGGCGGGAGCTTACCTTCCAGGAATCCTCTCAACCCACACCCAGAGGGGGATATTTCAGTGTATGTATTCAAATTCTCCACAATGATTTGTGCCCACTTTTCGATCTTCTTTGTTTCAGGGTTTCGACAGTGATCCAAATCAAAACCCACAAACGGATCATCTTCACTCAATACAAAACCAATACCGTTATGGCCGTTGCTTTCGTATGTTTTAAAAGCAGTTTTAAAATCGCTCCAGGTCTCAGGATCATTAGCTTTTGCATAGCCTCCGGTCTTCGCATTATACGGCGGCTTTGTCAGCTTTCCGTCCCTCGTTTCAAGCTTCCAATTTACCCAATGGGGAATCGCCTTTAGTTCCTCAGGAATATTCTCTTTTTGAGGTGTCAGCGGTTTCATTTGTTCCCTCCCGGCAGTGAATTTACTGTCAGGTCACGGGCATGGTAAAAACGTTTTTCAAAGTCCCGTACTGACCAGCCAGTCCCCGCCCTTTTCACACCTTTGAGGTGGCTTAAAAATTCTTCAGTGTTCATGCCATTTCCTCCGGGTGTATTTTTCGGGCTTCCATGTAATCGATGATATCCTGCCAGCAATACCGCACCGACCTGGATATTTTACAATATGGTATGCCACGTCTCATGTGTCGGTTATTGCGTAACGTAGACAGCGCCATGCCAGTTAAGCTTGATGCTTCTTTTTCGTTTAAGTACTTCACTTTGGTTTCCATAGAAGAACCTCCTTGTGTTTGTAAACCATCTCCTACTTTTTGGGGAGGATATCCCCCCCTTGAGGGAGGATGGAGGGAGGATAAAAAGTAAAAAGCCACTGCAATCAATTCGTTGCAATGGCTTCAATGAGAAATTTTCTTTTGGTAAAATTATTTCATCGGATAATTTTCCACGTGAGGTCTCCGTTATATATCAAGCCATATGCCCCATCTGGCCTGATATAGTTTCGCAGGTGTTTTCCTGTTTTCTTCATGGATACCTTGGTGATAGCTTTATATGCTGTTTCCAATCTTCGGGTTATATTGGTTTGGGCTTTCTTAGCGTCAGGATCGGCAAAGCTCCTTTGATTCAATGCCTCCAACAGTGACTGCATTTCTTTCTCACTTTCGCTTTTAATCACCGCACCTTCCGGGTCATCTCCTGCATTGGCACTTGTACGCTGCAACTCCTGATACCTTTTCCAATAGTTTCTTCCTGTGTCAGGATCATTAACCACCTTCAGCTCCCCCTCTCCCGCTAAACCTCTTTCCATTGCCTCTCCAATAGACATGTCTCTGTCCGGCACATTTCCATGTAAAATATGATGAAGTTCTCTGCATGTTACAGAAGTTCCGGGTTTTTCAAGCAACGTGACAATGTAATTGATACCGTCAAGATTTCTGACCATCTCCGTCTTGCCCCCATGGCTAACTTCCCAGTACTCGCCTTTTCTGATGAAAGAAGGGGTAGTGTCGCTTATTTGTTCTTTTTCCTCTGCCGCTTTTTCATCGGGGAACTGTTCTCTTTTGTCATCATTCGGGTGGGGTGAAACAATGGAAGTTTCTTGCTTGCTTGTTGGTTGTTTTTCTGTAGAGGTTATTTCAAGAAAAGGCTCTGGGATGGCATACCCTTTTTCTGAAGCCCAATTAAGAAAATCAGGGGGAAGCATTGTTATCTGGTTCGCATATAACCCTAGGGGCTTATTCTGAGTCGCAAGATAGGTGTCATCAGGGAAGTAACCTTTCATTCTTTCATCATCTGCAACATACGATCTAAGTGCTAAATCACGAATTTTAAGATATTCTTGATTTTTTTCCGATATCCACTCATCAAGTAAACTTGCATACTTCGGTTCTTCGCAGGGTTCAACGTCATCAAGGGTGAGTTTATTAAATTTATCCTCTGATAAAGTTATGCCTGGGATGATTATTGATTCAAAAAAATTTCTGTTAGGATAAATTATATGTTTCCTGTCATCTGGATTTATTTCCATAAGTAAAAAACACGCCTCATTGAGAGTCCAATAGTCCATCTTTTTCCAATAATCGTAATCTGGCATCAACCGGGTTTCAATTTTTCTAAGAATATGATCGAAAGTTGAGTTTTTGTCTTCCATTGCCCGTTTTCCCTCTTAAGGCTTCCCTTGATTGTTCCGGGAAAGCGGGGAGGGATTCCCCCGCTTGTCGGCCCATGAAGCCTATCCCCGAAAGATCGTCATTTATGATCCGTAAAGTTGACCACCTTTTCCTCTTTAGGCTTTGCCGCCTCCTCTATGATTGCCCCTGCAACCTCTGAAGCTTTCCGTAGGGTTTCATCTCGAAGGTGGGCATACCTTTGTGTCATACGCGGGTCTTTGTGGGTAAGAAGCTTCTGCAGGACGTACATATCAACTTGCCCGGAAGATGCCAGCATTGAAGCATAGACGTGCCTGAGTCCATGGAGGGGTCTAAAGTCTTTGGGCAAGTCAGCACGATCCTTTATCCGGTTTACGGGTCCGCGAATCGTTGTCCTCTGATACCCCCCTTGCCCCGGAAACACAAATTCACTTTGTTCCTTCGGATATTCCTGTAGCAATGCCTTTGCCGCATCATTCATGGGAATCTTTTGATCTGTTCCTCCCTTGGGGTCGTGAATAGTAATAAAGCCACGTTCAAAATTAATGTCGCGCCATTTGAGTTTGAACATTTCCCCCCTCATCATGCCGGTGAACAGGGCAAGCTTCATTATCCCTTGGGCATGTATGTTTATATCAACTGCGATTGCTTCGAGAAGCTTTGTTAATTGTTCAGGGTTCAGATCTTCCGTTTTCAGGTTGTTTACCGTGGGGTTTTTTATGTGGAAAGGTAGGGGCTTGCACAGGGTTCGTTTCGCGCCGTAATTAACTATTCTCGCAAGAAGCGTAAGAACATGTTTTACCGATTGAGGAGATAGGATTTTTAAAAGTTTCAACCTCAAACGATCTACGTCTAAAAGAATCAACTCCTGTGGCTCTTTGTCTCCGAATCGATCTTTCAAATACTTTTCATAGCGGCCCTTGTCACTTATACGGGTTTTGTGGTTTGTCAGTGTTTCTTCGTATAGATTCCAGAGTCGATCAATTGTCCATTTGTTTGTTTGTGCCTTCTTCTCTGCTTCTATGGCCTGCCTTTCCCCCTCGTTTGATAGTTCCCCTTCAATGCGTCTTGTTCGTAAATTTGCCGCCCTTGAAGGCGTCATATCGTTTTGGAATTGCCGTCCGGCCTTTTCTTCAATGGGCTTACCTTTTTTTCTATATCGGATATAATAGATTCTTTCAGGTTTGCCCGTTCCAATTGCGATGCCCTTAATGTAATACACGCCCGGATAATTGGTCTTGAATCTTTTTTGAGTTGGCATTTCTTCACCCCCATAAACGGTTTAAAGCTTAAAAGCATAAGCCGATAATCTCTATACCCCACATTATACCCCCACACCTTTTATGCAAATCAAGGTAAGAATAAGTAAAGTGAGAAAAGAGTGGTTTCGTAATATGCCCTATTATTGGGGCGTTTTAGTAATTGCAAGTAAAGGACGGTAAAAGATAAGCCACGGCTTTTCACGCCGGCAGCCGGGGTCCGACTCCTCGTGGGGACGCCAATAATGAAAACAAGGGGTTGCGGGTTTACCGTAACCCCTTTCAAGTTTCTGATATTGAGTTATACAATACACAACGAATTTTGTAGCTGTTTTGGGGTTATTCTTTTTATTGTCTTCACCTACAAAGTCACACTTGGCTACATCACTGAGAATCAATGATAACCTTTTGAAAGTCAGCATCGTAGGCCTTAGCAGACTAAAATGCACCTTGTTGCCCTTTCCAGTTTTTGGGGAGATCGTAGCACTCTCTTTTAACTCCTCTTTGAGCCGTTCTTCACGGTCCGTTGGCATGTCATGAGACTTGAGCTCCCTACTGAAAGAGCCGCTGGTACTCCTTCGGACGGAGGCCCGCGTGCCGCTGGAAGATCTTACGGAAGTAACTGATGTCTTTGTGTCCTATTGACTTCAGTAAGGCTTCAATAAAAAAGCCATGGACAGATATAGGGGAGAGGCTGAGAGGGGAAATGGTTCCTGAGCCTGTTTGGGACGTTGGTTGTTTTTTAAAAAACGAGAGCCGCGAATGCCGTCTTGTCTTTTACTGGAGTCCATCATTCAAGATCCGGTCTATGGGGGTGACAATCACCACAAAGACCCTATGATTCTCTTTTCGTTTA
>Ga0307991_1002066_pt1 | contig 13750 bp, 6 predicted proteins | sample EllFjometagen131_FD_203146 | JGI IMG/M metagenome (GOLD analysis project Ga0307991, IMG submission 203146) | Marine microbial communities from Ellis Fjord, Antarctic Ocean - #131 | ecosystem: Environmental > Aquatic > Marine > Unclassified | place: Southern Ocean | collected 2014-10-08
TTAATACCCTTGCTTTAAAGAGTTCTGGAGATAAAAAAGATTATTTTGTGGTTGATAATGAATTAAATAGTGATGTTAGATTTATTTATTCTAAAGGTTGGCCTTCAATTTTTGAAGTTGCTCCCAATGAAGGTTCTTCTTTAGTAGCAGAACCTGTTGGAAATCAGCCGGGATTGGGAGTTTTAGGATTTTGTTATGTAACCTATCATTATGTGTATAATTTAGCATACCCTGTTTTAATTCAAGTTTATGAAGGGGACGAGATTTTTCAATTTCCAATGGCAGTAATTATTAGAGGGAATCTTCCTCGGGAAGGGTTGAAAGCAGATATTTCTTATGCAGAAGAACCCTATGATGTTTGTAAAGATAAATTATCTACTGTAGAGATGTTTGTAGGAGATTATAATTCAAATCCTGTTGAGGCAGATATTTTTTATGAATGTTTTGGAAAGAGATGTGATTTAGGGAAAACTTCTCAAGAAGGGATTTTACTTGCAGATATACCTCAATGTATTAATGGTTTTTTAGATGTGCAAAGTTTAGGATTTAAAGATTCAAAGACTCTTTATTCTAGTGTAAATGAAGGTTCTTTTAGTGTTTTTTTAGAAAAAGAATTTGAAAAAGAAGTTTTTATTTATGTTGAAGGAAGACCTTATTCTGGAGATGCAATTGTGAGTTTTTTGTCTGAAGGTTCTAGTCAAGTAATTTCCTATGAGGGAAATAATAAAATCTTTTTGAGTGAAGGAAGTTATGGAGTCCAAGTTCAAATTTTTAAAGATTCTTCTTTGAATTTTGCAAGCACAACAAAAGAGCAATGTGTAGAAATTCCTTCTTCGGGTGTAGGAGGGATTTTAGGTGCAACTAAAAAAGAATGTTTTGAGATAACTGTTCCCAAACAAATTATTTCAACTGTTTTAGCAGGAGGAGGAATTGGAACAAATTACTTCTCAGAAAATGAATTGCAAAATTCTGAAAAGGTTATTTTAGATGTAGGAGCTTTATCTGTTCCAACATCAATAGAAGAATTGCAAAATAGTTATTTTTCATTTGAATCAAAATCAATTGGAGTAAGTTTAAGATGAATAAAAAGAGATTAATTTTTGTTTTTGCATTTTTATTAGTTGCTATTTTATTATTTTCTTTTGCATCTGCAACTTATCGTTCTTCTAATTCAAAATATCTTTATGGAGGAATTCAAAGTTCTTTTGCAACAAATTCTTATGAAAATTTTAATCCAAATATGTGTAGAGAAGGACAAGATTTTATAATCCAAGTAGATCCTGCAGGATGTACACCTGCTGTTGTAAGAAGCGATTTATTAGAAGAACAAGATGTTCCTGTTTTTTGCCCATTAAAAGCAGTAAAAATAAATCCGCTTATGGATGTGGAAGTTATTCGTTCAATGAGTTTTAGAGCACGACAAATTTCCCCTGGAGTTAGATCTAATGTTGGATTTTATCCTACGAAAGCAGCATTAAGTTCTAATGAAAATCTTGCTGAAAATGCAGTTTATGATAATATAGGATATATGGTTGTGATGTTAAAAAATCAACCAAATGAAAGTGCAATGCCTGAGTTTGTTGAAGGAAATTTAACAGCAAGTATAAGATATGATTTTAAAAATGCATTTGGAATAAAAAGAAGTAGTTTTTATCTTCCTATAATGAGTGAAGATGAATGGCAAGATAAAATGGTTAGATATAGTTTTTGGGATGGTAGAGGATATTTAAGAGCAGAAGATATTCAAGAAGATTCTGCAACTATAACTATTTATTCAGATGTTTATAGAACATCTTTTGAAGGAAATACAAATGAGAAAAGAAAACTTAATACTATTAGATTGCAAAAAGGAAAATCTTCTGAAATGATGTTTTTACCAGGATTTCAATGCCTTGCAGGATTATCTTTAAAATTAGAAGATGTTGAATATGCAAGCACAAGAGCTTTATTAAAAATAAATTCAGAATATATTGAACTTAAAGAAGGAGAGAAATTTTTAGATGATAAATGTTATATTAAAGGTGATAGTATAGAAAAAAATGGAATTAATAAAAAATTAAAGATATATTGTCGAGAAGATCAAGGAGGATTTATGGGAGGAGATTCTTTTGGATTAAATATTGTCCCTAAGATTAAATTAAAGGTTGATGATAAAATAGTACATGTTTCTATGGGGGATGCTATTTATTCTAATGGGGAATCAGAAAAAGTTTATCTTGGATATGCTAAAATGAAAAATGGAGAACTTAAAGAAGAAAATTTAAGAATTTATTTATTATCTAAACCTTGTGATTATGCTTTTGGAACTTGTGCTGAAACACTTAGTAATGATGAAATGACTGCTGAAGCAAGTTTAGCAGAAGGATATGAACTTGAAGAAGGATCTAATATTGGAGATTATATTGGAGAGGCTTTTTCCAATATATATAGTAGAGTTTCAAAAACAATAGAATGGATTTATCAAGGAGATAGGCATGAGTCTGTTGACTTTAAAGAAGAATTAGATTTTAAAGGCAGTAAAATAACTCTTTTAGGATTTAGTGATGGTTTTGATGTGGGAATTGATTCTGAGCAAGTTTTAGATTATTATGGTTTTGCACAAGAAAGTTTTGATATTGTTTTAGGAAATTTTGCGGGTTTTACATCTCCTGAAAATGAATCAGAGACTCTTGATAAACAAGCACTTATTTCAAATATTCAACTTTCTAAATATTTAGACCAGAGTACTGAAGTGAAAAGGCTTTGTCTTGAATTTTCAAATAGATTTCCTAAAGCAGAAAATCTTGATGAATGTAAAAAAATAACTGGACTTGCAGAGATCGGGAGTAAAATTGAAGAGGTTTTAATTAATGGACAAATAAAAGAAATTTCTTTAGTAACTATTTATGAGATGAGTTATAAAGATTATGGGGTGGAATTGCTTGTTAGAAGTTCAAAAGGTGAACAAAAAACTTTTTATTTAGAACAAGGAAAGACAATTTATTTAGATTCTCTTGATGAAGATTCTTCTGAAATTTTTATTGTTTCCCAAAAATTATCTCTTAATGAGAAAGGCTTTAGTGAGATTTATTTTAAATATTCTTATGAAAATAAAACTTGGAAATGGTCTTCAGATATGAGTTCTTGGATAGAAACAGATAGGGTAGCTGTTGTTGAAGGAACTTATGATCCTACAAAAGAAATCAAGAATTTAATTAGAACCTTGGAAAATAAAGATGGAGAGAAATTAAATTATTATGAAGGAAAAGCAATTTTTCCTGTAGGAACAAAAGAAAATAAAGGATCTTTTGTAAAATTACTAAAGATTAATTCTCTTCTTGAAGCTAATTTAGAAATTAAAGCTTCAAAAGGAATTTTGGAAACTTCAGAAGATTTGTTTATTAATAGAAACAGGGTTTTAGTAAAGAATTCTCCTCAAACATTTGATTCAAAATACACTTTTACTATTCAAAATATTAATTTAAAAGAATATGCAAAAGTTTCTATTGTTCCGAAAGAAAATGATAAAAGATCAGAAGCTAATTTTAGTTTTAAGATTTTTATTGAAAAAAGAGCAATTCAACTTTCTCCTGAGAAAATAGGAAGTAAAGTTGCAAAATTAAATAAAACAATTGAAGATTGGACAAAGATATCCGAAGATTTTGGGACAGTTGTTAAAACTATGAAGGCAGCTTGTATTGCGGTTAGTGGTTACTTAACTGTTAAAAATCTTCTTGAAAATAGTGATGGAAAATCTATGGCTCGAACAGAAATTATGAAAGAAGATGGAGGGTGGTCTGAAACTTGTGCTACTTTAGTAGACGATGATCAATTTAGGTCCCTTGATGCTTGTTATTTAAATTTTTCCAAGGATATTGAAGAGGATGTTGATTTTTTACATAAGAAATTAAAAGCACAAAATACAGATATTGAAAATCTTCAAAAAGATTGTATGAATGAAAATAAATTTTTAGAATCAAAATCAGTTGATACAAGATGTCTTGTAAGCAATTTATCTTCAAAGGTTTTAAAAAAGCTTATAGAAACGAAAATAACAAATCCAGAGAATGAAAAAGAAGAATTACAATTAGATGCTATTAAAAAATCTTTAAATGCAGAAGGTTATGGAAATTATACTTATAATATGGATCAAATAAAAGATATTGATTTATATTATGATTTATGGAAAGAAGCAGAAAAGAGAGGGGATACAAAAGAAGCAACAAAATATAAGAAAAAACTTTATTCTATACTTTATCAAGTGGATAAAAATTCAAGAGACTTTGCAAATGTTTTAGAATCAAAAAGAATTGCTAAAGAAAATATTGGTGTGAATGGAGAAATGGGAGCTATGATTGTTGGAACAACAAAGAAAGAAAAAGTTATTTATGAAGGTAGAGAAACAACTTCAACATGGAAGCTTAATTCTGATGTAGGTTATGGAGAAGCAATTCAAATGATCTACTATGATGGAGAATCTTATTTTGTTATTTTAGAAGATTTAAATACAGAAAATAGATATCACATTAAAAAAAATAAAATGACTTTAAAAAATATGATTTATGATTTAGAGGGAAATGAAATTAATCAAGATGTGAGTAGTGCAATTAGAAGTTCGATTTCATATTTTGAGAAATATGATAAAACTTCTTATCAAAATAAATATCTTAATGCTGAAATTAAATATTATGATTCAGAACCATTTGCTGGACAACCTGCTCTTGTTCCTTTTGATACTCAAAATGGATGGTATGTTTATATTAGACAAACTTTAGGTGCAGGAGGAAATATTGGGAGTTATGATCTTTCAGCAATTCCTAATAGTTTTGTTCTTTGTAATGTTGGTGCAAATGGGCTTGCAGAATATCCTCGTTCAAATATAGATGATATTTGTGAAGTTATAAATACTAAAACTGGACAATCATATAATCAATTTCCAGGATTAGACAAACAAGATTCTGCAAGAATAATAGATAAGGCAGTAGATGCAATAAATGATGCTCAAACTCCAAAAAATAAAGGGGCTGGAGAACGTGTTCAAATTTTAGGAAATACAATTCCAATTGGAAGTCCCGCTACAAATGTTCCTTTGACTCAATGTGCTGATTTTATGTCTATTAAAGATTGTCAAACTTTGTTTAATGTATGTGACCCTGTGATTTGTCCTTCTTCAAGATGTGATTTTGGAGGCAAATATCCTGTTAAAGATGTTGTTCAATCGGGAATTGTGGGGAGTCTTGCTTTGTGTTTACCTAATTTTAATGAAGGTGTTTATGTTCCGATTTGTGTGAGTGGAGTTAAAGCAGGATTAGATAGTTGGCTTTCTGTTTCAAGAGCATATAAAGATTGTTTACAAGAAAATTTAGATACTGGAGAGACAATTGGAATTTGTGATGAAATGAATAGTATTTATATGTGTGAATTTTTCTGGAGACAAGCTCTTCCATTAACTAAAACTTTATTTCCAAAACTTTTAGAATTTGTTAAAGGTGAAAAAACAACAAGAGGCGGTGGAGAATATATGTTTGTTAGTTCAGCTTTAGATAGTGCACAAAGTTCAATAGATTATTTAACTCAAAATTATGCTGTAAATAGTTATAATGCTTTTAAACTTAGAAATACTGAACAAATTGGATCTGCTGTATGTAAGAATTTTATTTCTATAACATATCCTGGAGGAATTAATGTTTTTGAGAGTTTAATAGAACCAGATTCTCCTTCTCAATTTACAGGGAAGTTTGATGAAATTCCATTTAGCACTGTAACAAATCCTGCAATATCTCATTATAAGGTTTATTATCATATTTATGCTGGAAGTGATAGAGGGGCATATTTTCAAGTTTATCTTCGTGGTGGTGCAGAAAATTTATTTTATGAAGATGATGTTTTAGGAAGAATTGTGGATTCAGGATATGTTGCTAAAGGAGATTATGGTAGTGAAACTGTTGACTTTACTGCTCCCTCTGGATTAAAGCAATTATGTATTAATGTTAATGGTCAAGAAGAATGTGGATTTGGGCAAGTTTCAACTAGTTTTGCAGTAGATTATATTAAAGACCAATATATTTCTCGACAAGCTGAAAAAGTAGGAATTATAAGTGAAAAGGCATGTGTCTCTGGAACAGCTGATTGGTATAGTATGTTAAATCCAAATCTTCAAGAAGGTGTAGGAGATTTAATTGATCCTCAAATTTATAATAAAGGTCTTATAAGAATTTGTGCGACTGAAAATCCAGGTTCAGGTTCTGCAGATGGTTTTGTTGGCACAGAAAAACAAAGATGGATTGATATGGGTTATTGCGGAGATAAAAGTATGAGATGTTGGCTTGATCAAAATAGTGTTGGAGATGCAGTTGAATTTGCATATACAGAAGAATCTGTTTTAGAAAATACAGGGAAAAAACTTCTTGATGATCTTTTTAATAATACTGAATATAATTATTTGAAAGATGGAGAATTTAAATCAAAAATTGATAAGATAAATAAAGAAAGAGATTTTAAAAAGAGATTAAAATTAATTGAAGAAATTGTTGATAGAGTATTTTATATGAATCAAAAAGGGTATTTGCACTTTTTGACAGGAGAAGCTTATGCTGAACTTGCTAAAAAAGCATATGGTCTAAAAAGTCTTGTGGCTCTTGAAAAAGGAATTTGTGAAGATAAGGCAAGAGATATTTTGTTAAATTCTTTAGATGATTTAGAAGGAACTTCTGCAGGAAGAGGCAATCCTGTTGAAGATTGTGATGTAAATAATATAATTAATTGTTATGATGTTGCAAGATATGCTTATGATGAAAAGAGCTTAAATCTTAAGTGTGTTTACTCAGATAAAAATAATAAAAAATATACTATTGAAGAAAATGATATTTTTACAAGTGATGACCCTGTAAACTCTTTTCTTGTTAATCCTAAGGCTTGTGTTAATCAAGGGGGAAAAACTAAATTAAATGAAGATGAGAAATTAGTTTTACTTCGACCAGGTGACTTGATTTCATATTATTGGGGTTATTTAGAAAGTAAAGAAAGAGATTATCCTCATAATGCTATTTTTATTAAATGGATTAATCCTACAGAAAAAATTGCAAAGTTGTTTGATGGGAATTTAGGAACACAAGGAAGTGAGAAATTTAGATATTATGAAGCTGATTTAAAAGATTCTGAACATCCAGTATTTATGTTTTGGAAACCGGTATTAACTAAAATAGAAGATATTGAAGGGTGTGGTTGTGTTAGTGATTCTGGTGAAAAAGGAATTTGTATTACTGCAGATAATGGATTTTGTGAAGACGATGGATTTGTTTCAAATAAATGTCCTGGACCAGAAAGTATTAAATGTTGTATAAATCCAAAGATAAAAGAAGAGGCAGAAGATAGTGGTTCTTCAACAGATATTAATTTTCTTACAAGATTTAACCAATATATGAAAGATAGAAAAGATATAGCTCCTTTAGGAGATTATGAAAGAATCTTTTTTGTTGATGGTAAAGAACAAACAATGTATACTATGCAGACTTTTTATGGAGGAGAAAATTTTGTTAATGTAAAAGAAAACACCTTTAAAGAAGAAGGACAGATTTTGCAAATAGGTTTAATTTCAACATCTAAACAAGGTTTTGGTTTTGAAACGGGAAGTTATAAAACCCCTACAGGAATTTTTGAAATAAAAAATATAATTGGAGAAGATAAGCCTATTGGAACAATTTTTGTTGATAAAAAGTCTACAGAAGAAATTGCAGAAATAATTACAAAACAAATAAAAGCAGAAAAAGATTTAATTATTTCTAGAATTATTGTTTTAAAAGGTTTAGAAGATAAAAATGAAAATACTTTTCAAAGAGGAATTTATATTCATGGAACAAATGAAGAAGGCTTGCTTGGAACAGCTGTTTCTGAAGGAAGTATTAGAATGGAAAATAATGAAATTATAAAATATGCAGATGATAAAAATTTTGCTAAAAGAGGGGACCTTGTTGTTATTTTAGGAGATGTAGATAGTGTGGAAGAAGATTTTGGAATATTTGATTCAGAGATTTCCCCAATATTTAGGTTTAAAGAAGGTCTTTTGTATGCAGATATGTGTGTTCAATTTAAAGATGGAGAATGGTATTGGACAAATCTTTGTGATTATATTGGTAAATATCTTTCTGGAGTAAAAATTGAATGGACAAATTCAAATCAAATACAAAGTGATTATGGAGAAAATAGATTAGTTGAAAGAGAATTTATAAATGCTATTAATAGAAAATCATTAAAAGATGGTTTTAAAATTGTTTTTGAGGAAGTAAAGAATGAAGAAGGGTTTAGTTTTACTTTAAGTGCAGGAGGAGTTTTATATACTGGGAATATGTTTACTGCAAATTTTGTTAGTAGAGATGTTTATTTTAGATTTAATTCTGAGGAAGAGTGGGTTGTTACAATCTATGAAGATTTATCTGGAGATGTAAAGAGAGAATCTTTTGTAATATTAAATATGGATGAAAAAGATTTTGAATTATTTTCAGATTTTGAAAAATCAATTCTTAAAGAAATTGAAAATAAAAATCTTCTTGAAGGAGCATATTTATTATTTTCACTTGAAGAAGGAGTTGTTTTACAAGATATTTCTTTAGAAAATCCTTTAACTTGTTTAACTCTTGAAGAAGCATTAGAAAATTCTGTTGGTTTGAAAGGAAAATATTCAGACAATACTCAAAATAAGGGTTTTGTAAATAGTTTATGTTCAAATAGGTGTGAAAAGAGAGTTTTAAGTGAAAAAGAATGTGAAAATATTAAAGGAGAAGGAGAAGATTTAAGTTTAAAGTTTTGGGAGTGGAGACTTTGGAATGTAGAAGAAAATATGGATTTTGTTAAGAATCTTTTGATAAAAAAAGGAAATGCTATTATGAGTAACGGGGAATGGAATATTTTGACAGCATATGTGAAAGTAGATACTTTTGAAGAAGGAGGATATCTTGATAAAGCATATAAGGAAGATGGAAAAGATGTTTTTTATTCAGAAATAATTCGTGAATGGTATGATACAAAATATTTAATGACTGATAAAGTTTATGACTCTTTTAGGAAAAGAAGAGATAATATTAAAAGAGATAATATTAAACCAGATTTACAAAAATACTTTAAATCTGAAGTTGATTTAAGAGAGACAGAAAAAAATACTAAGATTGTTACAAATTTATTAAGTAAGTCTATTTTGTTAGAGCAGATAGATAATGCTCACCCTAAACTTTTGGAATTTATAGAATGTCTTAATTCAGAATATTATGATTTATCTCAAAAGTATTTAACAATAACTTCTATTACAGATGATGATCTTTATGGTGAGAAGTATTGTGATTTAGAGGATTCTAGAGAGCTTTTCGAAGATGATGATAATTGTGTCCATAAAAGAACTTCTTGTCATTATTATCCTTCTAAAGGGGAACCTATTGATAATGAAGATGTTTTAAGTCTTGCAGTGGATATAAGCACAAGAAGATTAGATAAAGCTAGTTTTAAGGAAGCTTTAGTTGAATGTGGTTCTTATGAACCTAAAGAATATTCAAGTGGGGATAATTATCTTGATGAAGATGATCATTATCATGTTGCTCTTAATGAGTGTTTTAGTAGTTCTTAAATAAGTGTAGAAGACCAATTAATTGTTGACATTTTGGATGATTTAAGAGAGGATTTAAGTTAAGAGGATGTAGTTCAAGTATTAGCAAGATTTAGAAATATGGGTGTTTTAATTAATAAAGGAAATGTAGATTGTTATAGGGATAATGGGCACGGTTAATTAGAAGATTATCTTTAATTTTTAAAAAATTATTTAGAAACAACAGGATAAATATTCATTCTTTTGTTTTGAGGAAGGTTTCCAGTTATAAAAGTAGGATTTTGTGTTTGTAAAAGCAAAACAATTTCCGGAATTGACTTATTTGGGAATTTTTCTTTATATTCTATTGCGATGTCCCAGAAAGTATCGCCTTTGTTTATTGTTCTTGTGTGGAATTTTTGAGTGTTTATTTTTTTATGATCTTTAGGGGTTAGTTGGTAAGTTTGTTTTTGTTTTTCCGGGACTGTTGCAAAATAAACTCCTTCTCGGTTTTGTTTATTTGTAATGTAAATTTCCTTAGTATCTTCGTCTAAAACTACATCAATTTCTCCTTGTTTGAAAAGAAAAAGTTTATCTCCTTTTTGCATTGATAAATATTTACTTCCTCCAATTTTTATAGGGGTCAAAAAATCTTTTAAATTATATTTGTAATCTTTTTCATTAATTTCTCTTGATTTATTTTTTTTAAGTTTTCTTGATTGTTTAAATTTCCCTATAGGGATTACACTTTTAGTTTGCTTAAATGAGAAATCGTTACTATAATCCCATAAACGGGTTTTTGTAGAAGTATTTAATTGAGTGTTATCAAAATCAATACCAATTATATTTTCTCCCATTTCTTTCAGAACGTAACGATTTTCACCTAAAATTAAATCACTTTCTTTATATTTTGATTTTTCATTATAGTTTGTAGACTTTACAGCACTAGCGTTTCCAACATATTTTCTAGTAGAACAACCTCCAGAAAGTAATGAAGTTCCAGCTATTAATCCTGCTCCAATTAAAGATAGTAATGTCTTTGTTTTTTTCATAGTAATTTATCGAGTATAGTATTTATAAAGCTTTCTATGTGTTGTAATCGGATAGTTGTAACAAATGAAGATAATCTAAAGGTTTTTATATTAATTTTTTGTTAATTTTCTATGCAGGGTGCGGAGAACTCACACACTTGTTTATATCAAGGGTTACAAGTTAGCTCGTGAATATGTTCGAGTCAAACAGTTTTCCCACTTCAAGCAAAAACAATGCAGGGGTGCCGGAGTGGTCAAACGGGACAGGTTTAGGGCCTGTTGGCTTATGCCTTCCAAGGTTCAAATCCTTGCCTCTGCATTTTTTATTATATTTTGGGCAATTTTTCTTAATTTGATTTAGAAATTAGTTTTATTCTTTCTTTTTCTTAGATTCTATTTCTTTTTGCTTAATTTTATCTTCTAATTTTAATTTATCTATTAATTCTTTGTATCTGTTTCTTATTGTAACCTCTGTAATCCCTGCAATATCTGCAACTTCTCTTTGGGTTTTCTTTTCATCATTTATCAAAGCAGCCACGTAAAGTGCTGCTGCTGCGATTCCTGCAGGTCCTCTACCACTTGTTAATTCCACTTCTCTTGCTTGATCTAGAATTTTTAAAGCTTCATTTTGGGTTTTTGGTGAAAGTCTTAAGACAGACGAAAATCTTGAAATATAATCTTTAGGTGAAGATTGTTTTACTTTAATTTCCAATTTTCTTATGATAAATCTATATGTTCTTCCAATTTCTTTTCTTTCTACATCTGAGGCTGTAGCCATTTCATCTAAAGTTCTTGGAATATTATATGATCTACAAGCAGCATATAAACAAGCAGCAATAACAGATTCCATTGATCTTCCTCTTACTAAACCTCTTTGTAAAACAAAGTTGTAAATTCTTGAAGCTTCGTCTCTTACAACATTTGGTAAATTTAAATATGAAGAAATAACTCTTAATTCTGCCATTGCAAGCCTTAAATTTCTTTCAATAGATGTTGAAACTCTTTCTTGCCATTTTTTTAATCTTAGAAATTTTCTTGTTTGTTTAGGTTCTAATTTATAAATATCTGAAATTTCTCCAACATTTGTTGTTAGACCTTTATCAAATTTTTGCATTGACATTGGCGCTCCACCACGTCCTTTTTTTTCAGATTTATCGAATTTTCCTTGAAGATCAATTCCTGTATCTACCATTTTCTCTTCGACAACAAGACCACAGTCATTACAAATGACTTCTCCAAGGTGAGAGTCTAAAGTTAGATTTATACTATCGCATTCTGGACATCTTTTTACGTGTGACATTTTTTGGTTACAAGATTTATAGTAAAGTTTATAAAGGGATTGCCTTTATAAAGCTTTTGGTTTCTGTATTTTTTAAAAGTAGTAAGAATTATTTAAATTTTATTCAATTAAAGTACCATTAATTACTGCTTCTTGAGTTGGTCTATTGGTTATTTTAGCTTTTCCTAACTCTGTTTCAACAATTGTTCCTTTTGTTAGAACATTTTGTCTTGCTAAGAATCTATTTGAAGGTGTTTCAAGAACATTTTTAATTTCAATCTTTTTTATTTTATCGTTTACTTTAAGATTTATGAATTTTCCTTTAAGTAAAACTGTTTTTTTATTTCCACCTTTTGTTCTTTGTGTTTTCTTTTTTTCCTCTCCGACTTTTACAATTCTTTTTTGTCCTTGAGATTCTCCTTTTTTCTTTTTTCTTTGTTTCTTATATTTTCCACCAGAGATCTTTCTTCCTGTTTTAGTAGCCATTATATTTGAATTGAGTTTTTATTTATAAATTGTTCGGTTATTCTTGACTATAAAAACCTTTAAAAACAAAATGATTGTAAGAGAATTATGGTTAACGGAATTGAACGTCCTTTGGATTTGTTAAATAATTCAAAAGACAAAGAAGTGTTAGTACATTTGAAAGGCGATAAGCAATTTGTTGGGACATTGTTAGCATTTGATATCCATATTAATTTAGTTATGGATAATGTAAAGCAAATGGACAATGGAGAAGTTACTAAAAGTTTAGGATTGACTTTTCTTAGAGGAGATACAATAATTTTTATCTCTCCTGCATCTACCGCATTAAAGGGTAAATAAAGCGTTTTTGTCTTAACTTTCGCACGGCAAGGTTTCTTGTTATTTTCTAATAGCTTGAACTTTGGGAAATTATTTAAATGGATTTTTCTATGTTTTCTTATGGTATCAAAGGCAAGAATAACTTTTTTAGGAACTTCTGGAGCAATTCCTACAGCAGAAAGAAATCATACTGCAATACTTTTAACATATCAAGGAGAAAATATTTTAGTGGATTGTGGAGAAGGAACACAAAGGCAATTTAGAAAAGCAAAATTAAATCCTTGCAAATTAACTAAAATTTTAATAACTCATTGGCATGGAGACCATGTTCTAGGATTGCCTGGGTTGTTGCAAACATTGGCTCTAAGCGAATATAATAAAGAATTGACTATCTATGGCCCAAAAGGAACTAAGAAATTCTTAGAGAACATGTTTAAGATTTTTCTTTTCAGACAGAAATTTCCTTTAAAGATTATAGAAGTTGAAAAAGATGGGGTCTTTTTTGAAAATGAAGAATTTTATTTAGAATCAAAAAGAGTAATTCATAATGCTCCTTGTAATTCCTATTGTTTTGTTAAGAAAGATGAAAGAAGAATTGATAAAGTTAAATTAAAAAAATCTGGTTTGCCTTTTGGACCTCTTTTACAAAAATTAAAACAAGGAAAAGATATTTCTTATAAATCAAAAAAATTCAAATTTAAGAACTTAACTTTTGAGAAAAAAGGATTTAAAATTTGTTTTATTTTAGACACCAAATATCATAAAGGATTAATTAATTTTGCAAAAGATTCAACAGCTCTTGTTTGTGAATCTACTTTTGAACCAGGAAGAGAGGATTTAGCTAATAAGCATTTTCATTTAAGTGCAAATCAATCTGCAGAAATTGCAAAAAAAGCTAAAGTAGAAAAATTATTTTTAACTCATATAAGTCAAAGACAAGGAAAAAGAACAGAGAAAACATTGAAAGAAGTTTCTAAAATTTTTAAGAGAGTTGCTTTAGTTGATGATTTATTTGTTGCGGAGATTTAATTATTTTGTTGGAACAATTTCATATTCTATTTCATATATAATTAATTTAGAATTTTC
>Ga0307991_1002067_pt1 | contig 13746 bp, 11 predicted proteins | sample EllFjometagen131_FD_203146 | JGI IMG/M metagenome (GOLD analysis project Ga0307991, IMG submission 203146) | Marine microbial communities from Ellis Fjord, Antarctic Ocean - #131 | ecosystem: Environmental > Aquatic > Marine > Unclassified | place: Southern Ocean | collected 2014-10-08
CGAATCCTGACCTTTATTTTAAAAATTATTATAATTCCTATTTTTGTTCTTGTTATTTCTTATTATATCCTTTATAAATTAGAAATAATTAATTAACGGTATAAATTCACTTAAAGGACTTTTATTTAATCTTATAAAAAGATTGTCTTTTCGATATGACTGATTAGTAACTAACCATTTATATAGAACATTGAAAAAACATACTATTATAATGTTATATGCGGTTTACTTATGAAAATTTATATAATAAGGTGGTTACTTATGAATTCTTTTTTTACTTCTTCACCAATTGAAGTAAATCCATATTTAATTAAGTGAGGATTTCTTCTCTACGTTTGATTATTAGGATTCGTTAAATTCTAATTCCCGCTAATTATTTCAAAATTTAATGTGCTGCCTTTCCTGTCGGGCACACTTTTCTATCCTCTTCCCCAGCAAATTCGTTTCGATTGCCGTTTATTACTTAGTTTTCCCATAAGTTGAATGTCCAGTATACCCCAATAAACAAATATTCTTGGTACACTTTTGAACCATAACTTTGAGTTATTGTGCCAGCCGTACCATATTAAAATGTGGTAGTATTTATGATAAACCTATCAAATGAAACCCATTGATGTCCAGAAGAAATTTGAGAAGCAGATATTTGAGGTCTCAAACTATTTCCGAGAACTGCGTTATGCCGAAAACCTTAGTCAAGCAGAGGTCGGTTCAGAGACTGGGTTACACAGGAATACCATATTAAACATAGAGAATTCCAAAAACTTTGAAATCATGACATTCTTCGCCCTATGTGAATTTTATCAAATAAGTGGTTCAGAATTGCTTTCAATTATTGAAGAGTGATATAAATATCACATAATTATTCTTTAATTCATAATCTATTGGATGACTTAAATGGTGTTATACCTAATGAATCATGGATTAATATAGATTCTTAAGAACTTCTTTTACTCGTTCAGAATCTTTTATCTGAATGTCAAGAATATCGCATCCGTTTTTAATCTCTTCACTGGAGCAATCCATATTGAAATCATAAACATCATATTGAAAATTCACGCCATACATTTTACGAATTTTATCTTTCCAGATTTCCGAGTATGATTTTTTCCCCTTAAAGCCAGCATCGGGAAGAAAGATTACTTTATGGTTTGTGTTGAAATTCAAGTGTAACAACCTATTTGAACTTCCAGTTGCAATCCAGTTAAACTCTGGATAATATAATCCCATACCAAAAGCAGTTTTAACGCCTTCAACAACAATGATTGGCTTTTCTGGAAATTTTGAAATAAGATGTTCACCAAATAAACACCATTTAATTTCTGTTGTGTCAATATCATATTCCTTCCCATTAACTCCAAAGCGATGAAACCTTTTATTTAAAATTACATTGTGGATAGTTTTTGAACGCTTAAATCCATCATAGAAAATCTGTTCTGCTGCTCGTATTTCATTATTTGAACTAACATATAAATAAACTATTGACGTTCTCCCCTTAAGAGTATAACTACCATCTTTATTAAGTTCCCAGTTTCTCTCAGGCACATCAACTATCCTATATTCAATCATCTTATGACTTATGTAATTTGAGTCGAAATTAAGCACTGACTGTAAATAATTCCTGAATTCTGGAATATACTTGAGTTCTGGTTTCAAATCTTGATTAATTCTTTTTAAATTTCGTTCACCTTCTTCCTTTAGAAACTCAAAGAGTTCTGGTATTAGTGAATAATATGCATTAATCACTTTTCTTTTAGGCTTTTCAGTTTTTCCAAAATCAAAATTTTTATTTGCATCTGGATTATCCTTTAGCCATTGGCTGGCATGATACATATAACCACATGAATTTTCTCTGTCGCATCTTCCAACATTGTAGGGATAAAAATCGCCATTTTCATTGACCATTCGTACAAATCTATATTCCCCACATTCTGGGCACTTGAATTTTTCTCTGCTGTAAAATTCCCATTTCATAAGACAGTATAATTTTTTTTCTTTCCAATTATTTCACTGCTGAACAAATCAGTTCGGGAATCTAAAAATCTTCTAACTGTTGATTCGCTCATTGATGTTAAGGATAGAAGATATTCCTTTTCATAGGTTTTCCCTTTTGTTAACTGTACAATTAATGATTCTTGTTCTGGTTTGAGTTGCTTCTTTGTGCTAAAAAGTTCTATGAAATTAGACACAAAGAAGTTCAATAATTTGTCACCACGATATATCATTTCTTCGGTTACACTAACCACTGACTCTTTTATCTCAGTTTGGGTATACGTGATATTAACTACTTCAACAAGAGCAATTAGTTTCATTAACATTACATGAATTCTTGTTTTATAGGTAGTAATCAGATTCTCTGGCAATTCTGAATTATCCAACGTTATATCTATTTTACTTTCAATGTCATTCAAAATCTTAAAAAGATGCTCTGGTATCACAAAGTCAATTTTAGCGTCATTTTTATAATAATAGCAGTACAGATTATCTAAGAGTTGATACATTTTAACTCTAAATTGATCGAGAGTAAGACCTTTTGCTGGTACAATATCAATCCTATTATAATCAGCATTATTGATTACATATAGTATTCTTGCACCAAAGCCATTATGAAAGAATCCATTCTTATTTACGCTTTCTTTAAAATTCGATGTTGTAGTATTAATCATAAGGGTTAACGATATATCAATACTTTCTGAATCACTGTTCTTTCTTATAATTGAAACATGTTCACCATCAAAAAGTGATGTGAAAAACTGGTGCGGGTCATTCACGGTTTTAGTACGAGTAACACTACTGATTAATTTATCATATTCATCAGCATAAATATATCCTGTATGATTCAAACTTGTGTTTATCTTGATTAATGCTTCGGGAGTAAAATCTGTAATAAAGAACTCAGGTCTTGGAGCATGGTTTGTTGTCCACCCTCTAATATTAGTTCCATGAGTTTTATAAGCAGGAGTTGAAAATATTATTTCTTCGCCAATTTTTACTTTCTCACCGTTGGTAAGAGGTTCGATTGCTTCTCTTTCCCTTATTTTGCATGTTTCTGCAAAATTTTTCTCAATTTTATTCAAGTCACGCTCATCTTTCTGCATTGACCCAAGCGTATTGATAAATGGCTTGGAACTAATGGATTTCCCGCAACCAGACCCAGCAACATTCATAATATAGAGGTTGGTACTTGTACTGGGGTGATTTATTGGAGATATGAAAATTTTGTTATTTGTAAAAAGTGAGACTGCTGCAAGTAAATTTGAAATAATGAATTCAGTATGGACTTGCGGAACATTTTGTTTTAATTCTGTTAGGTCTTTAAATAATTCTTCATTGAAGATTTTGTTAAATTCTGTCATGACGGACGGTATTAAATAATATTATTATGGACGATTTTTAAACCCTCATAGTAACCCGTATGCTACCGTCCTAACACCACGGGTTACGAGGGAAAAGAAAGTCTTGTACAGACGCTCTTTTATATAAATACTCAAAAAAGTAAAATTGTTATGACCCGAAAGTTTTTTGGGTCTGGATGGTTTAACCTGTTCAAAGTCTTATATAACGAGACTTATTAAAAACAAAAAAAACCAAACCAAATTGACCCAAGGGGTTCTTTTCAGTGTGGTAAATTACAGTGGATTAAATTTCAGTAGTACAAAAATATAAAATATTCAGACTACTTGCAAGGGTTTTTAAAAATTTAGTTGGAGACCTCATTATCAAGAACTTGTCAAGTTGTCAAAACCTGTCATTCATGTTGACAGGCTATAACCCCCATTATTGCAGGGACTCAGATGATGTTGTCAAGTTGTCAAGAATCTTGACTTCAATAAGAGTTACAGGAGTATTAAGTGTCAATAATATTATATAAATAATATAATAGTGTTATCACAACTATTGAAGTTTTTGACAACTTGACAACTTGCTCTCAAACCCCCATTCTATAAGCAAATAAGCCTGTCAAATCATTTGACAACATTTGACAACTTGACAACTTGACAACTTTTTTGAAATCAGCCGAAACGGGTTTTTGTATAATGGTAGACCACATTGTGATAAAAATATCGCCAATTGAATTAGCGGTCTTAACGAAAATAATAATCTTGTTGATTGGAGAAAGAAATAAAATTAATTATCTTGTGATATAAATATCACATTTATGAAATCAATCGATATAAAAACATTTACATCAGACTTTATGGCAATAAGTAAAAACCTGACTCTTGCAGAAATAAGATTGCTATACTTACTTATTACTGAACCAAACGTGATAAAAATATCACGTCAAGGATTAGCAAGCAAAGTTGGAATGCATAGAAGAACTGTTTGGCTTGCTTTTGAGAAATTTAAAAAGTACAAGTATTTGAGTACTGAAAGTGAAGAACAAAATATAAAATTAAGCGATAACAATAGTGTAATTAATAAAGATTATGACAAATTATTTTACAATTATTCTACAAAAAGAGAGGATAAATATTTCATTCGGATGATTGAAGAATTCCCTAATAATATTCCGAATACACTTGATTCATTTAAATCTAATTTACCGCAAAGTATTGATGACATTGCAAAAAAGTTCAGTTTTGAGAAAGCATTAAATATTGTCAAGATTTCAATAAGAGAAATCGGGAAGAATAAAGATGATGAAGACCATTATTATAATGGACTTGTAATAAGTCACAAATACAAAGCACATCTTTCAGAACAAACCAAACGGAAGATTATCAAAAAAGCCATAATATTTCAACCATTTAATATTCAAAAATTAATCATGAGTGGAGCAGGGGAAATAATAGACGAAGCAACAGAATTTGCACGTTACTACTCAAAAAAGATATATAATGTAGAACTTGAAGAGTTGATTAATATGGGTGGCTAATAAATTTCATTTATAAATGTCTCAACAAGACCAATAATCCTATTCAAACAAAGATATCTGCTTTGCTGCAGTAACGTTAGAAAGTGGTTTTAAGAACATCCTGTCAATCTTATCAGCAACTTTAATTACTGTTTCATAACTGAATGTAAGCAGGTCATCAATATTCTTAATATATCCAGCGATATATTTTTCTGAATTTGGTATAAATCCGAGTTTTGTGATTATTAAATAACTAACCATTTCGGTTTCTTGTGCCATTGTATTTCTATTCACTTTATCTGTTTATGGGAAACATTATTCTTTAATCGGGATTTGTTAATTGTAATTCCTTAGCACATTAATAAATTTTTACTAATTTTATTCATTCCCTAAAACCATTTTAGAATGGATAAAAAGTCATTATCGGAACGTGATATCTGCACTAAGTATATAACTCCTGCAATTGTTAATGCAGGTTGGGACACACAGAAACAACTTCTTGAAGAAGTTACATTCACCGATGGTAAAATCCATGTCAGGGGCAGAATGACAGCCAGAGGTGCTAAAAAACGTGCGGATTACATTTTGTATTACAAGCCAAACATTGCCATTGCTGTTGTTGAAGCAAAAGATAATAAGCACTCAGTTAGGGCAGGAATCCAACAAGCACTGGATTATGCAGAGGTATTGGATATACCATTTATATTCTCTTCAAATGGTGATGGATTTGTATTTCATGATAAAACATCTGTTGACACCAATATTGAAACTGAACTCGATTTAGATGAATTTCCAAGTCCTGAAAATCTGTGGGAGAAATATAAACGATACAAGGGTATAACTACCCCAGAAATCGAGAAAATAGTGTCTCAGGACTATTATTTTGATGGAAGTGGAAGAAGACCCAGATATTATCAACAAGTGGCTATAAATCGTTCTATTGAAGCCATAGCCAAGGGTCAGGACAGGATATTGCTGGTGATGGCGACTGGGACTGGCAAAACCTATACTGCTTTCCAAATTGCTCACAGACTATGGAAATCAGGGACGAAAAAACGCATACTGTTTCTTGCTGATAGAAATGCATTAATCGACCAAGCACAACGAGGTGATTTCAAACACTTCAGAGATAAGATGACTATGGTGAAGAAACGCAAGGTTGACAAATCTTATGAAGTGTATCTTGCATTATATCAGGGGATCACAGGTAATGAAGAAGAGAATAATATATACAAGCAATTCAGCAGGGATTTCTTTGACCTTATAATAATTGATGAGTGTCATCGTGGAAGTGCACGAGATGATAGCGCATGGCATGAAATTCTGAAATATTTTAAAAATGCCACACATATTGGTTTAACTGCAACTCCAAAGGAAACCGATGAGGTAAGTAACATTGAATATTTTGGTGACCCACTGTATACCTATTCTCTGAAGCAGGGCATTGATGATGGATTCCTTGCTCCATATCGAGTTGTAAGGGTTGGTATTAATGTGGATTTGGAAGGCTGGCGACCAGATGATGGGAAAATAGATAAGGATGGAAATCCAGTCGAAGATAGGATTTATAATAAGAAGGATTATGACAAAAGTCTGGTGATAGATGAACGCACTGAAGTTGTTGCAAAAAAACTATCAGAGTACCTCAAAGGATATGACCGTTTTGCAAAATCAATTGCATTCTGCGTAGATATTGACCATGCTGAAAGAATGAGATCAGCACTGGCAAGAGAAAATGCTGACTTGGTTGCAGAAAATCATAAATATGTAATGCAGATAACGGGTGACAACGATGAAGGCAAACGAGAACTTGATAATTTCACTGATCCCGAACAACCATATCCCGTTATTGCAACGACATCTGAACTCATGACAACTGGCATCGATGCAATTACTTGTAAAGTAATTGTCTTAGATGCCAATATAAATTCAATGACTAAGTTCAAGCAAATTATTGGTAGAGGAACTCGTATTGATGAAGATTATGGGAAATTGTATTTTACAATACTGGATTTCAGGAACGCAACAGATTTATTCGCAGACCCAGACTTTGATGGTGAACCAATAAAAATAAAAATCGTTACTGATGATGTTAATTGGGTTGATATTTTCCCTGATGAAATACTCGATGGCGATGTATTTCCTGATGGTGACCCTGATATTATTGAAGAACCCATTCCACCACCTATAAGAACCCCAGAAGAAACACCTTATCCACCCAGAGTTCCAAGATCAAAAATTTATGTAAATGGTGTTGATGTTTCGATATTGGTTAGCCGAGAACTTTATTTTGACCAACATGGCAAACCAATTACAACGAGTCTGAAAGACCATACAAGGGAAATTATCAAAGGTAGTTTTGCATCTCTGGATGAATTTCTCAATAAATGGAATTCAACAGACCAAAAAGCAGTCATTATCGAGGAATTGAAACAACAGGGGGTGCTTGTTGAAGCACTATATGATGCAGTGAATCGGGATGTGGATTTATTTGACCTGATTTGTCATGTGGCTTATGACCAGCCACCAATGACCCGAAAGGAACGTGCAAATAACGTCAAGAAGCGAAATTATTTCACCAAATATGGAGAGCAAACCAGAAGTGTATTGGAAAATCTCTTGGATAAATATGCTGATGAAGGAATAACAAATATCGAGTCACTGGAAGTCCTGAAAGTCAAACCATTTACGGATTACGGTTCACCAATGGAGATAATCAGCACATTTGGAAGTAAGAAAGCATATTTGAATGCTGTTCATGAATTGGAACAAGAGTTATATAAAACAGCATAAATGAAGAATAATAAAATCAATGATTTAGAGCAAACAATTAAAGAAATACAGAATCAACCTATCTTCTACTTATCACTTACGTCGAAAGAACTGTTTCATAGTAATTTCCTACAATGGCTTTGCTCCACAGACATTGGAAAAACAAAATTAAGACAGTTATTAGAAATTGATGATTTATACTCATTTGGAAGAGAAATTAGCGGAGAAAAAATTCAGGTTGAAGGAAAGAACAAAACGCCAAAAGCAGATTTGATTGGTTATGATGAATTGGGGAATAGCATTTTGGTTATTGAAAATAAAGTAAAGGATATTCCAAATCAATCACAATTAGAAAACCTAAAATCTTCCTTCGTAAATCAGATTAATAAATATGTAATTCTTTCATTTATTGAACCATACTTTGAAATTAAAGAACCTTTTAAATTCATATCATATTCCGACCTTAGAAAAGAATTGGAAAAAGAATTGGTTTTTGATAAAGAGGAAGGATATGAGATTGAATTACTGAAGGATTATGTTAAGTTAATTGAAAGAATTCAAAAAATTGTTGATTCCTATAATATCACAGGTGACTATAATTTCACTATCCAATCAAGACCTATCTTCTTTGAGCAACTCAATAAAATCAATTTTTGGGAAAACTATCAAAGAGCCGCAGGTGGCTATTTTAGAGAAATTGTGAGCGCAAGAATTAGAAATATTGATAAGTTTCAATCTATCTTATCGAATTCAAGTATTAATCATCAGAAGGCAACCATTAATTTCTATTTTGAAATTCAAGATTTTGAAATTGGTATCCAGTTAGAGAATAACCAATTCAGGCGATTTATTTACGGTAAAATCAATAAAGAATGTGTAAAAGAACTTATTGCAAAAGAAATATGGTTTAATAATAAATTTCGATTAGATAGAAAAATAAATAAAGAAGAAGATTACAGACCTTATGGTTCTTATAACATGAAAGAAAAGGGAACATTTTATTATCAATATAAAAAAGATGGGTTTTATAAGAAGTGTGACCATGAACTGGATACTGTTTTAAGAATGATAGTTGAAGACCTTGAATTATTAATTGATGAGAATTTCATTGCCAAGATTAAAAAGATTATAAAAAGGAAATAAATGACAAACATTTCAGGAGTAATAAAAAGCATCCGTGACATCATGTGGCAGGATACTGGACTTAATGGTGATGCCCAGAGAATTGAGCAGTTAGGCTGGATGCTGTTTCTAAAGATTTTTTCGGATAAGGACAAGGAATTGGAAATGATGGATGATAACTACACATCTCCAATTACTGATGAATTTCATTGGATAAACGAAAAAGGCAATTGGGCAGGAGATGATGAGGGAATGACAGGAGATGAACTACTGGCATTTGTTGACCAGAAACTATTCCCAGCATTACGGAATCTTGATTTAAGCGTTGGGAATGGTAGGGCACTGATTGTCCGTGAAGTCTTCATGGGCAATAACAACTACATGAAAAGCGGAATAAACATCCGTAAAGTCCTGAATAAATTAAATGAACTCAATTTTAATATTGCGAAGGAAAGACATTCCTTTGGTGAACTTTATGAGGGTATTCTGAAAGACCTGCAAAGTGCTGGAAAATCTGGGGAATACTATACTCCGAGGGCAATCACCAATTTCATTACAGATATGATTGACCCGAAGTTGGGTGAAAAAATACTTGATCCAAGTTGTGGTACAGGTGGTTATCTTACTTCAGCAATTGAGCATCTGAAAGCACAGGCAAACAGCGTTGAAGAAAGGCAAAGTATACAGGATAACATAATGGGGTGGGAATACAAACCTCTGCCATATCTACTTGCCACAACCAATTTGATATTGCATGATATCGAATTACCCAAAATCATCTTCCGTGACAGTCTTGACCAGCCTTTGAGCAATTATAAAGAGCGAGACCGTGTGGATGTAATTCTTGCAAATCCGCCATTTGGTGGTATTGTTGCCAACAACAATGAGAAGAACTTCCCTCAGAACTTCCGTACAAAAGAAAGTGCCGACCTTTTTTTGATATTAATGATTCATTTATTGAAGAATGGCGGTAGAGCAGGTATTGTTCTACCTGATGGCAGTTTAACTGGAGAAGGTGTGAAGCAAAGAGTCAGAGAAAAACTGTTAACTGAATGCAATTTGCACACTATAATAAGATTACCAAATTCAGTCTTCCAACCCTATGCCACCGTAGCAACCAATTTGTTATTTTTTGAAAAAGGTAAATCTACAAAAGAGATCTGGTACTATGAACACAAATTACCTGAAGGTCAGAAGGCTTATAATAAGACCAGACCAATACGATTGGAAGAATTTGACCCAATCAAAGATTGGTGGAATAATCGTGAAGAAAATGATGTTGCATGGAAAGTTGATATTCATACCATAATTGACCGTGGATATGACCTTGATATTAAAAATCCAACAAAGCAGGAAGAGGAACATGAGTATACCAGTTCAGAATTGATTGAAATGCTTGAAAATTCAATGGGGAAAAGCAATGATTTATTGAATCAATTAAAGTCTGGTATAAAATGAAATATGAAAATATAAGATATTTTGAATTGACCTTTATTAATGATTTGGTTGAAGTAAAGAAGCAGATAAGGAATACAATCTTGTTTCTTTATTTATCAGAAAAATATGGTTTGACCGTTCTTTCTGAATATTTGGAAGGCACGCAATATGGTTATACGGCATCTGCAAAATCAGAAGGTGAAATAAAACTTTTAAGAATTACTGATATCTCTGAGGGGAATGTGAATTGGAATTCAGTTCCATTTTGTGTTTGTGATAAACCAGATAAGTATTTACTCAACAATAATGATATATTAGTTGCACGTACTGGTGGCACAACTGGTAAAAGTTTCATAGTTAAAAATGTGCCCACAAATATTGTTTATGCAAGTTACCTCATTCGGCTACGATTAAAGGATGAAAACCATGCTGATTTTATTAGTGCATTTCTTAATTCATATACTTATTGGTCACAATTAATTGAATTAAAGAGTGGTGCTGCTCAGCCAAATGTAAATGCAGAGAAACTTAAGAAAATTATTATTCCAAAATGTTCTCCACAGGTTCAGAAAAGATTTGTTTCCTACCTAAACGGTGACATAATTGAGGCTGAATTAGATGCTCGAATCAATGAAATATTGGCATTATTTGATAGTAACCAGTCACTAAAAGAAGAACAATCACATCAACTCGACCTACTCAAAAAATTACGTCAGCAGATACTTCAGGATGCCGTGCAGGGCAAATTAATCACACAAGACCTCAATGATGAACCTACCAGCAAGTTGCTGGAAAGAATAAAAGCGGAAAAAGAAAAATTGGTTCGGGAAAAGAAAATCAAGAAGGAAAAACCATTGCCAACAATCAACCTTGAAGAAATACCATTTGAAATACCTAAGAATTGGGTTTGGTGTAGGTTGGGAGAGGTAATTGAGTTTACAAAAAACAAAAATATTCATAAAGATTTGTCTCCTGATACTTTAATTAATTATGTTGATATTGATGCAATTGACAATCAACGATACGAAATAAGGGAATCTAAAATTAAACCTGTTGCAGAACTATCTTCACGAGCCAGAAGAATTTTAAGAAAAGGTTTCATAATGTATTCACTGGTAAGACCTTATTTAAATAATATTGCCATAGTTGAGGAAGAAAAAAAGCATTATATAGGTTCAACAGGATTTGTGGTTTTTTCTGGAATATTAGTTGATAATCAGTTTTTAAAATATATCCTGTTATCGGATTATATAAGAAAAAAGTATTTGGAATTTTTGTCAGGATTTAATTCACCAAGTATTTCCTACGAGCAATTTAACTCAACATTGCTACCATTACCTTCAAATGCTGAGCAAAAGCGCATCGTCAATAAAATCGGACATCTCATGAAAATCTGCGATGAACTGGAACAAAGTATTCAGCAGAACCAGAAATATACACAAGAATTATTGCAGGTGGCTTTAAAGGAGAGGTTAGAATTAAAAGTTTAAGTATTTGTAATCAATTATCATGAAATGATTTATTTTTCTGATTTTTTTGAAGTTGATGAGAATATTATTGAAGATTATGGAGCGTTCAATATTTCTCTTATTAACGACTTGCCTCTTTTTATTGACCCATTTTTGCTTTTTGGAGGTAAAAAGAGAGACTATTTAGAGTTACATGAGGAGATTCTAAAATACCTGAAATTTCTTAAAGGAAAATCTGAAAAGGGAATTTATAATATTGCCCAAATTAAATCATGGTACTTATTTCCTGAAGTAAAGCAAAATTGGTTTGGGTATAGTATGGTTGGAAATTCTGGGAGTGGCTTAGGCTATAAATTTGGTAAATCATTATCATCCAATCTGCATCGAATTTTTGACGACTTGGGTAATGAGAAAATTACTATGTCATCACATCTTGAAAAAACCTCCTTATTTGAGATTGGAATTGGGAGAGATAATATAAGTGACTTTACAGTCAATTTGATTAAAAAATATTTGCTTCAATATACTGAAAAATTTGCTCAAATGTATGTTGCTGATAATCAAAAAAAAGTAATCAAGGTTAATAAAGTTTATTTCGATTATGATTTTGAACGATGGATGCCAAAAGATTTCGTGTTACCTTTTTGGGATGATGATTATGTTTTACTAACTCCAAAAGATATTCTTACAAAGGATGAAAATTGGATTAATAGCAATGATCTAAGAGCAAATTTTGAGAAAATTTGTACTTCCATACCAAATGATCAACTAAGAGAAGAAATATTCAACTACTTCCGTAAGAGAATCCCTCCCAAAGTTAACCATCAGAAGCCATCACAAAAAGAACTTACAAAAGCAATACTAAAGACTTTAAGGCAATTTCCTGAAATCATTAATCAATATATTAAAATTAAAGAAGAGAATAAACAAGGTGCAAGAAGTATTTCGGAAATTATGGTTAAACAGGTCGAAGAAATATTTGTAAACCATGTTCAAACTCTGGTTGAACACTTAAAGGGAACAACAAATTTTTACAACAATAATCCCGTTGGATCATATGAGGAAACTCACCAGAGAATCAAGTTTCTAAAGTCAGTTATTGAAGATAAAGATGGTTACAAACTTTTTTATATTAAGGGTGAACCTATAAAAAGGGAACAAGATTTGCAAATAATGTTTCGATTAACATGGTTTGCTACATCATATGATATTATTCCAGAAGCAAATGCAGGAAGAGGACCAGTGGATTATGTAATTTCGAAAGGTGCGAACGATAAAACATTAGCGGAATTTAAACTTGCTTCAAATAAGAAGTTAAAGCAAAACTTAGCCAAGCAGGTTGAAGTTTATAAAAAGGCACATGATACCGATTTGGGTTTTAAAGTTATTTTGTATTTCAATGATAAAGAATTTAAAACTGTTAATAGAATTCTTAAAGAATTAAACCTTGAAAATAGAGAAGACATAGTATTGATTGATGCAGGAAAAAAGGAATCTGCTTCCAATGTGAAATTGTTTCAATTATGATTTACATTAATAAATAGAATATGTACATAACCACTTTCACTCATTTCCTTGATGAAAAGGGCAACATCCCTAAAAAAATGCCTAAAGAAGCACGAGAATTAGCAAGTTTCATGGCATTGGTTGTAGATGAAGCAACAAAAGACTATCCTGAGAAAATATGCTGCACAAATATTAGATGTATTAATTCAGCATGCGATTCTTATATAATTACGGAATTTGTTGAGAAGGATGAAAAGATTTGGTGGTACTGTGGGGATTGTGACTATGAGGGTCTAATAAGCGAATGGCAGGGGACGAGATGGGATAATAGATAATACCAACAACAATTTCGTTTGAAGTGGGCAGTATAATATCTTGAATATCAACACTCAAAGTTTTTAATTAAAAAAAGTAGCGAGATTTTCGTTTCGGACACTGAATGGGACACTGGAAAGAAGAAACCCCCTGATTATCAGGGGGTTTTTGTAGCGGGGGCAAGACTCGAACTTGCGACCTTTGGGTTATGAGCCCAACGAGCTACCACTGCTCCACCCCGCAATATATTTTGAGGTGCAAAGGTACGGT
>Ga0307991_1002068_pt1 | contig 13737 bp, 12 predicted proteins | sample EllFjometagen131_FD_203146 | JGI IMG/M metagenome (GOLD analysis project Ga0307991, IMG submission 203146) | Marine microbial communities from Ellis Fjord, Antarctic Ocean - #131 | ecosystem: Environmental > Aquatic > Marine > Unclassified | place: Southern Ocean | collected 2014-10-08
AAAAAATCATGAAATTTATTCTTGTTCAGTAGAAAAATATCCTAATATTCCTTCAGAAAAGGAAATCATCCTATATGATGCGCAAACTTCAGGAGGATTGCTGTTATCTATAAGACCTGAACAAGCAAAAAAAGCAAAAGAATTGCTGGTTCAACAGGGATTTGCTTACAGTCAAATTATTGGTAAAGTTATAAAAGTTTCCTCAAAAAGAAAAATAAAAATAATATAAATAAAAAAGGGACGGTTAAATTTATTAGATTAATACACTGTCCCTTTTTTATTTGACAAAAATAATTTTATATAATACAATCACTACTAAATCAATTGTGTTTATAGTATTTAAAAAATATAATACTTACCTATAGAAAGGATGTGATTATTATTAAGGTTAAAAAATTATTACTCACTTTAAGTATATTTTTAATTTCTTTTCTGCTTACAGGCTGTTTTCTTTTAAATAGTGCACCGATTATTGAATCAAATCCGATAACTACTGCAAAAGAAGGAGCTGCATATAATTATGGTGTTGAGGCTACCGACCCTAACGGAGATGTCCTGACTTATTCCTTAACTACTAACCCCAACGGGATGACGATTAATTCTGCCACCGGAGTAATCAGTTGGACTCCGACTATCGCCGGAAGTTTCGTAGTTACCGTAGAAGTATCTGACGGGAGTAAATCAGAAACTCAATCATTTACCATTGTAATTGACGAAACAGTGCTTACTTCGATAGTAGTACTCCCTTCCAGTATGGAGATAACTGCAGGTAACACAAAAACAATAACTTCTGTTACCGCTCACTATGACAATAGTACTGAGGCTGTTATAGCACTTACTGCTTGTACTTATGTATCAAATCAAACTAATGTCACGGTCATTAATGGAAAAATTAGTGTATCATCATCGTGTACAGCTTCTACCGCAATTATTACCGTAAATTATTCAGAAGGCGGGGCACTAAAATATGATACCGTAACTGTTACTATTCCTGCTCCTGCTAGCGGAGGATGAGGAGGATAAATTCTACCGGTAGTTTACCGGTGAAAATTTAATTAAAATATCTTTCTAAAATTGTCAACATTAATTTATAATTAATGTTGACAATTTTACTCATATATAGTATTATCGTATTTACATCTTAATTTTAGAAAGATATTTTAATTAATATAGAAAGGAAAGAAATGAATATAGATATCACAAGTAAAGCTATAGAAAAATTAAAAGATATTTTAGAAGAAAAAAAATCAACAACCGCAAAAGTAAGAATTTTTTTAGCAGGAATTGGCTGAGGCGGTCCAAGATTTAATCTTGCTCTGGATGAGCAAAAAGAAAATGACAAAAATTACTCGGAAGATGGGATTCACATCATTGCTGAAAAAAATTTAGTAGATCAATTTAAGGGTTTTAAAATTGATTATTCTAATTTTTTTCTTCAAAAAGGATTTTCAATTTACCCTCATACCGGTTCTGCTTCCAGCTGTTAAAAGACAGTGTAATAAAAGACCTATTATGGGATGAACTCATAATAGGTTTTTTATTTTTAAGTATTTTAAAAAATCTACAGTTTTAACTTTTAATCAACACTTAACTCATAACGAATAGTTATACAAAAATATACAAAAATTGACTCATGGGCTTAAATTGTTTATTATTAAACTGAATTAGAGTAGAAAAAACCTTGATTTTATATTTCAATAATTATTCATTAATGTATTAGAATTTTTTTTATGTAGAACTTTTATTTAGTGTTTGATTTAGGGGGAAATTAAATTGGAACTACTGCAATATCATATAAAGTGTAGAAAAAATGAAGTAAATCAAGCGGTTCTTCTTCCCGGAGATATTGAAAGAGCAGACTATATCGGGACAAACTTTTTCCGGGATTCTGAGAAAATTGTAGAAAATAGAGAATTTCATATTTACAATGGCAGGTATGAAGATAAACCCGTAGCGGTCTGCTCTACAGGAATTGGTTGTATGTCAGCTGCTGTGGCCATAGAGGAATTGACCAATATAGGTTGTAAATATTTTATCAGGGTGGGAACCTGCGGCTCCCTTTCTTCTCAAATAAATCCCGGAGATATAATTATTGCGACCGGAGCCATTCGAGGAGATGGCGCATCAAAAGAATACATCTCTATAGAATACCCAGCGGTAGCAGATTATCGCACTGTTACCACCCTGCGAAACAGAGCAAAAAAGGAATGCGCTAATTATAATTTAGGGATAATTAGAACCCACGATGCCTTTTATATGGAATCCCCTTTTGCCTTCGGAGATTATAAAAAAAGAGTATCCATCTGGGCTGAAGCAGGAACTTTAGCTATCGAGAACGAATCTTCTACTCTTTTCGTGATAGGTTCTTTAAAAAAGGTACAGGTTGGAGCCATACTGGTTGCTGCGGGAAATTTAATCAGCGGGGAAAAGGGCACAAAAGAAGAATTGCAAAAAAGCATCGATAAGGCAATAACCATTGCCTCGGGAGCCTTGGTCGATCTTCAAAAGAGAGAGGAGAAAAGGATATGAAAAAAATGCATCATCTTCAGATAGAACCAGGAGAAATAGGAGAATTTGTAATAATGCCGGGTGACCCCGGTCGTTGTCATTTAATAGCTGAGCATTTCGAAAATCCTCAATTAGTTGCCAAAAATCGTGAATATGTCACCTATACTGGAAAATATAAGGGATTAACGGTAAGCGCTACTTCTACCGGCATGGGTTGCCCGTCAGCCGCCATTGCACTGGAAGAATTAATTATGTCCGGAGCAAAATACTTAATCCGCCTTGGTACAACAGGAGCTCTACAGAAAAACATAAGCCTGGGAGATATGATAATTCCAAGCTCTGCAGTTAGGTTAGAGGGCACATCAGTTGAGTATATACCCATTGAATTCCCGGCTATTGCGGATATAGACATTATAAATGACCTCGTAAAAGCAACCCAAGAAAAAAATCTGAAATCCCATATAGGAATAATTATAAGCCATGATGCTTTTTATATGAACCCGGTATTTTCTGAGCCTGATTTTTTGAAGAAAGAACAGACATGGATTGATTCTAATGTTTTAAGTGTAGAAAATGAATCCTCCGCCCTTTTTATTATTGGTTACCTTCGGAAAGTCAAAGTGGGAAGCATGCTTACTGCAGTAGCTAATCACCTGACTCGGGAAGTTATTATTGATGAAGAAAAAATAAATTCCCTATTTCATCAGATGACTGATCTCTGCCTTGAAGCTTTTAAAACCCTAAAGAAGGAATAAAAAAGGCGGCCACCCTCTTTTAGTGAAAGTTGCCGCCCAAGTTTAATTTCTCTTATTCCCAGGGTCCGACGATGCCATCCACCGCCCAGTCCATGGTGGTTAGTTCAAACATTGACATGCGTAAGCCTTCCGGAACTTTTAGATTCCTGTCGCGGTCGTATATCGGCCCGTTAAACGGATCGAAGACCATCGACGGATCAGACATCTGCTCCAACCGTTTCATAACCAGATCGTAAACGCTAATCATGCCCAGAACGGGGTCATTAACCTTTTTCTCTTTTAATTCATCCTCGTATACAGGGTTTATCAACATACCCGGCTTAGCTCCCATCTCCACTGCTTTTTCCTTTAAAAGCCACCAATAATCAACATCTCCAGAGTTGTGTGCAGTGTATACACCAGCATAGACTTTGGCCAGGAAGTCAAGGTAGATTACTTCCCAGTGCGCGATCTGTCCGGAAACAACATGCTCGGGGCTGAATTTGTACATCGGAGAGTAATGACCAAAGGACGGTAAGCCTTTTTCTCCGGCAACTTGCACAATTGTCGGCGAGTCCTCGGTAAATGCAAACACATCACATCCGTCTGCAATCAATGCTTCAGCAGCCTCTTTGGCCGCAGTGGGGCTGAACCACTCGTATATCCAGCGTACATGTACTTCAGCCTTGGGTTTGACCTCTTGCACACCAACGGCAAACGCATCCATATGACGTTTTACCTCAGGGGTTGGAAAGGCACCTACATAGGCAGTCTTGTTTGTTTTGGTGAGTGCTCCAGCGATCAATCCATTCAGGTAGTAGATCTGGTAAAAATCAGCCATGTAAGTCATCAGGTTAGGATTACGTTTGAACCCGGAGCAATGGGCAAATATCTTGTCCGGATATTTCTGCGCTGAAATCAGCGTACCATCCATAAAACCAAAGCTGGTGGTTAATACGACATCACAATCTTCTTCCATGATCAGCTTGTCGATGTAAAGCCCCTCGCTCCCCTCGGCGACACTCTCTACATAGACTGTCTCTAGCCAGGGGAAGGTATCCTCACAGATTCTCCGCGCCTCATCGTGTGCATAACTCCAACCCAGATCACCGATAGGTCCTACATAAATAAACCCTACTTTAAGCGGTGTACCCGGAACATACTCTTTAGCTATCGTCACCAAAGTAAGACTTAAGATGACTGCCAAAAATAATACAGTTACTAATAAAATTTTGTTTCGTTGAGTAAACATTTTAAAACCTCCTTTATTGTATTACTGACTGTTCAAACAGCCTTTTCATTTTTACAACTTTCACTGCTTATTTTACCATATATTCAGCATAGTGCAGTTCTAGACTATCCAGAATACTTAATAATGTAAATTTAGGATTAAATATTTCACCTCCTTCCATTTTTAGCAATTTTCAACCGCTATTATAAATTTATCAAATAACTAAGAAAAAAGCAAACATCTTAAAGAAAGTATTGGTTGAACTCACTCCTCACCCCTGGTGTAGGGCAAGGATAAGGCAGCCGGTGCCCCCATCCGTTTCTGCAACGTCCCTCGGGACACAAATATCAGTACCAGAATTGCAAATGCATAAGGCATTGCTTTAAGCAGCTCCGGTGACACCCACGGCTGCAAGCGGTAGGACAGGTGGTAGAGAGCCGCAAATAAATAGGCTCCCAACATACCGTTGGCCGGATTCCAGAAGGAAAAGATGGTCAAGGCAATGACAATCCACCCTGTTCCTGCAGTCATTCCCTCGGTCCATGCAGGCCGATAGGCAACCGAGAGATACCCTCCAGCCACACCGGCAAGGACCCCGCCAATAAAAACGCAGATGTAACGAACCCGATCAACATTTATCCCCAATGAGTCGGCGGTGGCAGGACTCTCTCCTACAGAGCGAATTGTGATCCCGATTCGCGTACGATAGAGGATAAACCACAACAAGGGGACGAGGAGGATCGCCAGATATACAATCAAGTTCTGTCCCTCGAAAAGGATCGGTCCCAAGAAGGGAATTTTGGAGAGACCGGAAATAGTAATTTTAGGGATTGCTACAGGAAGCAATTTCCCCTCCCAACCCCGTCCTAACACACCTGACAGACCAAGACCGAGCATGGTGAGAGAGAGCCCGGAGACAACCTGATTCGCCTTTAATGTCACACTGGTAAAAGCGTGAATCAGAGAGAAAAAACCACCAACAACCGCTGCCACCAGGATTCCCAACCACGGATTTCCAGTGATATAAGCAGTAGTAAAGGCAGAATAGGCTCCCATAATCATCATCCCCTCAACGCCAAGGTTTAACACACCGGAACGCTCTGCGTAGATCTCACCAAGTGTTCCTAAAAGGAGCGGAGTCCCGTAGGCAAGAGAGCGACTTAGTGTTGTAATTATCCATGTTTCCCAACCCATAACTACCTCCTCAAAAAAAAGGATATTTTGTAACGAAGAAAAATCTCACTTCCGATAAGGAAAAATAATATTAATCCGTTAAATACATTGATCAATTGGAACGGCAGCCCAAGCGATACTTTAATTACATCCCCTCCTGCCATGATAACCCCGAATAAAAGCGAAGTTACTATCACGGCCAGGGGATTGCGTCGCGCCAGCCAGGCAACGATGATTGCGGTATACCCATATCCCATGGAGATGTGAGTCGGCCCTAATAGCCGCAGATGAATCCCCGCGACTTCACCTACTCCGGCCAATCCCGCAAAACCTCCGGAAATAAGCATGACGAGCAGGGTCGTCTTAAATCGGCTGATGCCGGCAAACCTTGCTGCATCGGGATTTTCCCCGATAACCCGGATTTCAAACCCGCTCCTGGTGCGGTTAACCAATATATACATCACAACAGCAAGAACAAGTCCCAAAACTAAAGTCGGCCAGTGGATGCGGGTACCATATAATGTTGGCAACCATGCAGCACGCGGGAAAGTATCGGTATAGGCGAATCCACGCGCAGTAGGTCCTTTCCATGGACCGTGGATTAACCACTCTACAAAGTATATGGCAATATAGTTCATCATCAAAGTCGTTATGACATCATTTAACCCCAACATCACTTTTAAGATGGCAGGAATAAGTCCCCATGCTGCTCCACCCAAAAACCCGCCAATGAACATCGCAGGAAGAAGTAACGGACCCGGTAACCCGCTAAAGAGAGCGACTCCGGCTGCGGCAACTGCCCCCATGAGGAGCTGCCCTTCGGCACCGATGTTCCAAAAGAGGGCACGGAAGGCAATAGTCAATCCCACCCCGCAAAGTAATAGAGGAATCGCTCGACGTACTGTCTCGGCCAACCCAAATTTGTTTCCAAGTGATCCCTTCAATATCAGCTGATAGGCATGGATGGGAGAAACTCCGTAAATCCGGAAGAATATCCCCGCTACCACGAGTGCTGCAAAAATAGCAAAAAGAGACACGAGGAACACCATGCTTCCGGATACAATCGGCCTTTTTTCAACCTTGAAACCTAAGCGTCTCTTCATAATTGTTCTCCCTTGTGCCGTGTGCCAGCCATCATTAACCCAATCTCTTCTATATCAGCACTCTCTGCATCGAGGATTCCCATCACTTCACCCTTAAATATGACCAAAATTCGATCAGATATCGTCATAATCTCCTCTAAATCCTCTGAGATGAGTAAGGTCGCCGCGCCCCGTTCCCGTTGTATCAGGAGTATCTTTCTTACCTGCTCGGTAGCGCCGATATCTAGACCATATGTAGGGTGAACGGCTACAATCAGGTTAGGGTTTTCGGAAAGTTCGCGTGCCAGTACCACCTTTTGTATATTTCCTCCGGAGAGGAGTTTGGCAGGTGTTTCGCAGCTCGGGGCGGCTATCTGGTAATCCGACATTGCGCGATGTGCGTTTTCTTCAATTTCCTTGTTATTGAGAAACTCCCTGTGAGAAAAAGGAGGGTGACGATATTTTTTCAGAATTAGATTTTCGCGAATACTCAGAGCGGGGACAATCCCCATCCTGATTCTCTCTGCCGGGATGTGAGCAACTTTAAGATCGTTCATCTTTCGTGCGGAATAATTAGTGACTTCTTTCTTTCCCAATAATATCCGTCCCTTTGTCGACTTACGCAATCCGGTAAGTACCTCAGCAAGTTCGTATTGCCCATTCCCTGATACCCCGGCTACACCAAGAATTTCTCCACCGAAGAGATCGAATGACACCCCACGAAGTGCCGGGAGTTTACGGTCGCTCAGCGCATATAGGCCATTCACTTCAAGTAGTTTTTCTCTTCGCTTTAATGGGCTTTTCTCCAGCTGGAATACGATCTCACGGCCGACCATTAGCCTGGCCAAACCAGGTTTGTCCGTCTCAGCGGTAGAAAGAGTCGACACGGCTTTCCCTTTTCGCAGTACTGTTACCCGATTACTCACTTGCATCACTTCATCAAGTTTGTGTGTAATAAAAATAATAGTCAACCCGTCATCTACCAGGGTACGTAAAGTGGTAAACAATTGACTGACTTCTTGGGGAGTGAGAACGCTCGTTGGCTCATCCATAATTAGTATATCGACCTCACGATACAACGCCTTTAAGATTTCCACTCGCTGCTGTTGACCCACCGTCAGTTGCCAAATCTTTGCCTGTGGATCAATCGATAAGCCATACTCCCCGGCAATCGCCGAGATCTTTTGGCGTGTTTTATGAAAATTCATAAATGGTCCGGTTCCCTCGTCTAGACCAAGAACGATATTCTCCTCCACAGATAATGTAGGAACGAGTCGAAAATGTTGGTGGACCATACCGATATGGTTATTGAGTGCAGCCCGCGGAGAGGTCATCTTTACCGGTTGACCATTTAAAATGATCTCCCCTTCATTGGGGCGATAGAGGCCATAGAGGATACGCATCAAGGTCGTCTTACCCGCACCGTTCTCTCCGAGAAGGCAGTGAATTTCACCACGGTGAATTTTAAGGTCTATGCCATCATTGGCAACTACACCGGGAAAACGCTTGACGATTCCGCGTAATTCAATTGCATAACCTTCTGAATTTTCCAAAGCTACTCCTTTGTACCTGCTTGTAACAGAGCTATTATTTGTATTATCTATTACATCACTGGTTGTTCTTGCAGAATGTTTTGGTTCTACAAAATCTTATAATGTTGAATGCAGTAAATTAGTCTTTTTCTGGTCATGCTCTTCGAATATTTTTATGTTTTTCTTCCAAAATTTTGTTCCTTATTCATATTATCATTGTTATAAATATAACAAAAGCTCGGGAAAAAAGCAATAGTTTTAGTACTCTGCTTAATTACTTTTTATACCTAAATCTTTTATTTTTTTTTAAAAAATCACACAACGTTGGTCACAAATTTCCCAATTTTTTACTACCAGCTCAGACTTAAGCCAAATCCATCAGGTACAAACCATTCTAAAGCCAAACGATCATTAATTTGATAAACGATTTGTTTCGTATTTTCCTTCCATCCTTCCTGGTCATACTGCCACCCGCAATTAAATTGTATCTTTCCAAAGTCCATCTGTAAGCGGGCCTGCACAAAAGGTTCTGTCTGTTCTTCCTGATATTTTAAACCTGCACCCGTCCATAGGCGGATAAAATAAGAACTGTAGATATCGTATTCCACCCAACCACGATAGATGTCATCGGAATAGCCAAGACCGATATTCCAGCGATATGCCGGAGAAAGGTTCATTTCAAGACTTAAATCATCTTCTCCATGACCCTTTTTCCAAAAACTAAAAGAGTTTTTCTCTCTAGTTGGTTCCAAATTTTCAAAACTAAGTTCAGGTATGCTGGTATAGAGGTTATGTAATAACATCTCTTCCCGATCGTAAAGATGTTTTAATTGCTCTCCTTTTAGTAAAATGGGCATCATCAAATCGGTATCCGCAAGTCCACTATGATTAGCCATATATTGTAAATAAGTATAAACAATTCTTGGAGGATTCACCACTATGATGATATCTCCTGCTTTCTCATTTGCCAGTATATTGTATATATTGGGGGGAACACCTGGAAAGCGACTCTCTCTGGTAAGGGTTAACCATTCTAAGGCAGTTAACCATTCCCCTTTGTAACCCAAGTTATCGTAACTAAAGACATCTTCACCTTCAAATGAATATCGATACTTTTCGTCTTTTTCTTCGAAAATCATTTTCCCTTGATTTAAATAGCCCACTACCTGATGAGGATCTTCTCTGTAAAATGCAAAATCAATCTCACTTTTTTCTACAATATCCCTGGCTATTTTATCTTTTTTGACAGGATCTTTTAAATACAAATTAGGGTAGAGAAATGCCTGAACATCTTTACCCACAATTCTCTCAATTTCTTTATTTTGATCAACTATTGTAAAATCACCAAAAGACATCCCATGATCACTATAAAGGATTAAGTTTACCTCATTGAGATCCAATCTTTTGATCAACTTCCCAAAATAACGGTCAAATCGGCAAACACTGGCTTTACGTAATTTCTCTCCCATCATATGTCCAAGAGCATCGGTAGCAAACCAAATAAATTCAATAACACCATATGTTTCCAAAAGTTCAGGAACATTGAGAAGAGGTAGAAAATTAAAAGTATCAAGTCCCGGTATTCCATAAATAAAGCTAGCTTTTGCTCGTCGAGGTATGGAGGAAAATAAATAGAAAAATGTCTTATATCCCGGTACAATTTTTTCTTTATCCCGATTATAATAACCCCATCCAACACTTTCCCCAATAGAATTATTCCATCCTTCTTTTAAACGGGGATATATAGTTTCTGTACCTCCGGGAAAAAGGCTAAGCCCATAATGAATCATATTACCATTTTCAAAAACTGCCTTCAAGTTAGGAAGGGAGCCCTCTTCCATGTATTGAAAAAAATCCCTTGATGACACGGCATCCAAATGAAATATAAGGAATTTTGGAGAAGCTGAGCCATTGACTATCAAAACGGACAATAAAAATAATACTGCAAACAGAATATAAAATACCCGGGTAATATTAAAATATTTTATTTTTTTAATATTACCTTCATTGGTTTTCATATATATTCCCCCTTTCATAATAGACATAACAATATTCCTATCAGTTTAATTAACTTATATAAGAGTATTTATTATTTTATTTGTAATACAGGGTGTAAAAAAAGAAACCAATAAAATTATTGATAAGAATCAATAAGTGTTCTCAATAAAGGAATTATTTTTCTGGTTTCTTCTTCTCCTATTTTGATTAGTTTTAGCCTTTCCTCTCTGTCCATGTCAAAACTGAAAGTGCCGATATAGTCTGGTTTTATTATTAAATCTGCTTTACTGCAAGATGTTTCATTTAAAGCTTCTAACATAATGTATATAGACCTGTAAATAATTGATATAACATTATTTACAATAAGGAAACTATCTGATTGAATGCCGCTCAGATTAATCCCAATTACAATATCTGCTCCCATTTCTCTTACAATATCTGCCGGAACAGGATCTACTAACCCGCCATCCACTAATTGTCTGCCTTCAAATATAAAAGGCATGCAGGTGCCGGGTTTAGCCATGGAAGCTGCGATTGCATTAGAAATTCTTCCATGATCTATAACTATTTTTTCCCCGGTTACAAGATCAGTGGCAATCGCCTTAAAGGGGATTTTTAAATCATATTCAAAACTTGCACGATTGGTTAACCGATCAATTTCATCCCTTATTACTTTTCCGTCTATTAGACCTTTTAACCATTTCGGATTAATATTATCACTGTCTATATCTGTATAAAATAAAATAAAAGGAGTGCCATTTATATTTTGGAAACCGGCTGCTTCTTTTAGAAATTTAAAATATTTTTTAAAATCCGTACTCAAGATAAATTCTTCAATTCGATCAATATCCTCCCATAAAGCATATAACCCGGCAATAAAAGCACCACTACTGGTACCTGCCAGATAATCTATTTTTATTCCTTCTTCTTCTAAAACCTTTAAAACTCCAATATGAGCATAAAATTTTGCCCCTCCCTCTCCCAGTGCTAATCCAATCCTTGGTTGAGCATACGATAAAAAAGTTATACAAAAATAGATAGATAAAATAATGAGCATGATCCGAATTGTCTTTCTTAAACTTTTCATTTTCTTCATTTCTGTTTTTATTATAGACAATGCTTTAGATATCTATTCCTTTCCTCTTTTTAAGACCCATACTCTTACTTTTTTCCTTCCCCAATCCATTGCCTTTTTTTCATCTCCCAGGTCAAAACATACATCGATTCTTTTACCTTTAATAGCACTTCCGCAATCATTAGCAAGGCCAATTCCATAACCTTCAATGTACAATACATCTCCATAGAAGAACATGCCGTATTCGGGATCGATAGCCACACTTTTGTAGCCGGCCTTATAATGCGTTGAAGTAAAACCATCAGCATAAGGGTAACAGCATCTTTCATGAGGAGTATAAGCAGTTGCTATTATCGAAAATTCAGGATAAGGTAAATTCTTCTCTTTTTTCCCGCTTATTGCCTCTTCTATTGCTTTGGCTTTTAATGTCATTTTTTTCCAGTCAATATTATTAAAACCATAGGGGTCATTTTCATTTTCAGAGTTAGCGTATTTTTCTGTAATAGTATAGCCGGCAATCTTATCTTGACTGGAAATTTGATTTTGCGAAGTAAATCTAATAATATTGCCATTTTTATCCTTTATAATATAAAATTTACATTTTGCCGGGGAAGCTATCAAAAAGCAAAATATATTTATAAAAATCATAAAAGCAATAATAGAATTTATTTTCTTAATTTCTTTAATTCCTCTCTTGAAAGTTTACTTTATGGATTTGGAGCTCTTTATGACTTATTATTCTACAAATCTCCAGTAAATCCTTTTTTTATAGATAAAAAATATAAATCTTAATTGATTTTATGAAGATATATGGTTAGTATACCAAAAAAATAAGGCCTGCTTTACTATATGTAAAGCAGGCCTTATAAAGGAGGTATAATTATGAAAAAGATTGTTGTATTGTTTATTAATTTAGTAAAAAAATCTTTTTACAATTTAAACCTTAGAAATTATAGCATTTTTATAAAAAAAGTCAAGCTTTTTCTCAATATTATTTTATTTTTTTTATTATGAATTTTTAAGACTTCCCTGGTTTCGTTTTGAAAAAATAATCGAAATGCCTTCAGCTGGTTTTTTTTAATATATAATATAAAATATCATCTCTTATTTTAATTATCATTAATGATGGTAACTTAAAAACGCTTCCAGAATTTTTTTGCCTGTTCTTTCGTTTTCGAAGCTATCTTTTTATAATCCAGAATTTTTATCTTTCGGTTTTCCATCAGTATTTTTCCCCGCACTATGGTTGTATCTACCATATCCCCGCTAATTCCAAATAGAATATGAGAATAGATATTTTTACTTGTAATAGGTGATGGCGGATAATAATCTACTACAATGATATCAGCCATAGCACCGGCCTTTAAGGTTCCAAGCATCTGCCCAAAATATCTTTGGGCAATATCACGATTATTGGAAAAAGCAATTTTAAATATTTCGCTCCAACCTGCCTGAGGATCATGCAATGTATGTTTTTGAAGAAGATTGGCAGTTTTAATAGATTCAAACATATCTGAAGTATATCCGTCTGTTCCTAATCCCACAATGATTTCTTTATCCAATGCGGTTTTTACCGGTGCAACCCCTACCGCATTACCCATATTGGATTCAGGATTATGAATAAGATAAGTCTTGCTTTTTTTAAGTAAACCTAACTCTTCTTCCTGAAGGTGGACTCCATGAATGGCTAAAGTACCCGGTCGTAGTATCCTAAAACGTTCAAGGCGTTCAGCTACACCTTTATATCCACGAGTTCTACTATCATATACATCAGCTTTACCTTCAGCAACGTGAATATGAAAAGGGGTTTCCAGCTCATCAGCTAAATTTGCTGCCCGGGTAAGTGTATCGTTATTGAGGGTAAAGGATGCATGAAGGCCTATCATTCCCCTTAAATTATTTTTATTTTCTTTCTGTATCTTTTTTATAAACCGCTCATTTTCTTTTAATCCGGCCAATCCCTTTTCATGTCCGTCGCGGTCTGATACTTCATAAGCCAAACTGGCTCTTATCCCTGATTGCTTTACTGCTTCAGCAATTATATCCAAACTGCCTTCAATCAGATTGCTACTGGCATGATGATCAAAAATGGTGGTAACTCCTTTTTTTACACAATCCATTAGTGCATAGATGGCACTATAATAGATATCTTCTTCATTTAATCCTTTATCCAGCCTCCACCAGAGTTTTTCCAAAATTTGTGTAAAATTATGAGGAGGCTGATCAGTTTTTATATCCATTCCCCGGGCGAAAGTGCTGTAGAGATGCATATGTGCGTTTATCATTCCCGGCATAATGATTTTCCCTTGAACATCCTTATAAATGGCATTGGGATATTTTTCAAGTAGTTTTTTAGTCTCTCCCATTTCAAGAATTTTCTCATCCTTAATGACGATTCCTCCAT
>Ga0307991_1002069_pt1 | contig 13732 bp, 8 predicted proteins | sample EllFjometagen131_FD_203146 | JGI IMG/M metagenome (GOLD analysis project Ga0307991, IMG submission 203146) | Marine microbial communities from Ellis Fjord, Antarctic Ocean - #131 | ecosystem: Environmental > Aquatic > Marine > Unclassified | place: Southern Ocean | collected 2014-10-08
GGCCGGAGCCGAATGTGTTGATATGCTTAACCGCATCATCAAGCGTGTCGACAATCCTGACAGATACAATCAGATCCAGGTATTCAGTGCGCCAGTCTTCTTCCGTGGCGGCTTTCACATCAATTATCTTTAAGGTGTTCCCGCACCCTCTGATTTCGACCCCTTTTTTTTCAAGAGCGGTTTTCAGCGGTGGCAGGATTTCTGGGGCAATGTCTTTATGTACCAGTAAGGTCTCTGCTGCATTACAAACCGCCACATACTGACATTTGCTGTCCACGGCAACATTAATCGCCATTTCAATGTCCGCCAGTTTGTCGATATACACATGGCAGATACCGTCGGCATGTCCCAGAACGGGAATGTTGGTGTTGTCCATGATGTACCTGACAAACGCGTTGCTTCCCCTCGGGATTATCAGATCGATAAATTTATCCATGGTTAGCATGTCCGCAACATCGGACCGGGCTTCTATCAGTGTCAGCCACCCTACCGGAATGCCAGCCGAAATGCCGGCTTCAGAGATGATATCCGCTAAAATGCGGTTGGTGCTGGCGGCTTCGCTGCCGCCTTTCATCATCACGGCATTTCCGCTTTTCAGGCACAAAGAAGAAATCTGAACCAGCGCATCCGGTCTGGATTCAAAAACAATACCAATTAAGCCGATAGGACTGCTCACCTTGAAAAGTTCAAGGTCTTTGTCAAGTTCCAATGCATTGGATGTAACCCCTACGGGATCTTCAAGACCGATCACGCTGCTTATGCCTTCAATGGCGTCTTTGATTTTATCATTCTGAAATTTTAACCGTTTGAGTAACGGTGCCGCCAGATTGTCTTTTGCCGCATTTTTTAGATCCGTTTGGTTGGCTGAAATTATTTGATCTTTTTTTTCTTTTAAAGCGACGGCAATGGCTTTCAGGGCATTATTTTTTATGTTTGTCGGCACTGCTGCCAGTTGGATGGATGCTTTTTTTGCCTCAGCGGCCTTGTGTCTCATTGTCATTTTGAATCTCCGTGTCATGTACAACGATGCGTTTATCGTTTATTTGGTATTGAGGGAAATGAATTTATAAAAAAAATTGAATTTATTATATACAACATCAGCGGAATTGAAAAGAAAAACAAAAAAGGTATTTTTTATCTGTATTTGACGTTTTTCAACATATATACTAATCTAAAAAAAATCGTCCGCTTAAGCGATTCATATCAATCGTAAGGGGGTGTCGGTACGGGCGTAAACGGCTATTTATTATTTCAGATCAAAGTTTTGAGAAGACAGGCTCAGATAGAATATTTAGGTTTTGGCAGATATGCGGTTTGGTTGAGCTTGATATAATTGATGAGGGAGATCATGAACGATATAAACAATCGGGAATCTACTCGTAAAAAAGTTTGGCAGGATACTGAAGCAACCATAAAAATGGATGATCCGTTCAGCGCTGGTTTTCGAAAAACAATAAGCATTAATGGGATTGTTGAGAATCTTAGCACCGGCGGTATGTTTTTAAAGACAGGAGAGTCTGTTCCGGTTTCATCAAAAGTAGAAATAATAATTGATTTTGACCCTGGTTCATCAAATTTTTCCGTAAAAGCTTACGGAAAAATCGTTCATGTAGATGAAATGGGCGTGGGTATAGAATTTACATCAATTGACATGGCGGAACTACAGCAGTGCATTATTAAAAGAATGAACACAAAATCATAATTGATGGCTTTGTAAAAAGTCCAAATTCTTTGTTGCGCTACATCCTTCGCTTCTTCATAGTACGCTAAGTACGAATCATCACTCAGGATTTGCGCGCCTCGAATTTGGAGCTTTTTCCTTTGCCATCGAAATCCGACTTTTTACGGGACTGTCATAATTTATTATTAATTATTTAAAATTATTACGATTAGGCTGGGTGGAAGTATTATATCGAAAGCAGTCTATCGTATGATCGTTCACCATGCCCACGGCCTGCATGAATGCGTAGCAGATTGTAGGGCCGACAAATTTAAACCCTCTTTTTTTCAGATTTTTGCTCATAGCGTTTGATTCCGATGTATTTGTCGGAATATCCGCCAGTCTTTTCCATGCATTTTTGATAGGGTTGGCATTAACAAATTGCCAGATGTATGTGTCAAAGTTTTTAAATTCTTTTTGTACGTCTAAAAAAGCGGCGGCATTGGTGACCGCTGCCCTTATTTTAAGCTGGTTCCTGACAATGTCAGGATTATTGAGTAAGGCGGTAATTTTTTTTTTATTATATCTGGCGATTTTTTCTGCGTCAAAATTGTCAAATGCCCTTTGGTACCCCTTTCTTTTTTCAAGAATCGTTAACCAGCTGAGTCCGGCCTGGGCGCCTTCTAAGATCAGAAATTCAAAAAGTGTTCGATCATCATGAACCGGAACGCCCCATTCATGGTCATGATACGTCTGCATAATGGCATTTTTGGTTGCCCATTCACATCGTTTCATTTTTTATTTTCCTTTTTATACTGAATTTCTTCTTTAAAGCGAACGCCTTTGATATTGGGCAGGTGTGCAATTTTCCGCATGATGTTAATCCCTTCTTTTTCATAATTTTTAATTATGTCAGCAGTCACTTTAATCGGCCTTCCCATGGAGATCCCCAGTTTAGCAGAACGCAGATGCCATCCCCGGGTAATATCTGACCCGCCCACCAGGTTAATGGGGGCAATAACGTCTCCGGGTCGCATATAGGACTGTAAATATTTTGGATTTACGTATTTCAGGACCACCGAGCCATCCGGGTCAGTGTATGAGCGGGATCCTTCCGGAAATATGAGAAAGCATTCTTTCATGATATTTTTGAAAAGAGAATAATCTTCTTTTGAAAAATTCTTCATGGCATCTGCAAAATTTTCAGATTCCAGAAAAGTTGTCAGCTCTTTTTTTGTCTTTTTATCCAGAAAAGTGGTGTGTCTCATGAATTCTTCGGGGAAGCCATGCACCATGGCGTTCATGAAATCTTCATAGCATAGTTTTTTAATTAAATACAGTCCGGCATCCGGTAATTTGATCAGGCATTGGGTGCGTTTGGCGGTTTTTTTTAATTCTTCTGCAAGCCCTCCGGTTTTAATAGTGGTTGTTTTTTGCGACGGAACAGTAATAAAGAGATTGCCGACATTTGCCGCACCGTTTCGTAAAACAACATTGGAAAACATCCGGGGGCCGACGATGGTGTTGCAATTTTGGGTCAGGTTGTGAAATCCCAGTTTTCGGATCACGCTTCTGACAAAATAAGGTCCCAGATACCCCTCATGATGCCCTACGAAAAAAATGCGGTGACCTTTATTTTTAATTTCTGAAAGCTTGTGCAACGTGTGGACGGTGTCTGTGGATCTGATTTCTTCTGCAGAACTGTTTTTTAATGAAATCCGGTTGCCGTCAGCATTAACCAAAATAATATCAACGATTTTTCGTCTTTCTGCAAATTCAAAAAATTTGTGCCAGAATGCAGAGTCCGGCAACACCGGAAAAATACACCGGTCAAAAGAAAACTGGATGGCCAGCAGCTGCTCCAGTCGGGTTTTGGAAAATTCCTGAAAAAATTTGTGCTGAAGTAGCTGGTTCTTTTTTTCAAGGAGTTTTTGTTTTGTTTCAGGAAAATGGGTATTAATATCAAGACCATGCTTTGAGGTAAATTCCACGATGTCTTCAAGTAGTTTGATGGCTTTTTCATTGTGCGGAGCAAGTCGTCGGAGGGAATATAATTTGGTACGGGTAAACTCGATCAATTCCTTGAAATTCAGATGATTTTTCCAGCCTCTGGCTTTTTCGATAAATCCGCAGAAGCAGGAAAATCGCATCAGATAATGTTGTACTTTTTCGGATATTCTGTCCGCAGCCCCTGCCAGCCGTGAAAAAAAGGAAAATATTTTGTCTGATGCATTGTAAAGGCGTTTTTTCCCGCCAAGCTTTGCCAGTGATTCTTCCAGCTTGTCTTTATTGTTTAAAAGAAATTTGATGACTTCATCCGGGTTATAATTTTCTTTGGCTTCAGCCCACCATTTTGATAACGGCGTTTTGTCTAGTAGTTTCACCATTCACCTGCTCATATATTCTTATTGTGAATCAATTTTGATATATGCGTCGGATAACGCTTCGTCAAATTTAAATGATTCATTAAAGATTTCAAGAAGTTTAATGTTTTGTTTGGCCATCATCAGGCAGTTGCCGACAATGGCGTAAAACAGGATGCTCAGGCGTGTTTTGGATTCATCGCTCCGGATCCTTTCAATCTGGTCCTGATTGAAATGATCGGCCAGTTCCCTCATGTAATGATACTGATCGATAATGTTCTGGTAATCCACGATCTCTTTTTTGTTAAAAGACGTTTCAACTTTTAACAGAATGTCCATAATACATATTTTAATTTTTTTGAGTTCTTCGATCTGAATATCCAAAAGCCCTTTGTGTTTATTCCCGATATGGATATATGACCGCACTATCGTATCACGATGGCCATCAGAGAGCTTCTGTAGCCGTCTAATCGTTTGAGCGTATTTATATGAAATTTGGGCATCTTTTTTTTGCTGTAGGCGCAATACTTTGAAAATATTTGCCATAATAATATTTACGCTTAGCTGAATCTGTCTTACTTTTTTTCGCTCTTTGGTTAGCACGTCAAGATTTTCTTCAAACAGCGCGTCAAATCCCACATCAAACGATTCCCGGATTTCTTTGAGCAGGTGTGCCAGATGCTCAAATGTGTTCATAATTGCCGTATGGGAATCATTTATTTTGTTTAAATTAAAAATTTTAATTTCTTCTTTTTTTTTCTCGCGGTCTTCATGCTTCTGCTTGTTTTTCCAGATAGTAAAACCTGCCAGAATAAAAAGAATAATTGCGCCTGGCACTTTAAAAAGTGAAATAACATAGGCAAAGATAAAGCATGTAACAAACGCAATCAGTGCGGTCATGAACCAGCCGCCGATAACCGTAAGAACACCGGTAACACGGTATACCGCGCTTTCCCGGCCCCATGCCTGATCGGAAAAGGAGGAGCCCATTGACACCATGAAGGTAACATACGTTGTGGAAAGCGGCAGTTTCATGGATGTTGCATAAGAAACCACGGCACTGGCCACCATGAGGTTGACGGATGCGCGGACCAGGTCAAATGAGGGTTGATCATCCTGGTTCATCACGGTATTGGGGTTATGCGGTTTTATCCGGCGGCTGACAAATCGTTTGACGCCTTCGGGGAAAAAAACTTTCAATGAGCCAAAAAGAGAATCTACCATGCTCACAATTGAGCGGGAAAGCCAGATGGATTCAAAGCGTTCAGTGCCTTCATCCTGATGCCCCAGCTTGAGCTCCGTCTCTCTGACGGATTTTGCTTTTTTGGATACCCACAGGGTGATGACCATGATCGCACCGGCAATCAGCAGCAGAAATGTCTGGGACTGCACTTTTTCGCCCAAGGCACCCATTGTAATGTTTAAGGGATCTGCAGAAGCAATGGCAGTGGTATATGCATGTAATCCTGCCATGGGAACGCCGATGAAATTAACCAGGTCATTGGCGGCAAATGCCATGGCCAGGGCAAATGTACCGATCAGAACGATGGGCTTGAGGATATTAACATTAAAAAAGGTCAATAAAATTTGGAAGATAACGGCTGAAATAGCGAAAATGTAAAACATGATTAGCAGGTTGTGGGCCATTATCCAGGCAATTGCTTCGTCGGTCATAAAAGAAGCGCCTTTGGCGCCTTTGACCAGGATAAAAAATGTAATGACCGACATGGCGACACCACCCCACACCGCCCCGTAACGTTTCAGCCTTTGTTGATAGTCAAAGGTAAATATCAGCCGGGAAATAAACTGGGCGATGGCGCCACCGATAAACGCCACGATAATGGAGAGCAGAATGCCGAATGCAATAAGCAGGGCTTTGCCGGTGTTGATATATTCACCCAATGACATGGCATTGCCGTTGGCGGCCATTATTTTTATAACAGACACCGCCACTGACGCGCCCAGGAGTTCAAAAACAATGGATACCGTGGTAGATGTGGGAAGCCCATGGGTGTTAAAAAGATCTAGAAGAAGAATATCCGTCACCATGACGGCAATAAAAATGGTCATTAACTCAGGCATGGTAAAAAACTGAGGATGGAAAATACTTTTTCTGGCGACTTCCATCATGCCGCTGGAAAAGGTCACGCCGGCCAGAATGCCCAAACTGGCAATAATCATAATCACATGATATGAGGCCACTTTTGAACCGATTGATGAGTTTAGAAAATTGGACGCATCATTGGATACACCGACGATTAAATCCATTACCGCAAAAATCACCAAGCATATAACCGCAATTAAAAAAAATTCAATTCCCATAATTGATTATCTCTTGTTCTATTTTTAAATAACTGTAATATCTGAATTAAATTAAATTTAGGGGCTGCTCTAAGTTATAATATTAATGAGCTTGTCACATGTTTGTTTTGTTAAATCAAGTAAAATTCATAGTCTCGTAAAAAGTCGAATTCCGACGGCAAAGTATAAAAGTTCACCAATCTTATAAAATTGGCAAGGCGCGCAAACTCTGAGTGATGATTCGTACTTAGCGTACTTTGAAGAAACGAAGAATGCCGCGCAACACAGAATTTGGATTTTTTACGAAGCCGTCAAAATTCATTTGTTGGAAAAGGAAATAAAATGAGCCGTGGTATGGGTTTTTAGAAATAATGTGCCCTGTGAATGCTGACAATTTTATGATGTCGTAAAATACAGTATGATTATCAATGTCAACAACAGCCAGCCCCATAAAATAGTCGCTTTAACGGTTGCTTTTTGGGCCCGGTCCGCCTCCCACCATGTCCGGGGCCTGACTCCCTGAAGAATAAATGTCACCACCCCGGCCAGGTTCACACAGATCAAATTTGCCGCAAACAGCATGAATGCGCCCATTGCCTGAACGAAGTGGCCGGACCCGGCGAGCATTCCAGCCGTTACCAGCGGGGGCATCAGTGCCACGGCAACCATGACGCCAATTAAAGCACCTGAGAATCCGGTGGTAAAGGCAAGAGAACCAGCCGCGCCGGCAGAAAATGCCAGAATAATATCCGATAGGGTGATGGATGTCCGAGATACAATGGCCGGAACGCCGGCATCTATCTGAAAAATTATTCCCACGCAAATGCTGAAAATGATGGCTAAAAGTATTCCAATAGAATTGGTTTTTAACGCATCCTTTCCTAATTGTGTATCACCAAGCGTTGTTGCAAGGGCCAACGCCATATTGGGCGTCAGCAAAGGCGCGATTACCATTGCACCGATGATAATGGCAATATCGTTTCGCATCAGCCCGATGGCTGCAACAATAGAAGAGAGGATGGTCAGGGCAATAAATGTTCTGTTGACGATGATTCCCGCGTTCATGGCCGCATATAATTCTTCCCGACTGACACGGTGTTTGTTATTTATAGATTTTTTTTTCCCGGAAAAATCCGTTTCTTTTTCTTGTTTTGGTTCAGCCTTCGGTCGGGGTAGCACAGCTTCCACCGACATTAGCAAGATGTTGAACCCGGGTGAGTTCCCGAACCGTTGTTGAAAATGATCCATTATATTTTCACAATCTTCTGCCGGGGCAAGTATCTGTAGAATGTTCTGATTCGGCTGAAGCTGGTCCTGCCACATGTTCACCATCTGAATATCTTTCGTCATTCGGGCGATATCGTCCGGTGGGACGACGGGAAATGTTATTTGTATGAGTCGCTGGGGCATAAATGTGAGTTCACATATAACATGTAGCGGAAGGCTTTAGCCTTCCATCAGTGATGGCTTCGTAAAAAATTCAAATTCTTTGTTGCGCTACATCCTTCGCTTCTTCATAGTACGCTAAGTACGAATCATCACTCAGGATTTGCGCGCCTCGCCAGTTTTATGAGATTGGTGGAATTTTTTTCTTTGCCATCGGAATTCGACTTTCAAGCAACTCGTCCATAACTGCTTGAAATAATTAATAAGTTATTTTTCTTAAAGAGTGGTGATTCGTCACCATGAAAAAACTTTTTACGAGTTTGTCATCAGTCAGCTATAAAATTCGGTCTAAAGATTTCCGCTACTTCGTTTGCCCGTATCTATTGAGGGCATCTGTTTAAATCAGTTAACAGCCAGGTAAAAATTTAAAAACTACCTTAGCAGAAATCAAGCATAAAGTAAATTATAAACCGTATAACAAATATGGTTTGCGACGGCTTCTGCTGGTTTCAAGGGGGAATAAGATTTGTCTGAATCTTTTCGGATTCAGCCGGTGCGATTTTATTTTTATGGACAAGGCCGGCGGTGTTTTGATAACATAATGAAAAGTTACGACTTTCTTTTAGACAGAGGCTTTCGTCTGACCTTTGGCTCCAACGATCAGGAGATCAATGCTTTGAATCAGCACGTTACTTTTCAAACCTCAAAACTGTTTTTTGACAAGCGGGACCACCGCCTGCTGGGTATTGTCAACGACATGATATCCGGTGATGCTTCGCAGCGCAATGATCAGCGGCGCTTTTTCCATTATTTCCATCCCCGTGGGATCAAGGAAATGGCGGAATCTAAAGGGCTTCGCATTGCGTATGCGGTTATTCATCTGCTGGCCTCCCTTGAGCGCGGTCAGATTGAAAACCGCTTAAACGCGCTTCGTGCCCTCAGGGATGAAGTCCTGTGCAGTGCGGACCAGGGATTGAAGAAAAACACGGCCCGGGTGTTGCTGGAGATAATGAAGGAACTGGTGCGGGCTCATGGGGATTATGCGCGGCAGCTGAAATTGGCCCGGGATTTTTCTATTGTCGCATCCGGAAAACCCAGAATTGTGCGGGACTATCTGGAACGGTATCATTTGTTGGAAATGCCGGAAGAATGGAACCAGCTCGCCTTTGATGATCATGTGCATGACGCCAATACCAAAGGCCGAAAGTCGGCCACCCACCTGATTATGGATGCGTGGATAAAAGGCATTCGTCGCCTGCGTGTCATTTATTATAATTATATCCGGCCTGAGGCGGCGGCCGAGTTGATGGAAGCCGCTGCCACCATGGGAATTATGGTGCGTATCGGCATTGAATTCTCCGCTTCCTTTTATGGGCGGTTTGCCGAAATTATCTGGGTGCCAAGGGGATTTACCGATTCAAGGGCTTTCCTTCGTTTTCTGGAAGAAGAACCGGTTAAGGCGTTCATGAATAATGGGCGGGCCGTGTCCGATTATCAGCAGGATTATGTGATGGCAATTTTTGATGCGTTTAACGAACATCATCGGCCAGCCATTAACCGGGAACTGGAAATTGACCTGCCCATGCTTGATTCGGAGCGTTTTTACACGTTCGTGGGCCTGGGCCAGGCGTCAATGCTTCATCTGGCGAAATTCATCCATGCCCGGCTGCTGCCGTTTTTAGAGGAAAAGGTCAGCCGGTTGCGGGAACAATATGCAGAAGCGGATGCCGATGAGCAGGAGCGCATAGAGGCGCTGGTCGTCAAAATGAATCTTTTGACGGTGGATACCGTGCATGAAAGATTTTTAAAGCCCGAGCAGAATCTGTCGGCCCCGGATATCAACAAAATCTGTACCATCACACCGATCCCCTTACTGATGCAGCTGTCTCCCTGCGAACTCATCGACCGGCTGGCTGAATTCCATTCAGGATATCGAATTACCCTGAATTTGACTCATTTGAAAGTGGAAGATGTCCTGGAGATGCTCTATGAATGCAATGGACGGATTACCCGGCTTGAAATTTTTAATCTCAAGGATTACGCCGATTGCAAGGTGGATCATATTCCCCCGATTCACCGGCTTCAGCAGAGTCTGAATAACGGTAATGTGATTCAGGTCAAGCAGATGATTCTGGAAATTATTGACCGGATGAAAACGAAAGGGGATCCCATTGCGCGGTCGCGGGTGCCCAAATTTAAAACAATATTGACTGACATTGAAACATTGAAAAATATGTACCGGGTAAAACCATTAAAGCCAAGGGTGGGGAGTGATTCCACCGGTCATATCGATCGGCTTTTCGGAATGGGTCTGGTGGTTATGGATTCTCTGCCTGCCCATGTACAGAAAAAAATTGAAAATGAAGCCGGTTCCGCTCGGCTGATTATTCCATTTCATATTGATACGTCGCTGCGTCGTATTTATTCCTTTGCCCATGGCACAAAAGGCCGGTTTGAAGATTTTTTGCGCGTGATTCGACGAATTCCGGGATTTCGTTTTGCGGGAATTCGTTGTACCCAGGAATGGGTTGCCCATGAAGATTCTACGGATATGGTGGAACATGGAAATATTGTGACGATGGGGGGGCATCACGGGGGCAACACCAACCATTTGGCGCTTATTGCGCCGGATGCTGATCCGGAAAAGGTTCGCTATTCATGGCGTTATGTCCATCCGGTGTTACAGAATATTATAAAGGTCGGTGTCGGGTTTGTTCCGGCATTTTTGACATTTTTGCTGACCCATGACTGGTGGGTATTGACTTATTTTGGGGCATTTATCTGGTTTTCCATCACCGGGTTGCGTAATATTGTACAATCCGTTGTTGGCGGCGGCGGTATCCGGCGTTCGTCGTTGCTGAAATGGAATGATTTTGTCAGCTGGGATCGGCTGTCGGACTCGCTGTTTTATACCGGTTTTTCAGTCCCCCTGCTGGATTATCTGGTCAAAACGGTCCTCCTGCAGCGTGGCATGGGGATTACAACTGCTACCAATCCGGTATTGCTCTATGCCATTATGGCCCTGGTCAATGGGATTTACCTGACCAGTCACAACCTGTTTCGGGGACTGCCGAAAAAAGCCGCATATGGGAATTTTTTTCGCAGCGTACTTTCCATTCCTGTGGCATTCACGTTTAACGCGATGATTGGCGGGTTGCTGGGTATTTTTGGGGCGGTTAATGCTGCCGGTATCCTTCAAAGCTGGGCAGCGATTATTTCAAAGGCGGCTTCGGATTGTGTGGCCGGTTTTATCGAGGGGTCCGTGGATCGGACGAAGAATGTCAAAAATCGGTTAAAGGATTATCGGCAGAAGATGAATCAGTTCCAGGACTGTTATGCCCGCCTGGAAATTCTGTTTCCGGAAACCGATGTCTATGATCTCCTTGATCAGCCAAAGGCATGGCTTGCGGCGGCAGACCAGGAGGCCCAAGACCAGATCATGGTGTTAATTATCAACGCGTTGGATTTGCTTTATCTCTGGATGTATCAGCCCCGGGCCCGGACAGCCTTTTTAAATCTGTTGTGCCGGATGGAAGAGGATGAACGTCGCATCCTGATCAAGGCTCAGTCGATTTTAAAGATGGAGCGGCAAATCAGCCAGCTGTTTATTGACGGCATTGCCGGCCGCAATTTTTCAAAGCCGTTGGCATTTTATTTAAATCGTTCAAAGGGATATATAAAAGCCATTAATAGGCTGGACAGTTGTGTGTGATGATATTTTAGCATTTCGCATGTGCCCGGTGTCATACAGATCATCAATACATGTATGAGATGGTGGGCTTTTATCAATCCTTTGGAAAATCAAATTCTGATCCTATAACGCTGATACATCTTCAATGGTTGCATGATTTTTTAAAAAAATTTCCAGCTGGGCAGCTTGCCCACTGTCCAATTCCCCAAATTGAATACCGACCCGGCTTTTAACAAATGCTGTGAAAGGGTTTTTGCTGTCAAAATGAAATTCTGAAATTTTTTTTGACGGAACACCTTTCAGGTAAAAAATTCGACCGGTTACAAAAATATCCGTATCAAATGATTCTGGCATATGTTCCGCATTTTCAATAGTGATCAGAGAAATCCCGCTGCTGCTGATATTTTTGATTTTACATAAAATTTTAGACTCATTGGTAATAAAGCCAAATGAATCTTCGCATACCTTGAATCGTTTACTGGTTCTTCGATCAATACGCCTTCCCATGATCATGACCTCCGCTTTATAAAAATCATGATTGATGCTGACACAAACGGTCAATCGGATTATTTTTGAATCCGATCGGAAAAAATCAAAAGACTTTGTATATTTGTTTGGCCCATGAAATTTTATTTTTTTAACTCTATATAATATAATGCATACTAACCCAAATATCAACTTAAACTTACATTTTGTTGACTTTTATGATAAAACGATTTAATTTTCAATTATCTGCTCATTTTTTGGAACTATTAATGGTTTATTTTTTTTATAAATAATTTGATTTTTTAATATTTATTTTATTTTAATTTTTAATTTATCTGCTCAATAATATAAACATTTATGGGAATATGATGCCTCAAAAAATTTTAGAGATACTTTCTTATGGTCCAGCCACAACCAGCACTTTAGCTGCTGGTACTGGCATGGCAAGGCAGACCGTTAACAGAAAACTAAGAGCTTTAAATGACGCTGTTATTAAATTCGATAAGGTTAGACCACCACTATATTATGCCGTCACACAAGCCTTTGGGGCAGGTAATAAAATCCCTCTTGCTGCTGTAGATCCACACGGCAATACCAATCTTTGGGGTCTTTTACGACCACTTGCGCACGGAGGTTTTTATCTGGAAACCACTTCGATGGCCCCAAAGGTTTTAAAGGGAGATAAAGAGAATGGATTGTATGACGGTTTGCCGTACTTTCTTTACGATATGAGGCCGCAAGGTTTTATTGGACGGCAGATTGCAAGAGACTTGAATGCTCAATCAGACACATTCCCCCCAGACCCACGCGACTGGAGCCAGGAACAAATAGGGAAATATCTTATTGCAAACGGTGATGACCTGCCAGGAAATCTGAAAATAGGGAGAATGGCACTTGACCGCGTAAGAAGACCACCACAAAAATCAAGGCATGAAGATTATCCTGAACTTGCTGACAAGGCGGTAGCGGGAGAAGTCCATGGGTCTTCTGCTGGTGGGGAACAGGCTAAATTTGCCACATATTCAAGAGAACGAGATGCGCATGTAATTGTAAAATTTTCTCCAAAAGGAGATAGCGAGTTAGCCAACCGGTGGAGAGACATCCTTGTTACTGAATATATAGCATCTGACGTCTTGCATGATAATAACATTCCTGCCGCTGAATTACAAATTTTTGAAGAGGGCGATAGGCTCTTTCTTGAATCTCTTAGGTTTGATAGGGCTGGTGAATACGGGCGTTTGCCTTTAATCTCAATGCATGCAATTGACAGCGAATTTTCAGGTATTGGGAGTGGGTGGTTAAATGCTGCAACAAAATTGAGCGAACGAGGATTAATCACTTGGCAACATTTATGCGATATAGCAGTATATTGGGGATTTGGTAAATTGATCAATAACACCGATATGCATCTTGGCAATATTAGCTTTTCGATTGATGGCTCAGGCTTCAGCCTTGCCCCAGTTTACGATATGTGCTCAATGGGGTTTTCGCCTCAAAGTTCAGGCGAAATCCCACCACTAACTTTTTCTTTACCAGGCATTGATGGCCCACTTAGCTTTATAAATCATTCGATTCCTATGATCAAGGAAATGGCAGGAGCGTTCTGGCGTAAACTGGAAGAAAGTAAATTTATATCTGACGACTTAAAACTTTTTCTTAAGCAAGACACCCCCTTGAATAATTTCAAAGCCGGAAGGTAATATTCAGATTTTTGCATCGGAGATAGGGGTCGGAGATAGGGGGCAGATCTTTAGTGCGGCCGGGCAAGGTCGTGTAATCCAGCGGGTGGGAAGCCCGTCCCGGAAGGTAGGTCGACCACCGGGTAGCGAGTCCTTGGAGGCTGAC
>Ga0307991_1002070_pt1 | contig 13730 bp, 14 predicted proteins | sample EllFjometagen131_FD_203146 | JGI IMG/M metagenome (GOLD analysis project Ga0307991, IMG submission 203146) | Marine microbial communities from Ellis Fjord, Antarctic Ocean - #131 | ecosystem: Environmental > Aquatic > Marine > Unclassified | place: Southern Ocean | collected 2014-10-08
TCACCCAAAATTTTACGGCGCCCCCTTTTGTTTTGTCTAACAATGATAAAGACAAACAAAAAATAAGAAAACTGCTCTTTAACACTTACAATATGAAGATCTTGGAGGCTGCCGCTGAAAAGGACGCCGCTGAAAAGGACGCTGCTGAAAAGGACGCTGCTGAAAAGGACGCCGCTGAAAAGAACGCTGCTGAAAAGGACGCTGCTGAAAAGGCTGCTGCTGAAAAGGACGCTGCTGAAAAGGCCGTTGCCGAGAAGGACGCTGCTGAAAAGGCTGCTGCTGAAAAGGCCGTTGCTGAAAAGGACGCTGCTGAAAAGGACGAGCCAATGGATAAAACAATCAAATTTGCAGCCATCGCTTTCGGCCTGATTCTTATAATGCTCGTTCTGGCAAGTTTTTTAAACGCCTCCAAGTATTATCTGATGCCTGGTGACGGGGCAATTGAAATCTGGCAGGGTGATTTTGCCCCCATGGGCAAAAAACTGCTGCTTTCCATCCCGGGCGAGGAAATGTCCCAGCCGGCAAAGTCCGAATACCGCAAAAAAGAGGTATTCCCGCTGGCATTCAACTACTACATATCCCAGGCGGACGCACTGTCAGAAGTGCCCGGTCTGCCTGATTTTAAAGGAATAAGCATCTACCTTCACCAGGCCCTTGACTACGCCACGGACCGGGCATCCATGAAAACCGCCAATATGCGTGCCAATACGATTAAAATGCTGGTTCTTCTGTATAAGGCCGAAGTCGCCGCCGGTAAGGCAACACAGTCAGATCTCGAATCTGCAGCAGACTATCTTGAAGAAGCAGCAATGCTGGACATCGATGCCACACAACGCACCCTCGTGAAAGAAAAAATAAAGACGGTTACCGAAATAAAGGCTGAGCTTGCTGCCCAGCAGGCTGCCGCAGCCGAAGAAGCTCAAAAAGCCGCTACTGCCGGGGAAACCCAGGTAACAGATGTGGAAAATTCTGAAAAGGCAGAGGACGCCCAACCGACTGCAGTAAAAAAGTCCCACACAGAATAATGGACTTGGCTTTACGGCCCTATTTAGAAAAATTCGTACTGACCAAAAAGGCGGATGACAGGACTATTGCTCCTGTCATCCGCCTTTTTTTTAAAGATTCTTATATATCAAATTGTAGTTGCAAATAAAAAGATATCCAATCGTATTCAAAAATAATTCCTGAAAAGACCGCCTTTATGACAAATCAAAAATAATTTGCATTTTGTTCATTTTATATTTTGACGGTAAAACTTGCATTCGGCAAAAACAGATATATTTTATAAAAAGTATAAATCAGGAAAATCATATAGAAAGGACACTCAGGGTTGTATAGAATTAAGCTTGAGATTCCTGTGGCAGCCATAATTTTATACCTGAGTTGAGCGATTTTTAGACAAGTGGTGTGCCGAAGCCTTGATGCAGTGGGCTGTGCGAAAACCGCAGGTATACGCTTGGCTATGGTGAGGTTTTTTGCGCAGGCTTTCTGTGAAAGGGATCGTGCGGGTCGAGTAAAAAAATCGCGTGATTTAGCAACTGCCGCCTTTGATAGAATTAAATTCAAAAACCTTGACAAGAAATAAGTAAATTGATATTAGCATTTTTTTAATTTAATACGATCGTCAAAACTATTTGGTATCTGTCCAGAAATAGTCTTGTTGCCCGATCTTATCGTTACGCACAAAATTTTCCCCGGGGTATCAAATATACCCCTGTGGTTATTTTTGTGCATGCCTTGATTTTGAACAAAAATTCTCATTTCCGGATGGACATTATTTAATAAAGCTATAGTGAGAATACGGTATGATTTCTTTAGAATTATTTTATGACATTGTGCGGGGCCCCCTGGCATTATTGGCATTTATTGTCTTTATTGCAGGAACGGCATTCCAGATACTGAGATTTTTTGTACTCAGCAAAAAAGCGGCGCAGATGCGCTTTAAACCAATCCGCCAATACAAAAAATTTTCTACCGGCAGGTTCCACGGGAAATCCATGGCACGCCGGCTTGCATCGCTCAAGGTCACAATTATCGGCGTACATCCTGTAATGACAACGATAACTTCCATCTTTCATGTGTGCCTGATAGCGACGCCGCTTTTCCTCTTGGGACATAATAAGCTTATCTATGAATCATGGGGCATAAGGCTTTTCAGTCTGCCGGAAAAAGCCACCGACATCATGGCGCAGCTGGTTATTGCATGCGCCGTCTTTTTTCTTTTACGTCGAATACTGCTTGCACGGGTCCGCTCCATCAGCACTTTTAATGATTATCTTATTCTCCTTTTGACGGGGGCGCCTTTTTTGACCGGCATTTTAGCCTTTTACCAGATGCCTGATTATGAGTCCATTATCATTTTGCATATGCTCTTTGGTGAATTGATGCTTATAATACTGCCTTTCACAAAACTGGCACACATGATATTCTTTTTTATCAATCGTTTTTTGGTCCCCCATGAAAACAGTTTTGGGCACGGGACCAGAACATGGTACTTTGGAAGCCCAAAATTCAGTTTCAAAAAATGGTATTTCGGAAAAGAAAAATTTGATATCGAAAAATGGTAAATTTTTAACATTTTAACGGCTCGGATAATCGTTTTCTAAAAAACGCCGGCCGATGAACAGTGAATTCAACAGCACCAAAACCTATGAAAAAATAGCCTAAAATGAAATATTACCAGGATCGTGAACCCAATCATTTGAACAATATGACCCGTCTTTTGGTCCGTGTCAGCGCTTCACTGCGTATCTACACTGCCTTATACAGGCGGCGTGTATAAAGTCTCCGGCAGTCACCGCCCTTGCCTGATTTTATATAAAACCGGCAAACCAAAATTTTTGCACGCTTTGTTCAATTTATTTCGTCCCGACCCCATGTATAGCGGGGAATTCAATGTCAGCGGAAAAAACAGCAGAAATTGATACAAAAAAAATTTGGGAAACAATTAACAGGAATAAAACCAATATCAGTTTATCACTCAAATTATGCGTCCATTGTACGTTATGTGCTGAAAGCTGTTTTTTGTATATGAATCATGAAAAAAATCCAATCTATATGCCTTCCCATAAATTCATAAATTCTCTGGGCAGGCTATATAAGCAAAAGGGGAAAATTGACAAAAAAGGCCTGGAGGAAATTAAAGAAATCGTCTGGGAAAGATGTGTACTTTGCACACGCTGTTACTGCCCGATGGGCATTGATATTCCGGGTATGATAGCACTTACCAGGGGCATTTGCCGCGAACAGGGGATTTTACCTGAATTCGATGAAGAATAATTTGTTTTCTATCGTTTTCCAGTATAGACCGCAGAAAGTGTGAGGAAAAATGTATTTCCAGAAAAATAAAATTTATCTACCAATAGCCTTTATTCTATTTTTTACTGTTTCCGGCATTTCAATATCCTTTGCTCAACCCGAGAATATACTATTGGATCATGATTTTACCGATTTTCAGAGGAACACCGCTGGTAAAAAGGAGCGCTCTGCCGTGATGTTCCCCCATGAATCGCATATGGATCAATTTGAGTGTCTGGCGTGCCACCACATTTATGAAAACGGAGAAAATGTTTTAGACGAATCAGAACTTGAAGAGGGCGATCCAAATGTTAGGTGCGCCTCCTGCCATAATTCTAAAACAAAAATCAATCTTGAGGATGCATTCCATAATTTATGTATATCATGCCATCAAGAAAGCAAAAAAAAATATTGGATCCCCCGCAAGGGAATTCAATGGAAAGCCTTTGCGCAAAGCGGAGAAATGCCGGCACCCACTCTTTGCGGTCAGTGCCACGTGCTCAAAAAACAGGCACCGTCAGAATAGTGCGCATTGCAATGAAACGTCTTTGCGTGCCCTTCAATTCTAATGCAAAATGGACTGTTGTCCAGGAGGTATAGTTGGTTAAAGTAGAGAGAAAACCCTTTGAAGAAATTAAGTCTTCCATAAAAAAGTACAAAAAAATACTGAATATCGGCTGTGGTGGATGCGCATCCGTTTGTCTGGGTGGCGGCCAAAAAGAGGTAAACGCATTGAATGCCGAGCTCAATTTAACCTTTAAAGCCGACAAACTGCCCAACCGACTGTACAGCTATACAGTAGAAAGAGCATGCAATTTGCGGTATCTTGTTGAACTCGATGAAATTGTAAAAGAATACGACTGTCTGATCTCAATGGCCTGTGGCGCAGGCACCCAGCTCCTTGCTGAAAAATTCATAGACATACCTGTTTTCCCGGTGGTAAACACGATCGCTATTGGAATCGATAGAGATATCGGGATGTATGAAGAAAGATGCAGAGCCTGCGGAGACTGCGTTATAGGATATACAGGCGGCATATGTCCTGTCACCCGCTGTGCTAAAAGCCTTTTTAACGGTCCCTGCGGCGGCGTCTCAGAGGGTATGTGTGAGATAAATCCGTCGGTGCCTTATGATGTTCCCTGTGCATGGTGTGAAATTTACGACCGACTCAAAAAACAGGACCGGCTCGAAGATATTCTGAAAATTCGTCCGGTAGCAGAATGGGAGAATCAGATTCAGAGAACGATTGTTCAAGGGCCCTATAAAAATAGATACTTTGAACGCCATTAATGCCTAAGTTGCCGCCGATTTGTTTTTCCATATAATCGGCAGGTAATAATCCTGAATGAAATAAATTTGAGTATAATTGATCAAGTTTATTGCGTGCATGATCCTAAGGGGTCGCCCAAATAACAGATTCACATTTTTTTAGTGCAAGGCGCCCGGCCGAGAAGATGTGAAAATGCAGGGATATTCTTAAGTTTTCTTAACACAACCGGGCCTGATGCGTCGACGTTTAAAATGTAACATTATTTTTTCGTAAACGCTGAACATTGATACATGGAAAAGAGGGAGATATGATCAATACTGGCTCGGGCAAGTTAGCCGATAAAAACCCACTGGGTCTTGAAATCAATCCACCGGTCTTCTGGACTTCGGCAATTATTGTCATAGGATTTCTGGTATTTGGGTTAATCAACATCAAAGCTGTCGGTACTTTGTTCAACACGGCCCGGTTGTGGGTATGTGAATACACCGGCTGGTTTTTTGTCATTGTGGTCAATGTGATACTGTTCTATATGATTTTCCTGTTTTTTTCCAAATACGGAAAATTGAAAATCGGCGGTCCGGACAGCCAACCGAGATGCAGCCTTTTTGTATGGTTCTGCATGCTTTTCAGCGCCGGTACAGGAATAGGGCTTGTATTTTTTGGTGTTGCCGAGCCCATCTATCACTATATCACGCCGCCGCCCTTGGGCGTTGCCGCCGAAACAATTGCAGCGGCAAAACTCTCCATGGCCATCACCTTTTTTCACTGGGGCTTCCATGCCTGGGCACTGTATGCATTTCTGGGTCTGGGGCTGGGTTTTTTTGCATTCAGCCGCGGGCTTCCTTTGGCCATCAGCAGTGTTTTTTATCCGCTTATCGGGAAAAAAATTTACGGCCCCATCGGAATTGCCATCGATATTTTTGCCAGCGTCGCGACATTGTTCGGCCTGGCAACTTCCCAGGGACTGGCTGTTTCTCAAATCAACGCAGGGTTAAACTATATTTTGGGGATACCCATTAGCACCACGGTGCAAATTATACTGATCGGTATCATCACCGTTTGTGTAACGGTGTCCGTTGTGGGGGGGGTGTATTCAGGGATAAAACAGCTTAGCATTATCACGATCGTCCTGAGTATTTTTCTCATGGCCTTTACTTTTCTGGCAGGGCCGACCTTAGTTATCTTGAACGCCATACCGCAAAACATCGGAAATTTTTTCAATCAATTCTGGAATATTGCTTTATTCTCAGAGGCCTTTTCGCAGATTCCACGACAAAATTGCTGGACCATCTTTTACTGGGCCTGGTGGATCACCTGGGCGCCGGTTGTGGGAATGTTTATTGCGCGGATCTCCAGAGGAAGAACCGTAAAAGAATTCATCACGGGTGTCTTGTTCGCACCTACCCTGCTGACATTTTTATGGCTTACGATATTTGGCAGTTCTGCACTGTATATGGAAATGTTCAAAGACGTCGAAATTGCCCAGGCAATTGACAAGGATATCTCCATCGCCATATACACATTTTTTGAAAACCTTCGCCTCTCCGGCATCAGCTCCATTACGGTGATTGTGCTGGCCGCTTTATTCTTCATCACTTCATCCAACTCGGCGACCCTGGTTATCACGATCATTACGGGCGGCGGCAAAACCAATCCGCCCACGATTCAGCGTGTTTTCTGGGCCGGCCTCCAGGGGGGTGTTGCAGCAGCCCTGCTGCTTGGCGGAGGCCTGATCGCCTTGCAATCAGCTACCCTTGTTGCCGGCCTGCCCCTTACCGGCATACTGCTGGCAATGCTTTTCAGCCTTAAAAAAGGCCTGGATGAAGAGTATGACAGCGTTTACGGATAAAATCAGCGTAAAAATTTCACAATTGAATTTTAAATTTTCTCCTTTTTCCCTGTAAAACTATTCCAGAGCATTCCCATAAGGCCCATACCGGATTTATACGCTTTTCCGTGTAAAAACAATTTTTCAACCTTTAGGAAACGAAGATCTTCAGGATCAAGTTTTAAGGGATCCTGGTTCAAAATGACCATACCCGCAATTTTCCCTTTTTCTAAACTCCCACGCATTTTTTCATCAAAGGCAGTCCTGGCTACTTCGTATGTATACATTTTTAAAGCATCTGTAATCAAAACAGATTAATCCGGATCATAAGGATGATACAGGCCCCATAGATTCCTTCAATTGGATCGGGATGGGTAACAGGGGGATCTGATCCGCCGCTGAGATGTATTCCTGCATTCAAAATAGATTGCAGCGGTGAGCTTGTTTTGTTGAAAGCTCATTAAATTATTGAAATTACAAATATCAAACAATTTCCAAGGACCCAAATTCGAAAATCCAAACAATGTCTCGTCCTGGAAGATTCGGGCCATTGAATATTGGAATTTGTGATTTATTTGAAATTTCGTGCTTGGAATTTGTGATTTTTAAACACAAAACGCCAAGGCAAAGCCATCTATCTCTGCTCTGGCCCAAAGGACCAGGTTTTTCAGGACAAAAATAAAAACGAAACCATATCCCCAAAAAAGGTTGCTGCATTTGCTTGATGTGATTACAGGTAAAGACCCTTTATAAAATTTTTCACAGACGCTTCGTACAGGTCCTCGTAGTCTTCCCCTTTTAACAGGGTGTTTTTCATTTTTCTAAGCTGCAGCATGCCCTGCAGGGTTGCCCAGAGGATCATGGCATAGCGGACCGCATCCACATCAACAAAAATACCAGCTTGGATACCCGCTTCAATGGTGCCGGCCACGACCTGCAGGATATTGTTGCCCTTACGGTCGATCCGGTCCTTCAAAGGCCTGGAAAACATCACTTCCGGCGATGCCAGGAAATAATTGATAATATCGTAGTATTCCCTGTTGTTTTGGCTGAAATCCAGATAGGCCATGGCATATTGTTTGAGTTTTTCCACCGGCGCTGCTGCCGTATCGTCAATCGTCCTTAATTTTGCACACAGCAATTCGAGGCCTTGTTGCTGAAGGGCGATAAATATTTCCTCCTTGCTCTGATAATAGGAGTATATGGTACCAACACCCAGTTCAGCCAGACTGGCAATCCTGGTGATGGAAGCTGCCTGTAACCCGCTTTCGTACAAGATGCTGCGGGCTGCTTCCAGGATTTGCTTCTTTCGCTGGTTCTTTTCCTTTTGTCTTCTTTCTTTTAGTCCCATGGAAAACCATTTTCACTATTCATAATTCAGTTACAGAGCTCTGACTTGAACTGCCGGGTCATCAGTCTTTCATAAATACCCGGCGTGAGGCGGCTGACCCGATAACCGATTTTCCCCATCCATGTCAACACCAGCAGATTTTTTCGTTTTACGGCGCCGTGATATATACTTGCAGCAGCGCTCTCCGGGGTATCCTGCTTCCCGATCCTGGACTGTGGAACCGTTGTAATATTGCCGTCTCCGCCCAGGGCCCGGGTCTGAAGGTTGGTTTTGATGAATCCGGGGCACACGATCATCACATGAGCGCCTGTATGCCTGATTTCGCATCGCAGGGAGGTAAAAAGGCCGTGCAGGGCATGTTTGCTGGCACTGTATCCGGTCCGGCCGAGAAGCGGGGCCACTCCGGCAATACTTTCATTGACGATAATCATTCCCCGGCGCTTGATGATACTGTCTATGGCGGCCCTGGTGCAGTACAGGGCACCGAAAAAATTGACTGCCATGACCTTTTGAAACACGGCTACCTCTGTTTCTGTAAATAGGCTTCGCTGGGTAATCCCGGCGTTGTTGACAAGTACATCGATGTGGCCGAAGGCCGCTATTATTTTCGCCACGGCCGCTTCGCACATATCCTGCCGGGTTACATCACACACAACGCCCACGGCGCGATGCCCGCGGTCGGCAAACTGTTTTTCGCACGCTTCCAGGGCGGTCTTGTCCATATCAATGAGCCCGATAAAAGCGCCTTCATGCGCAAATTTACCCGCAAGGGCCAGCCCGATGCCGCTGGCACCACCGGTAATCACGACGACTTTTTCGTTAAACGGCTGCTGTGACATGAGCCACCTTCCTGTTATAAAAAGTAGTGGAATATGCGTTTTGAGTATTGAGAGATGTTAAATATTTGAATTTCCATACTATGGCGCCTCAAATTCATTCCAATGCCTGACACTCTATGTTTTTAGATGTTTTGAAACGGGTGAAGATAAACGCAGTGACCAGACCGGCAATAATATGCCATACGCCCCACCAGGCCACCAGAATGGCCATGCCCCCCATGCCACCGAAAAAATTAAATACCAGAATTAGCCCCAGGGCGGCATTCTGAATGCCCACCTCAAGGCAGACGGCCCGACAGTCCCCTTCTTCCAGGCGAAAAAGCCGTCCTGTCCAGTAACCCAGGTTCAACGCCAGGGCATTGTGAATAAAAACAGCCAGGACAACAAGACCGATAACCTGGAAAAAAATCTTGAAATTTGCCGCCAGAGCGCCAAGAATAATCAGAATGAAAAAAACCAGGGCAAAGATTTTAAACGGTTTCCTGACTTTATTGGCAAGATTTGGAAATAGCCGGGACAGGGTCATTCCTAAAATTAACGGTATGCCAAGGATGATAAACACGGTGGTAAAAACATCCATGGGGTTGAGGCTTACCTTCTGAAGAATTTGTGCGGTATCCGGGTTCAGGCCACCCCAGATGGAAAGATTCAGCGGCGTCATGATGATGGCTGCAGCAGTGGAAATGGCCGTCATGCTGATGGATACCGCACAATTGCCTTTGGCAAGATATGTCATGAGGTTGGACAGGTTCCCGCCGGGGCAGGCGGCTACCAGAATCATCCCCAGGGCAATGGAAGGATGCGGTTTGATCACCAGGGTCAGCAGGTATGTAAGCGCCGGCAGAAGGAGGAACTGGGCCACCAGACCGATGGCCGGGGCCTTGGGGGCTTTCATGATCCGTTTAAAATCATCCAGCTTGAGATCCAGGGCCACGCCGAGCATCATGATGCCGATGGCCGCATTTATGGCCAGCAGGCCTTGAGGATTGAAATTCAGTCGAACCTGATCAATGGCTACCGGATCCATGCATTCCTCCTTAAATAAGGTTAGTTAGGTCGAAGGTAGAAGGCTGAAGGTTGAAGGAATTCTGTCTATTTGGTGGGCACAGCCCACCCTACGATACCCTCTTAACTTACCACTCAACCCTTCCTACCCATCTTGTCAAACTCTTAGATCTTTCCCCAAAAAGCATGGGCGTAATTTAAAAAAGGCAGAGCGCAGCGAAACCACATTCATCATTCCGAATTCATCATTCATCATTCGCTTTCACCTTCAGCCTTCTACCTTCTACACCTTATACGCCCCCACATTCGCCAGAGCCATACTCCCGGGGCTTACGGTTGTGGGGTCGGTCATAACATTGATGCAGCATATTTTACCAGAGGCAAAGGCCGCTTCCAGGGCCGGCCGGATCTGTTCGGGTTTTTCTACAAAAAATCCCTTTCCGCCGATGGCCTCCACCATTTTATGATAATCCACCTTGCCGATAAGTGTGCCGGCTTCGATGGCGTGACCGATCCTGATTTCCTGGCTGTGCCGAATCATACCCCATCCAAGATCATTGCTGATCACCACTACAATGGTCAGCCCTTTGCGAATGGCATTCTCAAACTCCATGAAATTGAAACCGACAGAGCCGTCCCCGGTCAGCAGCAGGACCCTCTTTTCAGGATATCTCAATTTAGCGGCATTGGCATAGGGCAGACCCACTGCAAGGGAACCGAAAATACCATAATCCAGGTAATGGCCTGCCCTTTTTATAGTACGGGTCATCTCCATCCATATAGTAGTATCCCCGCCGTCAGCCACGACAATATCATCCTCCCTGCCCATAAAATCATCTATTTCACGGGCCAGACGCATCGGATGAATGGGCGTATTCGTGCTTTCCCAGTCGGCCTTGCTTGCTGCCTTTCCGACCTTGTCCGCCTCCCGAAGTGTGGTGATCCACCCGGAAAACTTTCTTTTCAATTCATCTGACAGGCCTTTGGCATCCAGGATATCATTGCACTCGGTTAAAAAGGCCTGCAGATCGCTCACCACCGGGAGATCGACGGACCGGTTTCGACCGATCTCTTCAGCGTGGATGTCCACTTGAATTATTTTTGCAGCCGGGTTTAAGATATCGCCGAACATGTAGTAAAGTGAAATCCGGGTGCCCAGCACAACCACCAGATCCGTTTCAAGAAAGGCGGCAAAAGCAGGGCCGGGTCTTATGATTAGGGAACTTTCAAAGCATAAGGGATGTGTATTCGGGATCGTTCCTCTGCCTGAAAGTGACGTAAAGACAGGCAGGGAACTTTTTTCGATAAAAGAGACAAGATCTGTTTCCGCTTCTGCCTGCCATATGCCGGTGCCCGCAATCACGACGGGTTTTTCACTGTTGCGAATCATTTCAATGGCCCTTTCTGCGCCCTGACGATCCACCGGTTTTGACGTAACAACGGTTTGCATTTTTTTAACTGTCTCTTCTTCAACAGCGCTGTTAAGTACATCCACGGGAAACTCCAGATAAACGGGTCCGGGGCGGCCGCTGGTCGCGATTCGAAACGCCATATCGACATACTCCCGGGCCCTTTCGGTTTTCTGACAGACAAGGGTCTTTTTCACCATGGGAGAAATGACCGGTTCCTGAATCATGTCCTGAAGATCCAGCTTCTCCTTATGATCCAGGCCCACGCAGCCCGCAATCAGCACAAGGGGCGTATTTGAAAAAAAGGCACTCGCAACACCGGTGAGTGCGTTAGTAAACCCGGGCCCGGCTGTCACCATGGCCACACCGGGCTTTCGGGTCAGTTTACCCCAGGCCTCGGCCATAAACAGGGCAGCCTGTTCGTGACGTGTATCGAACAGCTTGATTTCAGTTTCCTCAAGGTATTGGTAAATCGGCGTAATATGCCCGCCACTTAAAGTAAAAATGTATTCTATCTGTTTTTCAACCAATGCCTCTGCTACAATTTGCCCGCCAGTTATCGTCGCCATGCCGTATTCTCCTTGTTATAATTCCATGAGCTGCCCGCCGGTAATATTAATCGCCTGACCGGTCATATAAGAAGACTGCTTTGATGCCAGAAATGCCACCAGACAGGCCACTTCCGAAGGAGACCCGATTCGCCCCATGGGAATCTCCTCACACATCTTTTGTCTGCGATCTTCAATGGTTGTTTCAAAAAACTGGGCTTCCAGGCCAAACCGCCAGTTTTCAAGGTCTGTATCCACCTGCCCCGGACAAATGGCATTCACCCGAATTTTAAGACCAGCCAGTTCTTTTGCCATCACCTTTGTCAGCATAATCACGCCGGCCTTGGCCACGGCATAGGCCCCGTTAAAAAGCGGCGGCACCTTGCCGGCCCGGGAGGCGGTATTGATGATAACGCCGGGTTCTCCCATCATCATGGGCATCACGGCCCGGGTCATCCGGAAAACACCATGCAGGTTCACATCAATGGTTTTCATCCATGCCTCTTCATCATAGGTATGGACGGCATTGGGCACCCCAAAAGACGCCCCGGCATTGTTGCACAGCACATCAATATGATCATGTTTGGTCTCCACCTCGTCGAGCATCTTTCGGATGGAATCATTGCGGGTGACATCCACATTGACCGCCATTGCATCAATATCCCATGTCTTTCTCAACTCATCGGCAATATCGGCCATCTCATTGGAAGTGCCCGTTTTGATCTGTTGATCTTCAACCGGGATATCCCCCAGGTCCGTGATGATGACATTCATGCCAATGGAAGCCAGTTTGCGGGAAATGGCATACCCGATGCCACTGCGCTTGCCCGAACCGGATACAAGGGCTGTTTTGCCTTTAAGGTCTTCGTACATATTCCCTCCATTTTAATCCATTGAACGGCCAAAGAATTGTTGTCAAGTTATAACTTTAAAAAATATAAAGAAAAAACTATTTCGTTTTTCGAATACCTTTCTATTTTTGAATAATATTTTACATATAATCTGATGTCAATAAAAAATTGCATAAGACAGATCCCCGCCACCATTGTCAGAATACCGGATCCGGTAAACAAAATAGATACTATATCTTGACATCAAGATAAATGGTTTTAAAGTATGGACATGGAAACAGCGCCTCACATACGACTGGTCCTGTGGAAAGCTGCCAAGGCCGTTGAAAAAGTGGACCAGGCCAGTATCGCTGATACCGGCCTGCAGCTCAGTGATTTTGCCATCCTCGAAGTTTTGCTCCACAAGGGCCCGTTGCCGGTCAACACTATCGGTGAAAAGGTGCTGCTGACCAGCGGGTCCATGACGGCTGCCGTTAATCGGTTAGAAAACAAGGGATTTGTCCGTCGCATTCAGGACCCTTTGGACGGACGCTCTTTTTTCGTTCACCTGACCCGACCCGGCCGGGCCCTGATCGGAAAGGCCTATGAAAGAAACCAGAACAACCTTGAATCTGTTGCCGGGGTACTGAGCCCTGAAGAGCGGGGCGAACTGGTGAGGCTATTAAAAAAAATCGGCCTGCATGCTGAAAAGATGCGGTAGCCCTAGACAAAAGGAGAACTCAGACATGAAAATACTCATTGTATACTATTCAACCTACGGGCATGTTCACAAAATGGCCCAGGCCATTGCAGAAGGCGTCAAACAAATCGACGGTGCAGAAGCAGTCTTGCGACGCGTACCTGAAACCCTTCCCACTGATGTAATTAAGAAAATGGGGGCCACAGATGCCCAGAAGTCACTTTCACATGTACCGGTGGCAACAGTGGAAGAGCTGGCTGAAGCAGATGCCGTTATTTTCGGAACGCCCACACGGTTCGGTAATATGTGCGGGCAGATGCGGCAATTTCTGGATGCCACCGGCCAGCTCTGGGCCACCGGTGCGCTGGTAGGCAAGGTGGGCAGTGTTTTTACCAGCTCTGCAACCCAGCATGGCGGTCAGGAATCCACCATCCTTTCATTTCATACCACTTTGTTTCACCATGGGTTTGTGGTTGTCGGTCTGCCGTATGCCTTCCAGGGGCAGATGCGGGTAGATGAAATCACGGGCGGTTCCCCCTACGGGGCCTCCACCATTGCAGGGGGATCAGGCGAGAGAATGCCCAGTAAAAATGAGTTGGACGGCGCGCGCTTTCAGGGAAGGCATGTTGCTTCAATTGCTTTAAAGCTCAAAG
>Ga0307991_1002071_pt1 | contig 13729 bp, 13 predicted proteins | sample EllFjometagen131_FD_203146 | JGI IMG/M metagenome (GOLD analysis project Ga0307991, IMG submission 203146) | Marine microbial communities from Ellis Fjord, Antarctic Ocean - #131 | ecosystem: Environmental > Aquatic > Marine > Unclassified | place: Southern Ocean | collected 2014-10-08
TGGTGATCCGGCTGGAAAAACTGGCCCGGGAGCGTGAATCCAAGGGGCAGGAGAGCAGCGCGCCGGATGCGGATCTGCCAAAGATTTTTTTGGAAAACATGGAGTTTGTGGCCGGGGTCTTGAAGGACATAGATCCTGAAGGACTCAGGGTTCTGGCCAGAAACTTTGATGTGATCGTCAACCGGTTCAAGGAGCATTATGCGGAAACGGCCTAAACTTACAGAGCATAAGTTCGATCAATGGGCGGATGATCTTAAATCCTGGATACAGGATTCGGTTTCGCCCTTTGAAAAGGACACTCCGGAGAAGCAGGCCGAGCGCATTGACCGGGCCAAGTGGGACAAGCTGTTTTTTATGAAGACTTATTTGCCCCATTATTTCACGGCGGAATTCGGCGATTTTCATGAGCAATGGGGAGACCTTTCGGAGATCCGCGACGAGTGCGTGTTTGTGGCCGCGCCCAGGGAACATGCCAAGTCCACGTTTTTCACCTTCGGCGATCCCATACACGATATCTGTTACGGCCTGCGATGGTTCGAACTGATTATCTCGGACACCAATGACCAGGCCACGGGATTCAGTTTGCCCATCCGCCTGGAACTGGAAGACAATCCGAGAATCAAAAATGATTTCGGCAATTTTCGCGGGGGCGTATGGAAAAATAATGATTTCACTACCAAAAACGGCGTGCGCATTCTTGCTCGTGGAAAAGGTGAAAAAGTCCGGGGCCTGAAAAACCGGCAGCACAGGCCGGACAAAGCCATTGTGGATGATTTTGAAAACGACGAGAACGTTGAAAATCCCCGGCTGGTTGAAAAAGGAATCCGCTGGCTGAGAAGGGCGGTGATCGGCTCGATGGGCGCGGGGTATACGTTTTTGATGATCGGCAATCTCTTTCATCCCAAATCCGTGCTGTCGCAATTCATCGCCGAAAAAGACGAAGATGGAACGCCCCTGTATGTTTCCGATATTTATAGCGCATGGATCGACTACGGCAAGCCGGATCAGCGCCCCCTGTGGCCGGCCCTGTGGCCTGCGGAGCGCCTGGAGAAAAAACGGCGCCAGATGGGTACGGTGGACTTCAACGCCGAAATGATGAACCTCACGGGCGCCGAAGACAGTCCCTTCCGGGAAGCATGGTTCAGATATTATGCCCGAATAGAAATCGTCAATCATGTGTTGCAGGTGGCAACATTCGTGGACCCGAGCGCGACCAGCACGGAATCATCCGACTATAAGGCCGTGATCACGGTCAGCTCCGAACAATACGAAAAGCTCATTTTCCGGTGCCTGCATGCCTGGATACGAAAGGCCACCATCGGCGAGATGTTCGGCGCCGCTTACCACCAGGTGGATCATTACGGCGGTACCATCGGCATCGAAGAAAACATGTTCAAGGATTTTCTCCATGAGGCCATCCAACAAGAGGCAAAACGCCGTAACCGGTACCTGCCCTGGATGCCGGTGCACCATTCCGGAAACAAGCGGGCGCGGATCGTGGGGTCTCTGAGCTATCTGGTGGAGCATGGGCTGATATTGTTCGAGAAAAATCACAGCGACCAGGACCTGCTCATCGAGCAGCTCATCTATATCGACAACAAAAATGTGAATGACGACGGCCCGGACGGGCTCGAAGGGGCGGTGGACCTGCTACAAAGCGGCGCTTTAGGCCCGGCGGAATATACATCCTTATCAAAACGAAAATTCGGTTCCATCAAGGGGACATGGTAATGGCAATACTCGATCAGTTCGGACGGGAAATAAAGACGACCAAGGTTCCGGAGAAACGGCCCCTGGCCACGGCGCCGGTGCTTGACTCGTGGCGGGAATATGTGAGCGCGGGCCTGACCCCACAGCGGTTGTCGAGCCTGCTCAAGGAAGCGGATTCGGGCAATGTGCAGCGACAGGCCGAGCTGTTCGACCAAATGGAAGAAAAAGACGCGCACCTTTTGGGCGAATCGGAAAAGCGGCGAAACGCCATTCTGGACGTTGATTTTACTGTCACACCGGCCTCGGAAGACAGCCGGGATGTTAAAGTCGCGGAGTTTGTTCAGGAATATTTCGACAACTCAACGGATTGGGACGACACTATCGTCTCTATGCAGGACAGCGTTGGCAAGGGATTCTCGGCCCTGGAGATCCACTGGGACGTATCGTCCGGCCAGGCCATGCCAAAAGACCTGGAGTTCATCGAGCAAAAACGGTTTATTTTTACCGATACGACCGGGTACCTGCGCAAGTATCCGCTGCTGCTTTCGGATGCAAATATGATGGGTGACGAAATCCCGGCATGGAAGGTGCTCTTTCATCGTTATGGCGGCAAGGCAGGTCACGCGGCCCGATCCGGCATCTACCGGGTGTGCGCGTGGATGTACCTCTTCCGCAACTACGCACTCAAGGACTGGATGACGTTTTTGGAAGTTTTCGGCATGCCCCTGCGCCTGGGAAAATACGATCCCGGAGCCAGCAAGGAGGACAAGGATGCCCTGATTGTGGCCATACGATCCCTGGGTTCAGATGCTGCCGGAATCATATCGAAAAATACGGATATTGATTTCGTCGAGGCGGTCAAAAGCGGGACCAAGGGGGACAACCCTTATCTTGCGATGGCCGAGTTTTGCGGCAAAGAAATGTCAAAAGCCATCCTTGGCCAGACATTGACCGCAGATGTCGGCGATACGGGCTCTTATGCAGCGGCCAATACTCACAATGAAGTACGGCTCGATCTTGCCAAGGCGGACACGCGGGCGCTGTCTGCGACGACGCGATATCAGATGATCCGTCCGATGGTGGGTTTTAATTTCGGGTGGGACACTGCGGTACCGGGATACTCTGCGATCTGGAACGAGCGCGAAGATCTGAAAAGCCTGAGCGAGGTCTATAAAAACGTGATCGGGTTCGGCCAGCCCGTGTCTCCCGAGCACGTGAGCGAGAGGTTCGGCATTCCCCTGCCCGAGAAAGACCAGGAAATTTTACAGCCCGCGAGCGGTGGCGGACCAATGGCCATGAAACGCCCGCATTCGCTCCAGGCTGCGCGATCGAGGATATTGGCGGGTAAGCACACGCGATTAAGCGGAAAAGTCGATCCCGGGCCGGATTATGACGCTCAGCAGCAGGCAATAGAAGATCTGGCGGACGATTCGCTGGCCCTGGCTGCAGATGCGTGGAAGGGAATCGATGCGCCGGTCCGGAAACTGATCGCCTCCAGCTCAAGTCTTGATGAAATCAGGGACCGGATTTTTGATGTTTACGGGGATCTGGAGCCAAGCGATCTGGAAAAACTGGTACGCGACGCGCTGGTCACAGCGCTTTTGGCCGGAGCTATGGATGCAGCCAACAATCCCCGGGGGAAACGGTAGATTATGAATGTCATATTGCGGATAGCGGACCAAGAAAAAGTGATCGCGGCGCTGGACAGCCTCGATGACAGGGTGCGGGATCTCAGGAGACCCCTGGCGGATTTCGGGGAGCGGATGGTCAGAAAGATAGCCAAAAGATTATCCGGACCGGCGCTCAAGGAAAGAACCGGCAGGCTCAAGGGCTCCCTGGCTCATGAGGAAACCCCTGACACCGCGGAAATTTCGGCCGGCGGAGCGGACGATGTGGACTACGCGGCCATACATCATTTCGGAGGAACGATCAGGCCGAAAAAGAAAAAGTTTCTGACCATCCCGTTTCCGGGAGGGCCTGCGGACCAAAGGGTTCCGATGAGAGCGGCGGATTTTAATGACACGTTTGTAGCCAAGGGAATAATTTTCCGGACGATAGGCCGGGACAATATAGAGCCGCTGTTTATACTGAAAAAATCCGTTAAAATCGAGGCGAGGCCGTACATGTACGAGGAAGAGTCAGACATAGTGTATTTGAAGGAATCGATCGCTGATTTCATCGCGGGGGCGTGGTCGTGAAAGTAATGCCGTTTGCAGAGGCCGTTGAATTTTTCCGGGACAAGTTTCCCATGACCGATGCGGAATATAAAACCCTGGTCGCGGAGGTGGGAGAGTATGCCGGCAGCCTGGCGTTTACGGTATCACGCATTGCATCCGCCGACCTGCTTCAGGATCTGCACGGCGAGATATTGAAAGCCATCGAGGAGGGCGGCACGTTCTTTGAATTTCGGGAAGGCATTGACGAAATCATGGCCCGGCGGGGATGGGAAGGCTTGGCGCCCTACCGGCTGGATAACATCTTTCGGACCAACATTCAAACTGCATACAACGTGGGACGGTACAAACAAATGAAGGCGATCGCGGAACGCCGTCCCTACTGGGAATACGACGCGGTGAACGATGCGTATACACGGCCCAGCCACCTGGCACAGGACGGCAAGATCTATCGTCATGATCATCCGTTCTGGGATACGTGGATGCCTAGTAATGGATTTAGGTGCAGATGTGTCGTGCACTCTATATCGGCGCAAGAAATGGAAGAAGAAAAGCTCAAAGAGGAGACGCAAGTCACGAAATTACAGCCGGATGAGGGCTTTCGTCACAACCCGGCTGAGCAGCAATGGCGCCCGGACCCGGAGAAATACGATCCGGCGCTTCGGTCGCAATTGGATATGGGACTAAAGGTGAGAAAATGAAAGCACTCTATATTTTAAAGATGATCGACGGGGCCCCGGATACATTCCAGGTTTTGCCGTTCGGCAGAATTGACATCGAGGGCGAGCCTCCGGCGTATCTGGACGATGGAAGCATGGATTCGATCATTGCCAATTTTGAGCGGCGGGGCAACCGGATGGTCGTGGATTATGAGCATCAGACCCTCATGGATGTTCAGGCACCGGCCTCCGGATGGATTTCCCAAATGATCAACAAGGGCAAGCAAGGCCTGTGGGCCGTGGTGGACTGGACCGACAAGGCAAAAGAATATATTGCAAACAAGGAATACCTCTACTTCTCACCCGTATTCTGGGTCAGCGCCAAGGAGCGCAAGGTTGTGGCCATTAAAAACATTGCCCTGACAAACGATCCCAAGGTCAACCATTTAAGGCCGATCATCGCCAAATTGGCATGGCCGGATGAATATAAATCCAAAACCGACAACAAAGGAGAAATTATCATGATTGCAAAACTCAGAAAACTGTTCGGACTGGCGGAAGATGCCGGCAATGAAAAGGTGGTCGAAGCTGTCGAGGCGGTGGTGGCAAAGAACAAAGATCTTGAAAAAAAGATCGAGGAAGGATCGAAAAAGATCGTGGCCTGTAAGGAAGTGCTGGACGTGCTCAAGCTGACCAAGGATGCGGATGCGACAATGGTGGTCGCGGCCATCGGCAGCCTGGGCAAAGTCGACGATGTGGCAAAGGAGTTGAGCCTCCAGGTGGCCAAGCTCAGCAAGGAACTGTCAGGAATGAAGCAGTCCGACCTTACGGCCATCGCTTTAAAGGACGGGAAAACCAGCCCCGAAGAGTTGGAAAAATGGGGGAACGATCTGGCGCTCAGAGATCCGGAGAAATTCAGGCTGATCGTGCTCTCCCGCCCCGAAGGCAGCGTGGTTCCCGTGGATCAGCTACGCAAAAAACAGACCCGGACAGACGACGTGATTGCCGATGAAGCGGTGCTCAATGTGGCCAAGATGTTCGGGAATACGCCGGATGATATTAAGAAATACGGCGGATAGGGCGCAGGGTAGAAGATCAGAAAATCAGAAGATTAGAAGGTCGGAAGCTCGCGGGCATTCGGCTTGCCAACTTTCAAACTTTCTCATCTTCGTAACTTCTTTTTTTTTAAAAGCGGAGGTAAAAAATGACGGCATTAACTAAAGACAATAAGCTCGAATACCGGGAGGGCGTGGAGTTATCCTGCCCGGTGGACGACGGAGATACCATCTATGGCGGCGCGTTCGTTTGCGCGAATGCGGACGGGTATCTGGTGGACGGCGCTGACGAATCCGGCCTGATTTTTATGGGCGTGTCCCTGGAACAAAAAGACAATTCCTCGGGCCTGGACGGCGCACTGGTATGTCAGATCCGGCGCCGGGGGCTGATCAAGGCCATCCTGGACACGGCCATCACCCAGGCCAATGTGGGTGACAACGTATTTTTGGTGGATGATCAGACCGTGGACCTGACCGCCAACGTGACTTATAACATTTTCTGCGGAATTATCGCAGAGTATATCGATACGACCCATGCGTGGATCGACATTGAGCCGGCCATCAAACAGGCGGACGTGGCCACGCATATCGCAGATGCCGCCGGGGCCCATGCGGCCAGCGCGATTTCCATCGCTGATGCCGGAGCTTTCACGGTCCAGACTGAGGCAGAGGCTGCGCTCCAGGAGATCTACCAGAGCCTGCTCACCGCCAAGGGCATCATCAATATTCCCATGCCGGTGATTACCAATGCAGGGGTTGCCCTGGCTGTATTCGGCGATGCCACTGATCCGTTGCCCGGATTTTGCGTCACCGCCGAGGGTCTGGGCATCCGCTGGAACAATCATGGCACGCCCACACCGGTCGGGACCAAGGTTATGGTTCCTCCGGACATGGATGTTACCGCCAACGCGGTGCTCCATATTCTTGCTGCCAAGGTGGGAGCGACCGAGGGAGATGCCACAAAGTTCACGGTTGAAGCGTTCAACAACGTGGTGGCCGCGCTCTATGATGCGGATGAGGATTACGGCGGAGACACGGACGCCATGACCGGGGATGCAACCAGCAAAACCGTTCAGCACGTAACGCTCACCCTGGCACTGGCAAATCTGGCAGCCTATCCGGCGGCGATGGAATTGACGTTGCAGCCCAAGGACGGAACGCTGGGCACGGATGACGTGATCATGTTCTCAGCCTGGATCGAGTACAAAAAGAAGCTGCTCGCGGCATAATGCGTAACCATTTTTAACGAAAGGAGGCACGGCCATGATAGTAAACCAAGCAAATTTAACGGCGGTTTTCATCAATTTGAAAACCACTTTCAACAAGGCGTTCGATGCCGCTCCCTCGATGTGGGAGAAAACCACCATGCGCGTACCGAGCACGTCGGGACAGAACGATTATGCCTGGCTGAGCAACTTCCCGAAGATGCGCAAATGGTTGGGAGACAAGGTCATTAAAACCCTCGAAGCGTTTAAATATACCATCGTGAACGACGACTTTGAGGCAACCGTAGAGGTGGACCGGAACCATATAGACGATGACCAAATCGGCATATACCAACCCCAGGCAATGGACGCGGGATTTTCTTCCAAGCAGCTTCCGGACGAGATCGATGCGGACCTGAAAAACGGCGCATTCACAAATGAATGCTATGATGGGCAATATTTTTACGACGACGATCACGAGGTGGCCGGTGCGAGTGTGAGCAACCTGGGCACGGCCGCTCTTTCATCGGCCAGCAATGTGGCTGCAGCGGCAAGTTATGGGGTCGGGCGTCTGGCCATAATGAGCCTTACGGACGACGAAGGTCGCCCTCTGGCATTGATACCGAATCTTTTGGAAGTTCCGCCGGCGCTGGAGGCCACCGGAAAACTGCTTGTTGAAAATGCCAAGCTTGCCGATGATACGCCGAATCCATATCACGGCACGGCGGAATTGATGGTCAACCCAAGGCTCACCAGCTCTACCGCGTGGTTTTTGCACGTAACCAACCGGCCCTTAAAACCCTTTATTTATCAGGAGCGCAAAGCTCCGGTGTTCGTTCAGCAAACGGACATGCAGGCCGACAACGTTTTTAATCGGAAAAAATACCGGTTCGGCGCGGAAGCGCGCGCGGCCGGCGGTTACGGTCTGTGGCAGATGAGCTACGGGTCTACCGGCGGAGGCTGATAAAAAATAGAAGGTAAGAAAATCAGAGGGTATGTGAGCTGATAAAAATAGAAGGTAAGAAAATCAGAGGGTATGAAGGTTGGAAGATCGATGTTTTTCGGCCTGCCAACCTTCTGACCCCCTTACCTTCTTAACTTCTTTTTTGAAAGGGAGGGAGTGAATGATTCGAATAACCAGTAAGCGACACAATTTCCGCAGGTGCGGCATACCTCATCCCAAGACGCCGGTGGATTATCCGGATGAAAGGTTTTCGGAAGAGGAGCTGAAGATCCTGCAGGCGGAGCGAATGCTGACAGTGGAGGTTATAGACGACGGGGAAATCGCCAGGGTGAAAAATCCTCAATGGGCAACTATTGCGGAAATCAAAGCGACGCTAAATAAACTTGGAATCGAATACCCCGTGAAGACATCAAAAGCGGACCTTATAAAACTGCTGGAAGAAAAAACCGCTGCACCGCCCGAGGAATAGACGATGGCCTACTGCACACAAGAAGATATTTTAAAAATGATAGATGAGGCCGTGCTTATCCAGTTGACGGACCCAGCCGGAGAAGCGATTGATGAGGAAAAAGTGTTGCGGGCCATCACGGATGCCGCCGGCACCATCGATTCGTATTGCCAAAAGGGGTATACGGTACCTCTTGACCCTGTGTCTGACAAAGTCCGGCAGATCAGCGTGGATATTGCCATATACAATCTTTATTCCCTAAAAGGCGACACCGCGCCGGATATGTGCAAAGACCGGCACAAAGAGGCGATCCGCTGGCTGGAGAAGGTTAACAAGGGGGATATCGATTTGGGCGCAGCCACTCCGGCGGCGATAAATACCAGTAACACCGTCGTCATAGTGTCCAACGATCGTCTCTTTGATCGCGACAAAATGAGCGGGTTTTAAATCATGCATGAATTCGAGGAGCTGGAGCAAATCGTTCTGGACACGCTTGAGCCGCTCAAGGCCCAGGGCGTTAAGACCCTGGATCTTTACGCCGGCCAGGCCGAGGCAGACGACATCGAAGAGCTGGCGAGAATGACCCTGCTTTTCCCCTGCGTGTATGTGGTGGCCACGGGTCTGGCGCTCACGAGGAAGGACCGGTATGACGAAGAAGATATCGGAATTATGCTTCTGGTCGGAGCCCGGAATCTGAGAGGAACGGATGCGGCCAGGCTCGGGGATTCCACGAGTCTGGGCGTGTATGACATCCTGGAGGGTACCGAGGTATTGCTGCATCGGCAAAAGATTCATCCTTCCGGTGCCTTGTTCCTGCGCTCCGCTGCGCCGCTGTACCTGGCGCCGAAAAAAGGGCTGTGTTTTTACGCGGCCAGGTATGAGTTTAAGACAATCAAAACCTGAAAGGTTCCACGTTCACGGTTCACGGTTCCTGGTTAAAATCTTAAACCCCTGAACCATTAAACCTCTGAACCTTGAACCTCAAAAAAGGAGGACATACAATGGCATTACCATCCAGTGCGGATAACATCCGCTATTACGGCACGGGCAGGGCCTATGCCGGGGAGTTTGGCGAAGCGTCGTTCGACGATCTTGGCGAACTGGAGAATATCAATTTCGCCCTCACGGTGACCACCGAAAAGCTGAAAAGCACTCGAAACGCCTCAAGGGCCACGCTCATTGAAAAAGAGACGGAGCGGGACGCGACCTTGACGTTCGGGCTCCGGGAAATGACCAACGAAAATTTAAAGATGACCCTGCTGGGATCGGCGATCAATACCGACAACCAGGCCGCGAGCTATGTTTATCAGGACGAAGTCGGGGCGGCTGCGGACGTGGCCCTGGAGGACGATCTTTATATCGATCTCGGAAAACTGAACGTTTTTACCACCAAGCTGACCGGGACAATTACCGGGACGCTCGCGGCGGGCGATGATGTGACGGGGGCAACGTCGGGCGCCACCGGCAAGATTGCCTATAAGGCCACCGGCTATATCGAACTGGTCAATGTTTCCGGAACATTCCAGGCCGGTGAGACGGTGGCAAAGGAAGAGGGCCATCATATCGTTCCCACGGGCATAGAGACGTTAGAGGATCTCGTGGTAACCGATGCGGGCGGTACAACCCGGCGCGTACAAGGCGATGATTATACCCTGGACGTTGATTATGGCTACATCCGCAAGCTGAGCACCGGTGACATCGTGGATACGGACGTGATCTCCTACGACTATGAGGCCGTAACCCGCTCGTACATATGGGGAATGTCCGCAGGATCGGTGGAGCGCAAGCTGCTATTTGTTTCCGACAAGGACGATAACGGTATCCGCCAGAGATGGACGTTTCACAAGGTCAACATTCTGCTCAACGGCGATTTTCCGCTGATCGGCGAAGGTGCTGCGATACTTTCGGTGACCGCAACCGTGCTCAAGGACGCTACCCAGGCGAGCGGGCAGGAATATTACAAGGTCGAAACCATGTAGTTGGGAGAGAATTGAATGAAAAAGGAAAAAGCTTTTAAAATTGACGACCGGGAATTAATTGCCCGCGAACTCACGGTTAAAGAGATCGCGCAGATAACGGATGCGCTGGGCAGCCCGGACGCGGAAGTCAACGATATCGACATGCTGTTTCCGGACCGGATACCGTCATCTGTGCTTTTGCTGAGCTTGCAGCTGACCCGGGAAGAAATTGCAGAGCATACGCCCTCGGAAATCGAGATCATGATTTCAGAGGTCGAAGAGATAAACCCTACTTTTGCCAGCCTGATGCAACGGCTGGCAATCGTGGGACGGCAGGTTCTGGCGGAAACCTCATCCGCCGAGCCGTCTGCAGATTGATCATGATGGGGCATCATCAGGCATGGGATTACGGGTGGAGCTTTTTCAACCTGGCGATCGAGGAGGCAATCTCCTGGCTAATACCTGCGGATAATGAGACATGACGGATCGAAAAGTCAAAATAACGGTCGAAGCCAAGGACCGGACTAAAGCAGAGCTGGCAAAGACCCGTCGCGAGTTCGACAAGACGAGCGCCTCGGTTTCAAAGGCAAAAAAGATCATGGAAGCCCGCGCTGTTCTCGACGTTCGGCCATTCAAGGAAGTGCGGGCGGAAATCCGGAAGCTGCGCACATCCTACGACACGCTGAAAAAATCCGGAACTCTTTCAACCACAGAACTTTACCAGGCAAAGACAAAGCTCAAACAAAAGACTGCCGAGCTGCGCAGGGAAACGGGAGACTGGGCAGGTGAGCTCGGCAAGGCAAAGATTGGCCTGGCCGCTCTTGCCGCTGCGGGATACCTGTTTATAAAATCGTTTCAGCACTACAGCGAGTTTTCCCAGCGCATGGGAGAGGTCAATACGCTGATCGATGTGAGCCAGGACAGATTTGCAGCCCTGGGCAAAGAGATCCGGGCGCTCACCAAAGACATTCCCCAGACGGCGGCGGAGCTGGCAGCTGCGGAATACGACATCCTGTCCGCCGGCGTGGCCCTGGAGAAATCTACGGGCGTATTGACACAGTCCGCAAAAGCCGCAGTGGCCGGGGTCACGGATACAAAGACCGCTGCCAATGCCGGTATTGCCGTGATCAACGCCTATGGCAAGTCCATTGACGAGCTGGATGACACCTATGACGTTCTGTTCAAGACCGTGAAGCTGGGTGTTACCACATTTCCGCAGCTGGCACAGAGCATCGGTGAAGTTCTGCCAACCGCCAACGCGGCGGATGTTGGGTTCCGCGACCTTTCCGCGAGCATTGCAACACTGACCAAGGCGGGCATACGCACACCGCAGGCCATGACGGCGCTAAAGGGCGCAATCAACGCAATGGCCGCTCCCACCCCGGAGGCCAAGAAAAAATTTGACGAACTCGGAATCACCTGGCAGGGTCTGATTCCTACCCTGGACGCCATCCGTAAAAAAGGTCTGGCCATTGATCAGATGAGATTGCTTATCCCGGACGTTGAGGCGCGGACCGGCGTTCTGGCGCTGACGCAAAATTTCGATGTGCTGGTTAAAACCCTGGACGAAATGCATGACGCCTCCGGAGCGATGGAAGATGCTTACGAGAAGATGAAGGACACCCCGGAAAATCAAATCAAGATGTTTAAAAACACCATCAACGATCTGGTGATATCCGCAGGGTCTGTGGCTGCAAAGGGGTTGCTGCCGCTGGCCAAAGCCGTTCGCGTATTTATTGATTCTATCAGAGATGCCGATCCGGTAACCCGAGGGATCATAATTACGCTTGCGGGCGCGGCGGGCGCGTTTGCGATCTGGAAGCTCGGCCTGAGCCATATTGTATCCGGCCTGGGCGGATTCATTATTCAAGCCCGCGCAGCTCAGCTTGCGACCGGAACCCTGGCCACACAATTGAGCGCATCGGGTATCGCAATGAAAGCGGGTCTGGCCGCAGCCGCCATATATGGCACCATACAAATCGGACTGGCCATCAAAGCGCTTTACCAGTGGGGCGTAGCGGCAAAGGAGGCCAGAGAGGCCCAGGCCCGGCTGACCGAAAGCACAACACAGGTGATGCGAAAATACGAGGAGTTTAAGGATGTGCATCTTCCTGACGACATGACGCAGCTTGCACAGGAGGATCTGCGCAAATTCCGCCAGGAGCTTTCCGCCGCCCGGGCATATTACACCGCCCTCAAATACAAACTGGAAGAAAAAGCGGCCGGAAAAACCATATTCGGCGCCACAACCGACGAGGCCCGGGAAGCTCAAAAAGAACTGAAGGTCGTGACTGCGCGCCTAAAGGAGATCCAGGGAGATTTCGCAAAGGTCGGAGCGGCCGCCACCGGCGCCGCCGGGGACATGGAAAAACCCACAAAAGCCATAGAGGCCACGACCGCACAGCTTGACGAGTTTGAGAAAAAGGCGAAAACCGCGTATGACGAGGCCAAAAAACAGGCCGCGGATTATGCCAAACAGGTGATTGCCTGGGAAGAGAAAATCAAATACGCCAAGCTTTCCACTGAAGATAAAATCCGGGAACTGGGACGCAAGGGACTCGAAGACGCTCAGGTCTGGGCCGATAAAAAACTTCAGGCCGAAGAGAAGATGTATGCGGCCAGGGAGGCGATGGCCAAGGGTGATTATGAGCTGGCCAAAAAGCTCGCAAAGGACGCCGAAAGCCTGTATGCGGACCTGGCCACGGAGGTGAAGGGGACCGAGAAGGGCAACGATGTTGTGATCCAGTCCCTTGAGGACACCAAACAGGTGGCCATCAACGGTGTTACCGAGGTGGGCAAGTTTGTTGAGGAATTATACGGAAAACAAAAGGACGCAGCGGCAACGGCACGGGATAAGTGGACGGCCACTGCGGATGAGATCAACAAGCAACTGGACGCGATCGCCAAACAGCGCGAAGCCAACGTAAAAATCCAACTCAAAGGGCTGGAGGCGGCTCAATCCGCGATAAACAAGCTGACCCGCGACCAGACCAAGCACATAACCGTGGTAACCCACCACGTGGAGGCCAAACGCTTTGGCGGCATTGCCGGGACGGTAAAGGCTGCCACGGGAAAAATCCTGTCCGGATTCGGCGGCGGGGATAAGATACGCGCCCTGTTAGAAGCGGGTGAAGGCGTTGTCAGAAAAGAAGCAATAAAGAAATATGGAACCGCCTTTTTCCATGCGTACAACAATATGAAGCTGGATTTGTCCGGCATGGTCAAAGCAAAGCTTGGCGGATTGATATCGAATACCTCTATACCGGCAATGACCGGTTCGCCTCTTGCCCTCCAGGGCGGTGGAATTGTTCCCGGTGTGTCCGGGGAGTCCATGACCATACGCTTCCAGGCGGGCAATGCCGAGATGCCGCTACAGGTGGTCGGCAGTAATAATGTCACCCGGGCGATGGTAAAAAGTTTTGAAAAAGAACTGATCAAAATGGGATTGAGCAGGAAGTAATGGCGGATTTCGCATTTTACAGTACCGAGATAGACCCGACGACCGACCCGGCAAGTGCGGACCCTGCGCCGGAAACACTGGTAGTGCTGGACCAGG